>OHMV01000350.1_pt1 | contig 12124 bp, 10 predicted proteins | sample 1569451 | NCBI WGS metagenome assembly OHMV01 (sample SAMEA3879595, study PRJEB24766) | human gut metagenome | biome: human-associated habitat; feature: feces | place: USA | collected 1985/1987 | reverse complement strand
CCGCCTGCACAAAAAGCGTCCTCGTCCTCATTGACAAAATATCTGTCAACGGTATAAAGCTGCTTTTCCTCATGCGGGGCAAGGTCTGAAAAGTTGACTTCGTGCTTTCGCCGACTTTTGCTTTCCCGGCAGGCGTCAATCAGTTCGTTGCGTAGCGTGTGTTTGCAGTACGCATTAAACTCACATCTTGTCTGCCATTCCAACCGATTAGGATAATCCATGTTCTCACCCCCTTTCGTCCCGGGGGCGGGTTATTTATCCCCTTTCGGCTGCCTTCCACGGACGCACCGCAGATTTGCCAAACGGAATAGAAAAGTTTTTCAAAAAAGTTTTGAAAAACACAAAATGCGCCCGTCCGCAAGACGCGGACGGGCGCAAAGGAAATGTAAGCAGTAGCTAAATGTATTGACAGTTCACATTCATAGCCGGAATATCCCGCTTGCGGAGCATAGCTTTTTTTGACCGCAAAGCATTAGGCGGGTTACAGTAAATAAAAATGGACACGGCGATACCTCCCCGATACCGCCGTATCCTTAAAAAAGGGCGACTTTAATACACTACCCGCAATCCATTCTATAATAGGGAACAGCGGCTTTTGCGCAATATTAAATAAAAAAGCCGATAACACATAGGTTTTTTGACCTAATGCGTTATCGGCTCTGCGTCTATGCGTCTGGCACTTTTAATCATTTTTTTTTGAATTTATTATATGTGTTAGCTAACTGTCCACAAGCCGCGTTAATCTCTCTGCCATGAGAAACTCTCATAGTAACTTCAAGTCCTGCTTGCTCTAATTGATGTTTGAATGCAACTATTTCCCGTTTCTGTGGTGCTTTAATTCTTGAATTGCTTGTTGGGTTGTATTGTAACACGTTAATCATAACTTTTTTGCCCCGAAACCATTTTGCAAGTTGTCTTACATCTGAGGGCCGGTCATTTATACCCGGTAAAAGCAAATACGCAAAGACAATTTTGCGATTATGCCTTTCAGAATAGGATAAGGCTTGCTTAACAACATCTTCAATAGCATATATGCGCATGTGAGGAATAATACGATTTCTTGCAGATTGTGTTGCTGCGTGTAAAGATATTGTCAACTGAATTTTAAGATGTTCCTCGCGCAATTTTTTTAATTGATCGACCGGACCAACTGTTGATATGGTAATGCCGTCGGTTGGAAAGTTGAGCCCATATCTATCTCGGAGAATATGGATTGCTTTTATCAAGTTGTCATAATTGAATAAAGGCTCTCCCATACCCATAAAAACGATACGGTTTACTTTTCGACGCAACAATATAATCTGTTGTACGATTTCTGACGATGTTAGATTACGAACAAAGCCATTTCGCCCGGACTCACAAAAAATACAACCAACAGGACAACCGACTTGTGTGCTCACGCAAACAGTTCCACCATCTCGCCGCTTGATAAAAACCGTTTCAATGTATTTGTTGTCTTTCAGTTCGTAAACATACTTTTCAGTATCACTGCTTTTGCAAATATTTTTTACCAACATTGATAGATTTTTTTTGCGTGGTAATTGCTTATATAATTCTTCATATAAGGCTTTTGCTTCATTCTCGCCAATAACTTCCGACATTTCTTTGTAAGTAAATCCGTATGGATCATTCCGTACTTCCGCAGGCGTATATTTAGGTAAACGTTTCATTTTTATATCCTTTCTTCTAAATAATAAAAGTTTGTTTTTCTGTATTTTTGATTACAATCTCTAATTTTTCTACATCAATGATATGCGTCAATTTGCATTTAGGGCAGAAAAGAGGAAAATCTTTTAATACAGTATTATGAAATACTTGAACTCTCGTCTTTCCGTTACAAATCGGACATTTTATCCAATATTTTTTAAGCATTATATTTCACTCGTCCTTTTTACACAAAAAAATGCAGGTCAATCCTCAACATGAGCATTGACCTGCATTTATAATGCACAGAGCAGTACAACAAAACTAAGGCATAGCTTGCACTATGTCTATACTATATCTATACGTCGTTAGTTTTTTGTATAGCATCCGCAAAATAAGCATGACAAAAAAGCCCATGTTGAAAATGGGAAAATCCTTTTTTTCAATGCTTATCTAATACGCATGCTATGCAACATAAACGCCGCCTCCTTTTACATAAATTTTATTTTATCAGAAAATCAGTCTACTGTCAATACACAACAGGAAGTATTTAACCTAATGATATGAATTGTGTGGACATATCCAAAAAGAAAGGTGAACTGTAAAATGTAACAGGGTGAATGAAAATGGCAAAAAGACCCGTACCATTGTACGACTTTAAGGCTTTCGGGGCAGCTATAAAAGCCGCGAGAAATGAATACGGCGAGAGCCGCAAAAAGGTAAGCGACGAGTTATATATTTCCCCGCGCTACCTTGCGAATATCGAGAACAAGGGACAACAGCCGAGTTTACAGGTATTCTATGACCTTGTAACCCGGTATCATATTTCGGTAGATCAATTTTTCTTCCCGAACAGCAATGCGGAGAAATCCACCGGGCGGCGGCAGCTTGACGCGCTGCTGGACGGTATGAGCGATAAAGGCATACGGATTGTAACCGCAACAGCAAGGGAGATAACGGAAGTCGAAAAAGCAGAGGATTAACCTCACAATATGAGAAATCGGGAGATTGCAGCGCATGGCGGCTGCAATCTTTTTTTGCGTCCAAAATCAAAGGAACGCGCAACAAATACCGCCTTTCGGTGGGGGTATGGAGTAGATAGCAAGCACAGCAAACGAGTACCCGTTTGCGGAAAATGCTTGTTGGGATAATCCCAAACCCTTATACCGAAAGGCGGTGCGGAAATGGAAAACCGAAAGAGAAATATACAGATGAAGTTTTACGTTACGGAAGAAGAAAAGCGGCTGATCGACGAGAAGATGAAGCAGCTTCCCATAAAGCAGTATGGGGCATACTTCCGTAAAATGGCGATAGACGGGTATATTCTTGTCGTTGACCGAAGCGACACAAAAGCATATATCCGGGAACTGCAAGCGGTGAGCCGGAACATCAACCAAATTGCAAAACGCGCCAATGCGACGGGGACGGTTTACAGGCAGGATATAGAGGACATTAAAAAGGCGGTGGACGAGATATGGCGGTTACAAAGACGCACCCTATTAAATCAACCTTAAAGGCTGCGATAGACTATATCTTAAATCCCGAAAAGACAGACGGGAAGCTGCTTGCGTCCTCTTTCGGCTGCGGGCTGGAAACCGCCGATATTGAGTTTGCATGGACGCGGGAAGCTGCCGGAGATCGCGGCACACATTTAGGGCGGCACTTGATACAATCCTTTGCGGTGGGAGAAACCACACCGGAAGAAGCGCACAAAATCGGCATGGAACTTGCCGGGGCGGTATTAGGCGGCAAGTATGAGTTTGTTTTGACAACTCACGTCGATAAAGACCATCTGCATAATCACTTGATTTTCAACGCGGTTAGCTTCGTTGACTACAAAAAGTACCATTCCAACAAGCAAAGCTATCACTTTATCCGGCGCACCAGCGACAGGATATGTAAAGAGCATGGGCTATCCGTCGTCGTACCGGGACAGGACAAGGGAAAAAGCTATGCAGAATACACCGCCGAAAAGCAAGGGACAAGCTACAAAGCAAAGCTGAAAACGGCGATAGATACTCTCATTCCCCAAGTGAAAGATTTTGACGAACTGCTGCGCCGCTTGCAGGAAATGGGGTATGAAATCAAACAGGGCAAATACATTTCCTTTCGCGCTGCCGGACAGGAACGGTTTACCCGCACAAAGACGCTCGGCGCGGCCTATACGGAAGAAGCGATAAAGGAGCGTATCAAGGGCGTGTATGTTGCCAAAACAAAAACGCTGCGGGAAGATAAGAAAATCCGGCTTGTCGTCGATCTTGAAAACAGTATCAAAGCCCAACAGTCGGCGGGCTATGAACGGTGGGCAAAAATCCATAATCTGAAACAGGCTGCTAAAAGCATGAACTTCCTAACCGAAAACAAGATTGAGTATTATAGCGAACTTGAAAGCAAGATAGCCGATATTATGACCGCTCATGACGCGGCGGCAAAGGCGGTTAAGGAAGTGGAACAGCGTATGTCTGATTTGTCGCTGCTTATCAAGCACACCACCACATACCGACAGTTAAAACCGATTTACGATGAATACCGAAAATCGCCGGACAAGGAAAAGTATCTGCGGGGGCATGAAAGCGAAATTATCCTGTTTGAAGCTGCGGCAAGGGCATTAAAGGAAATGCAGATAAAGAAGCTGCCCGATCTCGCCGCGCTGCGCAAGGAGTATAGAAGCTTAAACGACAGGAAAACCAAATTGTATGAAGATTATCGGCAAGCCAAGAAGCAAATGCAGGAATACGGCGTTGTCAAAAAGAACGTCGATAGTATTCTTTACCCGTCCCAAAGCAGGGCGCGGGAGCAGGAGCGATAAGGCGCAAAACATGGGGTGGCAAGTGGAATGTTAAGGGCTGAAAACGCCTGTGTTTCTGCGGCTTCCAGCGCATGAAAACGACATAGACGATAAAGTATATTCAAACCCGCAAAAACGGCTTTCTAATTGTCCACGCAAGGACAAAAAAAGAACAGGGGCGCGGTGCCGGAAATCGGCAACCGCGCCCCTGTTCTCTATGGGCTATTCCTCGTCGGTCAAGATAAACTCCCTTTCGGAAAACTCGCTGTCCGTCATGGCTTGCAGCTTGTTCACCGCTGCGGCGGCAAGCTGGCGCATATCCTCGTCCATGTAGGGCATGGCGGCAAGGATATTTTCAAGCGTTGTTTCCCGGCTGTCCTCGGCGTAGATCGCAACAATGTTTTCTTCCTCAATGGTAAAGCGGGTATTCATGCTATCAAACCTCCAAATCCTTTTTATGCTCTTTCTGTTTATCTTTCGGCTGCTGCGCCGCCTGTTTCTTGTATTCGTCCAGCTTCTTCAAAATGGACGGTTTTTTCTGCGGCTGTTCCCGTTTCTCGGCTTTTACCGCTTTTGCAAGGTCGGTAACGGAAATCGCTTCCCCCGCCTTTGCCCGCTGCTCAAAATCTGCAACGGTGGGCGTTTGCGGCGTATTGTTGATAAGCCCGTCAAAATTGTTGTCGTTCTGCTCTATGGTGTCCTCGACGTGCTTTAAGGGATTATCCCGCTGCGGCTGCTCGGCGGCTATGGCATAAGCCTGTGTGCCATTCCCCATAATGAGATACTTCCCGTCCTCCGACGCATGGTGAAAACCAAATCCCGCCGCTTCGATCTGTTCACGGCTCATATCGGTAATATGAAAATTGCCCCTCGGCGTTCTAACGGTTTCACCCGTCAAAAGGCTGTCGGGGGTCGCTTCCGGCTGCTGCTTTTCAAGCTGCCCGTCCTTGTAGGAATATCCTTGCGCCGCGATTGCTTCAAGGGTCTTGCCCGTAACGTCGCCATAAATCCGCTTGTCTGCGTCAACCAGCATTTGCAAAGTGTCTTGTACGGTGTCGGACAAGGCTTGCTGCTGTTCGGGCGGCAGCTTGTCAAATACGGGGGTCTGCTGCTCCTGCAAAAACTCCGGCACTTGCTGAAAACCGATACTGTCTACATAGTGGGCGGTGTCCTCGTCGTTCTGATGAAGCACAACAATGTCGGAAACGGAAAGGCTATGCCCCTTAAAGTCGGCGGGGTGGTCGATATTAAACCTTTCCCAAATGTCGCCCAGCGTCATATCCTTTGTAAGCGGTGCAGTATAGACGAGTTCATAATTTACCCGGTCAATGGTAAGTCCAGCCGCTTGCAGACGGTCATAAGGCTCAAAGCGCAAGTCCCTTGTTTCGTCCCCGCGCTTTAACTGATAAATGGAAAAGGTATCGCCCTGCTCCTGCTCGGCTTGCCGCTGCTGCTGCAACTCGGTAAAATGCCCCTCAATCTCGGTAATGAGTTCCTTTGCGGTGGTCTGTATTGTTTCAAGGGACGCTTTTAACTCGGTCATTTCCTTGCCGCTGCTCCAACCAGCCACATAGCCGAAAGAGTAATCGGAAGTATCAAGGCCGAAATGCTGGCAAACCGTATAAGCGACGCTTTCCGCTTCTACCTCGCAGGTATGGCGGTCAACGCGGTTTTGCTGCTCCGGCGGGGCGTTTAAGTCTACGTCGTGCAGCTTCGCATGGGCGATTTCGTGAATGGCGGTCTTTACCGCCTGTAATTCACTCACGCCCTCTTTGATTGCAATACGCTTGTCGGTCAAACTGAAATACCCATTTGCGCCGTTTGTGATCTGCTCAAATGCAATCGGGACGGGGGACGCTTTTTCAAGGGCGGCGAAAAAATCCTCGTACTGCTCCACATCGGCAAGCAGCGGTTTAACGGAAAGGTCGGGAAACTCCTTGCCCTCGGTCTGCGAAATATCAAAGACGGTTATAACCTTAAAGGCGGGGACGGTGATTTCCTTTTCTTCCTTTACCACTTTTCCCTCGCGGTCAAGCATGGGCTTTCTCGTTTCGGGGTCGATTTTATCAACCAGCTTTTTCACCTTGTAGGGCGCGGGGGCAAAGATTTTAATGCCTTTCTCGCCTTTCTTTACATGGCGGTCAAACTCCTTTTCCCATTGACGGAAGCCCATTACCAAATTGCCGCCCTGCATAGCAATTAGGATAGTGTTATTCAAACTATAATCATGGAACTTTGACATAGCGGTTAGAAACTCTTTGTAGCGGTCGCTGTCAAAAATCGCCTGTACGCCCTGTTCCAAACGCGCGGTGATCTCCTTTACCTTTTCGGCGGGCTTTTCGGAAGTAAGGATAATGGGGACGACGGGGCGGGGCTGCTGCGGCTCTGCGGCCTGTGCGTCTGCTTGCTGCGTTTCGGCTGCGTCCATATAGGCTTTGTCCTGTTCGCCGCGCTCCGGCTGCGGGTAACTCATAATGCGGTATTCTTCCGGCACTTCGCGCCCCTCAAACTGCCGTTCCCACTCGTCGCCGCTTTCCACGATATAGCCGTACTCGGTAAACGCGCCTTTTTCCTGCGCGGCAGCGTTCCTGCCAAAAGTAGAAAGGTCAATGCCGCCTTTCCATTCTTCGGGCATTTGTACCATGCCGGATTGATTTAAGTAATAGTCGCCCAAATCGTGGTAGTTATGTACTTCGGGGATATGGACGTAAAAATCCACGTTGTAGGTGAAGTCAATTACCTGTCCAATATTTGCAAGCCCGTTTTTCTGCTGCAAAGCTGCGTTCAGCTTGCCAACCTCGGCGGGGTCAAGCTGTTCGAGCCGCGCCGCAAGAAAATTGAGTTCGTCCACGTCGGCGGCGCATACCATTTCATAAGGCAAGGCAATATGTTTCTCCGGGTCGTCGGAATAGCCGCGAATGGAAAAATCCTGCGGGTTGTCGGCGGTAATGCCGACGTTCCGCATAGCTTCGTGCAACTGCTCCTTTGTGGCGGGCATATCCAACCAATAGCCGCCGGGGTCGCCCGCGTCAAAGCGGCTGCGGTTGCCTATCATAATAGAAAACTGTTCGCTCATGTGTTCACGCTCCTTTTCCTGCCCGGTATTTTCGGGGATAGCTGCCGCCTGTTGCTGCTGCGGGGGTTCTTCGCCCTCTATGGTGTAGTCCGGCATGAGCATACCGTTTACTTTGAAATAGTCGGCGTACTCCTGCGGGATAGGCGGGGAGATTTCCGTAAACAAGCGGTCATACGCTTTGATACGCCCATTCAGATACTTTTCCATAGCTGCCTTGTCGGTGAAAACCTTTCTATCTTGTCCGGCAATCTTCGCTTGGGTTCTGCTTGGGCTGTTGGTGCGCACGCTCCATGTAAGCGTCCATGAATACGGGATAGATTTCTGCGCTTCTTTGTCGTAGCGGGTATTCTCGTAAATGTAGTAATTCATCTGATATACCCGATTGCTGCGAATATGGCGGTTATGCTCGGTGGTCTGCCACTCGTTAGCGGTGTGCTGGACGTGCGGCGTTCTCACATATTCAAGTGTTTTATCCAGCAAAAGCGTTCTTCCCGCCTGTTCTTCCCATGCGGCGGCGCGTTCTTTAAGGTCGTCAAAAATCGCCTGTTCTGCCGCCGCGCTTTCGCTGCGCATGGAAAGTAGCTGCGCAATCGGCAAGGAAGCATAAGGGGCAATCTCCCTGTCCTTTGCTTCAAAATATATCCGGCGTTCTATCCGCATGGTTTCGGCGGCTTCTAATTTGTCATGGTCGTATGAGGAATACGGCATATTCTTTCATCACGTCCTTTCTCGGTCATATAAGGGTTTGGGACTATCCCAACAAGCAAAATGCCCGCGCTCTCTATGGGAAGCGCGGGCATTTCTCGCAAACGGGTACTCGTTTGCTGTGCTTGCTATGTAGTTGTTTTTATCCGTAAACGCCTGTTTCTCTCGCTTTGGGCTTTCTGTCTGCGGCGTATCTTTGCCGCGCAATCGGGGCAGTATTTCGCCCGGTTGCTGCCCGCCGCAAACGTGCTGCCGCATACCGCGCAACGCTTCAAATCGGTTTCCCCGCTGCGGGTGATCTGTTCGCAAAGCTGCCTGTCGGCGGGTAATACCGCTTCGCGGAAATAGCGGCATAGCAGCGAATAGCTGATACTCTGCACACAAACGCAAGTTTCCCCGTCGTCCAGCAGCAGACAATTCCCGCAATCGTTGTTTGCACAAGCGGCGCGGGTCATTTTCTTTACGGCGCGGTATTGCTTTTCATCAAGCCTTATCATTTTCGGTTCTGCTCGACGCGGAAGTTTACATACTTGCCGCCTGTGTCGGCAAGCAGCACAACTCCGTCAAAGGTCTTTCCCGTCTTGGTCGAGTACATACCTTTGATTTTTACCTTTCCGTCTTTCAAAAGGGCGGCGGCAATCGCCTTTGTGAAAGCCTTTTTGCGCTGCTCAAAAAAGCGGTCATTCTTCCACATCACAAAGCTGCAAGCCCTGTCGGAGCAGTAAAAGTTTTTCTTGCCCTCGTAAACCGCCGCGCCGCAACGGGGGCAAGTGCCGATTGCTTCCCGCTGCGGGGTAAACAGCTTCGCTTTATCCTCGGAAATCGCGGAATAGGTCTTGACAAGCCCCGCTGTCATTTCCTCAATCCCGCGCATGAAGTCGGCGGGGCTGTCGCTGCCCTTTGCAATCCCGGTAAGGCGCGTTTCCCATTCTGCCGTAAGCTGCGGGGACGTAAGGCTGTCGGGCAGAATAGCGACAAGGTTATACCCGTCCTTTGTGGGGATTAGCTTTTTGCCCTTGCGCTCGGCAAAGCCCGCGCTAATGAGTTTTTCAATGATACCCGCCCGCGTCGCGGTGGTGCCTAACCCTTTGCGCTCCGCGTCCTCCGGCGTGTCCTCCTTTCCCGCACTCTCCATAGCCGAAAGTAACGTATCTTCGGTAAATGCCTTTGGGGGCTGCGTGTAACGTTCGGAGATCTCCGCTGCCGGATTGTCAAAGGTCTGCCCCTCGGCAAGCGGGGGTAAAACCGCTTCCGGCTCTGCGTCCTCGTCCTGTTCCCCGGACGCGGCGCGGGATAGTCTTTCAATCTCGCGCCAACCCTCGCAAAGCGTCGTCCTGCCCTTTGCGGTAAAGGTATAGCCGCCGCAAGTGAAAACCGCCGTAACCGCTTCATACTCATAGGGCGCGGCAACGGCGCAAAGCAGTTTTGCGCACACAAGGGTCATTAGCTTTTTCTCACTTTCGGCAAGGGAAGAAAAGCCCGTTTTCACAAACTCCGCTGTCGGCAAAATGGCGTGATGGTCGGTTACTTTGCTGTTGTCGCAAATCCTCGCAAGGTCGGCTTGCAGCTTCACGCCCTGCATAAAGGGGAGAGCAGCGCAAAGGCCGGTGATAAGTTCCTTTGTGCTGCCCTCCATATCGGAAGTGATATATTTGCTGTCGGTGCGGGGATAGGTCAAAAGCCGTTTTTCATAAAGGGCTTGCGCATAGTCAAGGGTCTGTTTCGCCGTAAACCCATACAAACGGTTTGCTTCCCGCTGCAAGGTAGTCAGGTCATAAAGTTTGGGCGGCTGTTCCGCCTTTTTCTCTCGCCGAATGGACGTGCAGACTGCATTTGCACCTGTGCATTTTTCTTTGAGAGAATTTGCGGTTTCTGCATCCGCAATGCGCACACTGTCTGCTTTCAGGCTGCCGGAATGGATGCCGACCGTGTAATACTTTTCTTTCTGGAAGCGCAGGATTTTTGCATCCCGGTCCACCAGCATTTTCAGTGTCGGGGTCTGCACCCGGCCCACGGTTAGGGTCTTATGGTACAGCACCGAAAACAGCCGTGTTGCATTGATGCCCACCAGCCAATCCGCCTTTGCGCGGCAGAGGGCCGACTGGTATAGCGCATCGTAGTCCGAATCCGGGCGCAGGTTTGCAAAGCCCTCCCGGATAGCGGCATCCTCCATGCTGGAAATCCAGAGCCGCTTCACAGGTTTTGTGCAGCCGGCCAGTTGGTAGACAAAACGGAAAATCAGTTCTCCCTCCCGGCCTGCGTCGGTCGCAGCGGTCACACTGTCCACATCCGAGCGGTTGAGCAGGGCACGGACGATTTCAAACTGCTGTTTCTTTTCGTCCGGGACAATGAACTGCCACGGCTGGGGCAGGATGGGCAAATCTTCATACTTCCACTTGCAGTATTTTTCATCGTACTGGCCCGCTTCCGCAAAGGACACCAGATGCCCGATGCACCAGCTGACAAGATACCCGCCGCCCTGCCAGTAGCCGTTTTGCTTTTCAGCGGCCCCGATCACGGCGGCAATGCTGCGGGCTACGCTGGGCTTTTCGGCAATTACCAGCTGAACGCTCATGTTTCGTCCTCCTGTCCGTCCTCCGAATAAATCTCGATTTCAGCCGGTTCCTCGTCTGCATCTTCGTCCTCGCCAAAATCGTATTCGTCCAGATCATCGTGCCCGGTGGTATCGGCTTTCGATTTGCGGAACTTGAAATAGTAGAGTGCTGCGCCGCCGCCAGCCAGAGCCAGCACCAGCAGGATCATCAGACTGCCCATGTTGGACTTCGGCTTTTCCTGCGGCGTTTCGGTGTCAGTTTTCACCGCTTCCGGGGCCGTGCAGTTGCGCAGGCTCTTTTCACACAAGGGGCAGTTTTCGTTGACGTTCCCGGCCTCGCATTTCACAGTGCAGGTACAGACTTCGGCAGTCTGCGGTTCTTCATCCAGCAGGGCCAGCAAGTCGGCATCGTCCACTTGGTTCAGGAAGTGGACAGAGGTTTCTTTGTCCTCGTTGGCGCGGTCAATGAGAATGTAAAAATAATTCCCGGCTTTAGTGGTCACAGTGATAAGCTGCTTGTCGCCGTAAAAATCATCCACCAGTGTTGCGTTGCCTTTGGGCGTGATAGGTACACCCTCCGGCTCCATGCCGCCCGTGGTGGGTTCTTCTTCGATAATCTCCGGCAGAGGTTCCGGGGCAGGGTCAGTACCGCTTGCGAAAGCGGGCATGGAAAAGGAGCAGAGGCAGAGCAGGATAGCCAGCAGTCCGGCAGCGAAGCGGTTCCAGTTGTCAGGTTTCATCGGCGGCATCCTCCTGTTTGTGGTACGGGGTGACGGTGGGTGCCGCGTTCAGCGCACCGCTGCGCAGGAAGGCCGCGAACTCGTCCGGCTTCATGTTCATGCTGCGCACCAGCTGAATGATTTGAAGATTTTCCTGTTCGGTCTTTGCAGCTTCCAGTTCTTTCAACTGCTGCTGGTATTCGGAGATTTTTTCTTTGAGCCGTTCAATGTCGCGCTCAATGCGGGAAAGTCTTTTTGCCATACAAAATCCTTTCTGGCGTCACGGTAAACGCCCATAGCTGTAAAAATGTTCCTGCCAATATTTTGAGTTGAGATTTGTGTAAGAGATGGGGTCGCCGCAGTGCAGCATGATGGAATTGCCCACATAGATGCCGCAATGGCTCACGCCGGGGGTATCGTAGGTTCCCTTGAAAAACACAAGGTCGCCGGGCCTTGGGGAGCTGGTCGGAGTACAGATGTTGTAAAGCCCCTGCGCCCCAAGGCGGCCCACATTCCAGCCGGAATGATTGATCACCCATGACACATAGCCGGAGCAGTCAAAGGATGTGTCGGGATTGGAGCCGCCCCAGACATAGGGATAATTCAGATATTTCTCAGCCTCTTCGATAAGTGTTGCA
>OHMV01000322.1_pt1 | contig 12714 bp, 8 predicted proteins | sample 1569451 | NCBI WGS metagenome assembly OHMV01 (sample SAMEA3879595, study PRJEB24766) | human gut metagenome | biome: human-associated habitat; feature: feces | place: USA | collected 1985/1987 | reverse complement strand
CCGTGACACCGCAGTTTCGGCAGGCAAAGGACAGAGTTGTTTCAAAAAATCAGTTCTTTTATGATGCGTTTCACCCGACAAATCTGGGACATAAAATCATGGCAGACTGTCTGATGTATCTGATTGACCGGGCGGTCTGTGAGCCTGATATTTTAAGAAGAATGCATGAAAAACCGGTTTATGGGGATGAATTTGCGCAAGTGAAATTATTAGACCGCAGAGACGGCTATGAACGTGCGAAGATCTGCTGTGGCGCATTTTCCGGTACAGATCAGGAATTACAGTGTGTGGAGATGGATGACAGTTTAACGCCGGTTCCTGAATTTCCGTACAATTGGCAGTATGATGGGGCAAATGGCAGATCAGAAGATGCATTCCAGATGGATATCTACTGCCGGTCACTGCTTCTCATCTTTAAAGATTCCGGAGCGGTGGACGCCGGACGGGCAGATGTGTTTGTGGACGATACCAAAGTTCTGACCGCAGATCCGCATGTGAACGGCTGGACGCACTGCAATCCGGTCATTCTTCTGGAAGAAAAAGAAAGCGGATGGCATCAGGTGAGGATTCAGATGACACCTGGGGAAGAAGAAAAGAAATTTACAATACTTGGTTTTGGCTATGTGGAATAAAAAAGGCATGGCTGCCTAAAGCAGAGAAATTTGTGTGAAAAATAAGATTTTAGAATAGTAGAAATGGAGCGATAAAATGAGTATAGCAAAGAATCCGGTTCTGTCCGGTTTTTATCCAGACCCATCTATCTGTAGGGTGGGGGAAGATTATTATATGGTAAATTCGAGTTTTGCATATTTTCCGGGGATTCCTGTGTTTCATAGCAGGGATTTAGCGCACTGGGAGCAGATCGGCAATGCGTTGGACAGGGAAGAACAGCTTCCACTGTCCGGCAGTGAGATCTCACGGGGGATCTTTGCACCGACGATCCGTTACCACGAGGGTACTTATTACATCATAACAACAAATGTGGATCATGGTGGAAACTTTGTGATAACGGCACAGGACCCCAAAGGGCCGTGGTCAGTTCCACATTATCTGGGAGATGCGGCGGAGGGGATTGATCCGAGCCTCTTTTTTGATGAAGATGGGAAATGTTATTATGTCGGGACAAGACCGAATCCGTCCGGGGTCAGACACAATGGTGACTGGGAGATCTGGATAGAGGAGCTGGATCTTCATGCAATGTGCTTAAAAGGTGCGGGGACGGCGGTCTGGAAAGGTGCATTAAAAGATTGTATCTGGCCGGAGGGACCGCACCTTTACAAAAAAGACGGCTGGTATTATCTGATGATCGCAGAGGGCGGTACGGGACCGGAACACAGCATCAGTATCGCGAGAAGCAGGTCGTTAAGAGAATGGTTCTGTGGATGCAAGAGAAATCCAATTTTCACGCACCGCAATCTTGGCAGGGATTATCCGGTGATCTATGCAGGACACGGAGATCTTGTGGATGATGCAGACGGAAACTGGTATGTCGTCATGCTTGCATCGAGGCCATGTGAGGGACACTGTAGTATTGGCAGGGAAACTTTTCTGGCAAAAGTGGAATGGGAGGACGGATGGCCCGTCATCAATCCGGGGATTGGACATCTGACAGAGAAAACAGAACTTCCGATCGGTGAGTATCGCCTGGAAAGGGAAGTGACCCACGCGGATTTTATTGCATTTGATCAGAAAAAAATAGATGACAGACTCCTGTCGCTGCAGAGAAGGGATGAAAATACATATTCACTGATCGAGAGAAAAGGTTTTCTCAGGATGTATCTGAAAAAACAGAAACTTACAGAGAAAACGGACGCGCAGTATTTCGGGCTGCGGCAGAAAGATTATGATTTTACATTTTCGGCATGCATGGAATTTGATGCGGAGCGGGAAAATGAACAGGCGGGGATCGTCTGCTATCAGAATCATGCAAATCATCTTTCGATGCGCATCTGCGGTGGAAAAGAGAAGAGAAAGCTGCAGGTAATCGCACATATAACAGAAAACGATACGCTGCTTGCGGAAGAAGAAATCAATGCAAAAGGAATGCTGGAACTGTATTTGAAGGCAGCAGGACAGAGGGCAGAATTTTTTGTCAGAGATGAGGAAGGAAAGGTATTAAAACTCATTAAAGACGTGAGCCTGCTGCCGTACAGTACAGAGGAAGCAGGGGGATTTGTGGGCTGCACGCTCGGTGTGTATGCGTCTTCAAACGGTGAAATGTCGGATCGTTTTGCAGATGTAGCATGGATTTCGTATGAGGGAATATCGGGTTGATGCCGGGAAAAAATAGAAAAAAATAGGATTGATTTTTGCCCCTGTTTGTACAATAATAAACTTAGTTGCGCAACTAAGCGCAAAAAAGCGAGGGACGAGAGTTTATGGATAAGGGGTTAGAAAAGAATATTACGATTGCGGACGTGGCGGAGGCGCTTGGGGTATCGAAGACAACCGTGTCACGTGCAATTTCCGGTAAAGGTCGTATTGGCAGGGAGACAAGAGAGCGCGTGCTCGCCTACATAGAAGAACATGATTATAAGCCGAATGTCATTGCGAAAGGGCTTGCGCAGTCTAAAACTTATAATATCTGTGTGGTCATGCCGGGGGAGTATGATGTTGTGGATCTTACATTTTTTCAGGAATGTCTGTTTGGGATACAGGAGATTGCGGGCAGCATGGAATATGATATCCTGCTTTCTATCTGCAGGAAAAACGATATATCTTCTCTTGAGCGTATCATAGCAAACCATAAAGTGGACGGTGTGATCCTGATGCGCACTTTTGTGGAAGATGAACAGATCGATTTTCTGCAGACAAAGAATGTACCGTTTGTCACGATCGGAAGTACCAGTGCCAATTATAAAGGAGTGATTCAGATCGATCACAATCACAAGAGTGCATGTAAAGAGCTTACATCGATCATTTTGATGAAGCAGATGGACAAAATTGCACTGATCGGCGGCAATGAAGAGCATGTGGTTACACAGAGCCGTCTGCGGGGATTTCGTGAGGCATATGCGAAGATGGGGAAAACGTTAGATGTGGATCTGATGTTTTTAAGCCAGGATAACCAGGTTCTGGTGGAAAAGGCAGTCAAGGAAGCATTAAACAGACAGGCAGACTGTATCCTCTGTATGGATGACGCTGTCTGCAGCCGTGTTTTAAAGACACTGCGCCAGCAGCATGTCAAAGTGCCGGAAGATGTCCGGGTGGCATCGTTTTATAACAGCATGGTACTTGAAAACAATGTTCCCTCGATCACATCGCTTTCATTTGATGCAAAGGAACTCGGCATGGTGGCATGCCGTACACTGCTTGATCTGACGGAGGGACTTGAGGTGAAAGAGCGTACATTGCTTCCGTATGAGGTGGTGCTGAAGGAATCGACGAAGTAAATACAATCAGGAAAATACAGTTCTGAGAAAATTGAAGATCATCCTGTTGGAGAGAATAAGCAATGGGCGAAACACATAGCGAATAAATGTGTTTCGCCCGTTTTTTATGCTGAAATTGTCGGAAATAACGTGAAATGGGCGAAATAATTATAATGATTACCGGAATAACCCACAGATCAGGGGAAATGAGGGTGAAACTGAAACAATATCATGGAAATTCGCCCAAAACAAAGGAAAAGGCAGGAAAATCCCTGATTCAAAAAATATCAAAAACGAGCCAAAATATCCATAAAAAGATGATATAAGAATTGAAAATGCACGGAAAATCAATAGTTAACGGTTGCGCAAAAGTCGAATTTGAAAAAAATAAAAGAAAAAATAGAAGATGATATTGTGCAAAATGGCTAAAAAATGCTCGGATTTATTATAAAATGTGGATATTGACACAAGGATGTAACGGAGATATACTCTAACCATAGAACAACCGATTGCGCATAGCGCAACACGAAAAAGTGTTCTAAAAGAACAATTTTTTCTATCAAGGAAAAGGGAGGAATTTTCAAATGAAGAAAAAAGTCATCAGCACAGTATTATGTGCAGCAATGGTAGCATCCATGTTTGCAGGATGTGGAAACAAAGCAGCCGATAACAGCAGCGCAGCAGACAATAGTGCAGCAGACAACAGCGCAGCAGAGAGCACAAACGATGCAGCAGCAACAGAGACAGGTGATGCTGCAGATAATGCAGAAACAGCTTCCGATGATGCAATCGCAAATCTGATCGCATCTACAGATGGAACCGTAGATATCCAGCTCTGGTGTTCAGAACTTGAGGCTTATCAGAACGTTATGAAAGAGCTGACAGACAAATTTAAAGAGCAGTACTCAGATGTAGATTTTAACATCACGATCGGTGCTGTATCTGAGGCAGATGCAAAAGATAAGATTCTTGAGGATATCGATGCAGCAGCAGATGTATTCGTATTTGCAGATGATCAGGTAAATGATCTTGTAAATGCAGGTGCGCTTCAGGAAGTGGCAGCTACTTATACATATGATCCGAAAGAAACAAACTCAGAGGCAACTGTAGCAGCAGCTACCAAAGACGGAAAACTTTACGCTTATCCGTTAACAGCATCGAATGGTTACTTCTTATACTATGATTCAAACATCTTCTCTGAAGAGGATGTGGCTTCCTGGGAAAACCTTACAGCAAAAGCGGAAGAAGCAGGAACAAAAGTTGGCATGAATGTAGCAGATGGATGGTATCTGTATGGATTTTTCTCTGGTGCAGGCTGTGAACTTTCCATGAATGAAGATAACTCAAACAACTGTGACTGGAACTCTGAGACCGGTCTTGCAGTAGCACAGAGTATTGAGAATATCACTTCTTCCCCGGCATTTGTAAGCGTACAAGATCAGGATGCAATTACCATGTTAAATGACGGTACACTTGGCGCATATGTTTCCGGTACATGGAACACCGGATCTTTTGAAGCGAAATACGGTGACGGATATGCAGCATGTAAATTACCTACTTTCGATGTAAATGGAACAGCTACACAGATGGGATCTTATGCAGGATACAAATTCGTAGGTGTTAACTCCCATGCTAAAAATGTTGGCTGGTCAATGCTCCTTGCTGAGTATCTCACAAATGAGGAGAGCCAGTTAGCAATTGGTAACGCTACATCAGAGGGACCGGCTAACACAGTAGCAGCAGCTCAGATTGATTCCCCGGCACTTGCAGCACTTGCAGCGCAGTCAGAGTTTGCAGATCAGCAGGTTGTAGGCAATAATTACTGGGATCCGGCAAAGGCACTTGGACAGAACCTGGTTGACGGTGCAACAGATCTTCAGGCTGTACTTGATGATGCAGTAGCTGGTATTACACAGCCGGTAGCTGAATAATCAAATATCTGTAAAACTCAGATTTCCACATGGCTTTGGAATAACTTTTATGAGGAGGGCATTATCTCCTGCCAGACAGGACATTGCTTTCCGGCAGAGGCGGATATTTTCCTGCTGGAAACCAATGCCTTCCTTGTGACAAGCTATGTGAAATTTTTAAAAAGAGAAAAGTTTTTGCGACTTAGCCAAAAATTCTCATTCACGCGCATAGGGAGTGAATCTATGAAAACATTTTTAAACGCAATCAAAAAATACTTTGCCGATTTTGGGACAGCCGTGGCAAAGGGCGATATCTGGTGCAAGCTTTCACTGCTTGTTATGGGTGCCGGATACTGGGGACGGAAACAGATCGTCAAAGGTATCTTAATGACAGCACTTGAAGTGATAGTAATCCTGTTTACAGGAATGTTCTCTATTAATTACATTAAGGATTTAAATACACTTGGTACCGTTCAGTATGAGTCCGTATTTGATCCGCTGACCTTGAAAAATACTGTTAATGATTACGATAACTCATTGCTGATCCTGCTATATGGTATTATTGGTGTTCTCGTAATCGTAGCATTCATATTTTTATATATAAGCAATTTGAAAGCTGTTTATCGGCTTCAGCTTATGAAAGAAGAGGGAGAACATGTCAATACATTTGCAGAAGATATAAAATCTCTTTTCAATGGTAAGTTTTATATCACATTGCTTACCCTGCCGAGTATCGGTGTTATTATGATGAACATTATACCGATCATTTTTATGTCCTGTGTGGCATTTACCAATTATGATATGGATCATATGCCGCCAAACTACCTGTTTACATGGGTTGGACTTAGAAACTTTAAGAACATGTTTACAGGCGGCACCACAATCACATTCTCCTATGCATTCGTAAGAATTCTTGCATGGACAATGATCTGGGCAGTATCGGCAACATTTACAACTTTCATCGGTGGTATTCTTTTGGCAAAGCTGATCAACCATGAAGATACACATTTTAAAAAAATGTGGAGATCACTTTTTGTTGTGACAATCGCGATTCCACAGTTCGTAACATTGCTTCTTGTAAGCAAAATGTTCAGCGACCACGGTATTGTAAATACATTATGTTCCAACATCGGTCTGACAGGCTGGTTACAAAGTATCGGACTTGTTTCCGGAAACTATATTCCGTTTCTCTCTAAACCGGGCTGGTCTCATGCAATGATCATTCTTATTAATATCTGGGTCGGTGTTCCATATCAGATGCTTTCCGCTACCGGTATTCTGATGAATATTCCGACAGATCAGTTGGAGAGTGCACGTATCGATGGTGCAAATAAATGGCAGATTTTCTGGAAGATCACAATGCCGTATGTATTATTTATCTGTGGACCATCCCTGATTCAGAGCATCATTGCAAACATCAATAACTTTAACGTTATTTATCTGCTGACAAGTTCCAATGCAACAGCAAACATGGCATTTGCAAACTCTAATGCAAAAGAGACAGACCTTCTCATTACATGGCTGTTTACATTGACCAACGATAACTCAAACTATAAGATGGCATCGGTAATTGGTATTATTTCATTTGCTATCTGTGCGCTTCTTACATTGCTTAGCTATACAAGAATGATCAGTGGTGATAAAGAGGAGGTGTACCAATAATGAAAAAGAAAACATGGAAAATCATTGTAAGACATTTAGTACTTGCTCTTTTGGCAATCATCTGGCTGATTCCGATTGTATGGCTGGTTGTAACATCCCTTTCCACTACAAAGGGTGTAAGTTACCAGCACTTTTTCCCGGAACACTGGACACTGGCAAACTATCATCAACTGTTCTTCAAGACAGATACAGCAGCGAACTTTCCGGCATGGTTTAAAAATACCTTTATCGTAGCATTTTTTACCTGCATCGTTTCATCCGCTTTTGTACTGATGGTCTCTTATGCATTCAGTTGTATGAGATTCAAGGCGAGAAAACCTCTGATGAGCTTTTCTATCATTCTTGGAATGTTCCCAGGTGTACTTTCCATGATCGCTGTTTATTTTGTTTTAAAAATGATCGGACTTACCGATTCACTTGCAGGTCTGGTTATCGTATATTCTGCAGGTTCGGGACTTGGGTTTTTAGTATTGAAAGGCTTCTTTGATACCATACCGGTTTCACTGAGAGAGGCTGCCCGCTTAGAGGGTGCTTCCGAGGCAACAATTTTTGGAAAAATCATTATTCCATTGTCAAAACCGATGATAGTATATACGATCATCAACTCTTTCCTGAATCCATGGATGGATTTTGTTCTGGCACGGATCATGATCAAGTCCAAAGAGTCCGCAGACTGGACTGTTGCGATCGGTCTTTATAACCTGTTACAGAAGACATTAATCGGAGATTACTTCTCAATCTTCTGTGCAGGCGGTGTTATGATCGCAATCCCGATTTCAATTCTCTTCGTAGTGATGCAGAAGTTCTATGTTGAGGGTGTTACCGGTGGAGCTGTAAAAGGTTAGAAAAATATTTTTAGAGGAGAAAGAAAAAAATGGATAAATTTGTACTGAATCTTATTCATCGTCCGGAGATGGTTCCAGAGTATTCTGCAACAGTGACTGGACAGGGAAAAGAAGAGGATATCGGAGATAAGGCACTGCTGACAGAGTCTTTGGATATCTTTAAGACACAGCAGAGATTAGCTCATGAGAATGGATTAAAAGTAACCATTCAGATGACATACGCTTCACTGTTCAATGATGAGGCAGTGGAGATTGCAAAACATGATCATGAAGTATACGGCGATGAGATCGCATTATCTTTATTGGGACTTCCATGTGAGGAGTTCCGTGAAAAATATAAGACCAAGGATTTCTGTATCTGGATGTTTTCCATGGAAGATAAGAAAGCCATCGTAAATGATGTATTCGAGAAATTCCATGACAGATTCGGTTTTTATCCGGAATCCACAGGTTCTTATTATATGGATGCTGACCTGACAAACTATATCAAGGCAGCATACCCGACTGTAAAATGTGCAGTTGCAACCTGCTGGGAGGAAGGCCCGAAAGCTTATCACACCTGCAACAACTCCTGGTATACATTATTTGATGGCGGCCCATGGGCACCATGGATTCCATCCAAACAGAACACACATGCACCGGCTGCAAATAAAGAGGAAGACAGTGGTATCGTAGCGATCCCTCATCTTTCCCGTGACCTGATCGCATGTTACGATGGAAATGGTTCAAACTTCGGAACACATCCGCAGAACGTACTCCGTGGTATGATCTATGACACAAAGACATGGGAGTATCCATATCTTTACAATCTGATCGACCAGTACCGTTCCTTGGAGAAATATAACAACGGATATTCCTACAACATGATGTTCGTTGGACCGGGCTGGATGAACAAGATGGGACGCTGGGAGCAGCCATATGAACTCCTTTACAAATCCTACAGCGATGGCTGTGCTTACTACGGCAAACTGAAAAAAGAGGGTCAGTTAGTAGATATGACCATGTCGGAGTTCGCTGATTATTATCGTGAGAAGAAAGGTGTCAACCAGAACAATTACAACGAGCCGGAATGTGCTCTCTGGAGAGATATCTTATATGGTTCCGACAAACAGTTATTCTGGTACTGCGATCCATACATGAGAGCATGTGTCAACATGGATCAGGGCGGTGCGATCGTTGACCTTCGTCCTTATGCAGCAAAATTAGAGTGGCCGGTCGGCATCGGAACAAAACATGTTCAGGATGCATCCTACCCATTCTTAATTCAGGAGAAATACCGTGCAGGTTATTTCACCCACTATGCAGGAGAGGGAACCGTAAGAAGTGCAAAACTTTCTTACAAAGGAGAGGAAGTAGATCTCTGCCTCTGCCCGACACATGCACATTTCTCACAGGAAGGAAAGACAAGAATCCTTACATTAGACCCGGTTACGATCGAGTTCAGGGATCTGACTGTAAAACTTCAGACAAAAGAGTACTTTGAGGAAGGTTCTTCGAACATCAGGATCGAGCGTCACATTTTAGAGATGAGTGATCCGACTGCGGAAGTAACATTAAATGAATACATGGTTGCATGCTATGGTACAACTGAGTATTCCGAAGATATGAGTCATATCACATTAAAGATCGACGGACCGGAAGAGAAGACGATCAACTATGAATACAAATGCCGTGAGGAAGGCGTTGTGGGAGCTGCAGAGGTTTCCGCAGTTATTCCTGAAATCGAGACAAGAGTATCCATGACAGCATCCGATGCAGATGCAGAAGGATATGTAAAAGAAGGATATGCATTCTCACCAATGTTCACATTGGGATACAGAAAAACAATCTCAGATAAGGAGGTATTTGCAACATGGCTCAACTTGGCAAAGGCAAATTAAATTATAGATGCCCATCCTGTTTTTTAAGAGATCTCGACATCGATATGTTCTACAATAAAGAAACCGGTATTTACAGCTGTATCCGCTGTCAGTACCGCGGAACGGAAGAGGACGTATTAGAGAAAAACGAAATGATTCGTTTCCGCTATAAAGCAATGCATGATAGAATTACAAAATTTGATTTTGACTAAATTCTGGTAACAGAAACAAAATGACTGCCGTACTGAAATATTGTACGGCAGTTTTAAAAAGAGGTAATAACCATGGGAAAAAAGAAAAAAGACACAATGGAACTGAGATTTTACGAAGTTCCGCAGGGTGAATATGTTCTGGCACTTTTAGGAGACAACTGGATTCGTGATTATGGACATGATGAAAGTAATCTTCATTTTCACAATCTCATGGAAATCGGATATTGTAAAAACGGTACCGGCGAGTTGATCTTGAATGAAGAGACAAAACGTTATGAACCGGCAATGGTCAGTATTATTCCACAGAATTACCCGCATGTGACGATCAGTGACATTGCGGAGGGACCAAGCTATTGGGAATATTTATTTTTTGATCCGATGGTCATGATCCAGGAATTGTATCCGGATAATGCTGTCATGCAAAAAAAAGTATTGCAGATGATCAATCGTAAGGCTTTATTTTTCCATGAGTGGGAAAACCGCGGAATTTCCGTTCTTGTGAAGATGCTCATGGATGAAATGAGACAGAAAAAAAATCATTTTAATGATTGTGTCAGAGGTCTTTTGATCACTTTTTTTGCTGAATTGCTCCGCATGTGTGAGAGCGATGCCTCGGAGAATGAAGTAAAGAAAAAGACAGGTGTTTCCCAGATCACGGCGGCACTTGATTATGTAAGGTTAGAGTATGCAAACAATATCCGTGTCGAGGAACTTGCAAAGGCAAGCCATATGAGTGAGACACATTTCAGAAGAGTCTTTGAATCTTATATGAATATGTCACCGATGGATTACATCAATCTGATGCGGGTGCAGAAAGCCTGTGATATCATGAAAAAGACAAATGACCCGATGGATGTGGTCGCCCAGAAAGTAGGATTTACCACGACATCCACATTTAACCGGAACTTCAAAAAATATCTGAATACATCTCCGTATCAGTGGAAGATCAGTCCGGAAAATTATGAGAGAAAGCTGCTGAATTATAATATTTCCGCGTTGAAGGGCTGGTAAACAAATGGGCAAAAATGCGTGTTTTGTGTTGAGATACAGATGCAAAATGCGCATTTTTTCGTTAAAATGGAGATAAGAAAAAGATAAGGAGGACAGGACATGTCATTCGAAATAAAAAAGATCCATGATCCAAAGTTTTTTAAAGAAAACTGCATGGCAGCGCACTCCGATCATGTGGCGTATGCGGACGAAACAGAAGCAGAAGAAAAAAAGAGCAGCTTCCGGTTATTACTGGATGGCGTCTGGAAATTTCATTATGCGAGAAATTATGCGCAGACCGTCAGTGGGTTTGAGGCAGAAGATTTTGATTGTAAATGCTGGGAGGATATTCGGGTGCCGGCACATATCCAGATGGAGGGCTATGATATCCCGCAGTATGTAAACATCCAGTATCCGTGGGATGGCAGGGAAGATGTGTGGCGCGACACAGTGCCGAGTGAATTTAATCCGGTGGCAAGCTATGTAAAATATTTTACACTGCCGGAAGGTTTTAGAAAAAACGGACTTTATATTTCCTTTCAGGGCGTTGAGAGCGGTTTTGCATTGTGGTTAAACGGTCATTATGTCGGATATAGTGAGGACAGTTTCACCCCGTCAGATTTTGATCTTACCCCGTATGTAAAAGAGGGCGAAAATAAGCTGGCAGTCCAGGTGTTTAAGTGGACTTCTTCAAGCTGGTGCGAGGATCAGGATTTCTACCGGTTCTCCGGTATTTTCCGTTCGGTTTATCTGTATACCATGCCAAAGGTGCATGTGTATGATTTAAAAGTGCAGCCGGTTGTCGATGAGGCGGTTTTAAATGCAGATCTTCTTGTCACAATGCAGATGCGCGGCGAGGGAAAAGCAAGACTGACCCTGACCGGCAGCAGAAATTATTCCGTTTTGGAAGAAAAAGAAGAACAGATTATTTTCTCTGAGGAGCTGCCAGTCTCTGAGGGGGAAGTTCATTTTGAAAAAGAGGTGAAAAAACCGGATCTGTGGAGTGCGGAGATCCCGAATTTATACACGCTTACGATCGAATGTTTTGATCAAAACGGGGAGAGAAGCGAGCTTGTCAGCCAAAGAATCGGATTCCGCCGTTTTGAAATGAAAGACGGTATCATGACATTAAATGGAAAGCGCATTGTATTTAAGGGTGTCAACCGTCATGAGTTCAGTTCCAAAACAGGACGTGCAGTGACAAGGGAAGAGGTTTTAAAAGACATCGTTACGATGAAACAGAACAACATCAATGCGATCCGCACCTGCCACTACCCGGATGCTTCCATTATATATGATCTCTGCGATGAGTACGGACTCTATATGATCGCGGAAAACAATCTCGAATCACACGGTTCATGGGATGCCGCGATGCATGGTTCTGTGCCGAAAGATACGATCGTTCCGGGGGACAACATGGACTGGGAACCGATGATGCTTGATCGTGTCAATTCCTGTTACCAGAGAGATAAAAACCATCCGGCAGTTCTGATCTGGTCAGTCGGAAATGAATCTTACGGCGGAAAAGTAATTTTTGACATGTCCGAAAAATTCCGTGCCTTAGATCCATACCGTCTGGTTCATTATGAGGGAATTTTCAATGACCGCAGATATGAGGCGACCAGCGATATGGAAAGCCAGATGTATACGAGTGTGGAAAATGTGAAAAAATTCCTCGCCGAGCATAAGGAAAAACCGTTTATTATGTGTGAATATACACATGCGATGGGAAATTCCTGTGGTGCCATGCACAAATACACGGATCTGACCGATACGGAACCGAGATATCAGGGCGGTTTTATCTGGGATTACATTGACCAGTCCATCTTGAAAAAAGACCGCTATGGAAAAGATTTTCAGGCATA
>OHMV01000310.1_pt1 | contig 12937 bp, 17 predicted proteins | sample 1569451 | NCBI WGS metagenome assembly OHMV01 (sample SAMEA3879595, study PRJEB24766) | human gut metagenome | biome: human-associated habitat; feature: feces | place: USA | collected 1985/1987 | reverse complement strand
TCGCGGCAAGATCGCAAAGATCGGCTATCTGCTGCAGGTCACGGAAGAACAATAAGGAGGACAAGTAGATGAATTTACATGAACTTGCTCCGGTTATGGGTTCTACCCATGTGAATAAGCGCAAGGGCCGTGGCACCGGCACTGGCAACGGCAAGACCGCAGGCCGCGGACACAAGGGCCAGAAGGCTCGTTCAGGCGGCAGTATTCGTCCGGGTTTTGAAGGCGGTCAGATGCCACTTCAGCGTAGAGTTCCAAAGAGAGGCTTCAATAACATTTTCGCTAAGAATGTTGTTGCAATTAACCTCAGTACTTTAAACAGAAAGTTTGAAAACGGTGCTACAGTTGACGTAGAAGCTTTAGTAAATGCCGGCGTTATTAAGAACGGTTTTGACGCAGTAAAGGTTCTCGGCAACGGTAAAATCGACAAAAAACTTACAGTAAAGGTATCTGCTTTCTCCGAATCTGCTAAAGCAGCCATTGAGGCGGCAGGCGGAAAGACAGAGGTGGTATAATTGTTAAAAACAATTAGAAATGCCTGGTCAATACCTGACCTTCGTAAGAAACTTTTATTTACACTTATGATTATCATCGTATTCAGAATCGGTTCAGTTATTCCTGTTCCGTTTCTGGATATGAGTGCACTCGCTACCGCCATGAACGGTATGAACGAGGGCAATACTATGCTTGCATATCTTAACACATTGTCAGGCGGCGCTTTTGCAAATGCAACACTTTTTGCAATGGGCGTTACACCTTACATCAACAGCTCAATTATTATGCAGCTCCTCACTGTTGCAATTCCTCCTCTTGAGAGAATGGCAAAAGAGGGAGAGGCAGGCAGAAGAAAAATCGGTACTATTACCCGTTATGTAACAGTTGGTCTTGGTCTTGTTCAGGGCTTTGCTTATTGGTTCTATCTCCACAGATCCGGTGTTACAGTTTACACAGAGGGTTTCTCACTCTGGTTCTCTGCTATTGTAATTATTCTTGTATTCACAGCCGGCACAGCACTTATGATGTGGCTTGGCGAGCAGATTAACACAAACGGTATCGGAAACGGTATTTCAATTCTCCTTTTCGCAGGTATCGTTGCTCAGCTTCCTTACACATTAAGTATGCTCGGACAGTTCTGGAAACTTGCAGGCGAGGGTTCAACTCAGTTCTATTTCCTCGTTCCGCTTTGGATTGTTATTTTTGTTGCCATTGTATGGGTTATCACATTTATGCAGGACAGCGAAAGAAGAATTCCGATCCAGTATGCAAAGAGAGTTGTTGGCAGAAAGATGTACGGCGGTCAGTCAAGTCACCTTCCAATCAAGGTTGCACTCGGTGGCGTACTTCCAATCATCTTTGCAAGCTCAATTCTTTCTATCCCGGGTACTATTAATCTTTTCGCAAAGGTTAAAGACGGTTTCTGGGGTGCTTTCTTCAATGCATTTGATACAAGCGGTTGGCTTTATAATGTATTGTACTTTATCTTAATTATAATGTTCGCATATTTCTATACTACTATTCAATACAATCCGATTGAAATGGCAAACAACCTTAAGTCAAACAATGGTACAATTCCGGGTATTCGTCCGGGCGCACCGACAGCTGACTACATAAGAAATATTCTTTCAAGAATTACTCTTATCGGCGCTCTCTTCCTCGCAGTAATCGCACTTGTTCCAAGTATTTACGGTTCTGCTACAGGCATGGGTCGTATGGCTATCGGCGGTACTTCAATCATCATTCTCGTTGGTGTTGCACTTGAAACAGTAAAACAGCTTGAGTCACAGATGATGATGAGACATTATAAAGGTTTTCTTGACTAATTTCTTGACTTATTGAGATAAAAGGAGTATAATAAAATGAACATTATTATGTTAGGTGCTCCGGGTGCAGGTAAAGGTACTCAAGCAGCTGTACTTTGTGAGCATTTTGGAATTCCCACTATTTCAACCGGAAATATGATCCGTGAAGCGCTGAAAAACGGCACTGAGATGGGTTTGAAAGCTAAGTCTTTTATGGACGAAGGCAAACTCGTTCCCGACGAGGTTGTTATCGGCATCGTAAAGGAAAGACTTTCACAGGATGACTGCTCTAAAGGTTTTATCCTTGACGGTTTTCCAAGAACCATTCCTCAGGCTGAGGCTCTGGATAAAATGGGCGTTGAAATTCAGTATGTTATCAACATTGATGTTGCCGACGAAAGAATTATCAAGCGTATGTCCGGACGCCGTGTTTGCGAAAATTGTGGCAAGCCTTATCACCTCACTAACCTTCCACCAAAGGTTGAGGGCGTTTGCGATGATTGTAACGGCACCCTTGTTCAGCGCAAGGACGACCACCCAGATACTGTACTTGCTCGCCTGGCTGTATATCACAAAGAGACTGAGCCTCTCGCAGATTATTACGAGAAGCAGGGCAAGCTCATTAATGTAGAGGGTAAAGACGATGTAGTTTCTACTACAAAGCTTATCTTAGAAGCAATCGAGGCTTAAGTATGGTTATTGTAAAAACAGCACGGGAAATTTCTAAAATGAAAGATGCATGCAGAATATCAGCGGAGGCACTCCGTGTTGCAGGTGAGGCTGTAAAGCCGGGTATCACCACTTACGAAATATATCGAGAAACAGGGTGCTACACCCTCGTTTCTCGGTTATGGCGGTTTTCCTGCAAGTGCTTGCATTTCCGTAAATAATGTGGTTATCCATGGCATACCGAGTAAAAAACAGATTCTTAAAGAGGGCGACATTGTAAGCGTTGATGTCGGCGCATTTTACGAAGGCTTTCACGGCGATAATGCCTATACATTTGCCTGCGGTAAAATCAGTGACGAAGCTCAGCGTTTGCTTGACGCAACTAAAGAAGGCCTTTTTGAGGGAATTAAAATGGCTGTTGCCGGAAATCGTGTAGGCGATATAGGCAGCGCTGTTCAGAAGTATGTCGAAGCTCGCAGTTACTCGGTGGTACGAGATTTTGTCGGCCACGGCGTAGGTGCGAAATTACACGAAGACCCAAGTATCCCCAATTACGGCACACCGGGCAGAGGCGTAAGACTGTTGCCGGGTATGACAATCGCTATTGAACCTATGGTAACTCAGGGCTCCTATGAGGTGCGTGTTCTTGATGATGAGTGGACTACCGTTACGGTTGACGGTAAGCTTGCCGCACATTTTGAACATACAGTAGCAATTACTCCTGACGGTCCTAAGATTATGACTCTTTGTGATTAAAGGTGATTTATGAACATTCAAAAGGGTAGCATAGTCAGAGCAAAGTCAGGGCGTGACAAAGGTAAATTTTTCCTTGTACTCTCGGTTGAGAGTCATTTTGCGTTTATAGCAGACGGTAAAACCCGTAAGCTTGAAAAACCGAAGAAGAAAAATTTACTTCATCTTGCGGCTACAACTGTAGTTTATACAGGTTCAGCAGAAACCAATCCGCAGATAAAACGAATTTTAAGTGATTTAAAAAACGACTAACGGAGGTTTATGATATGTCCAAACAGGATGTAATTGAAATCGAGGGTATTGTAAGGGAGGCTCTCCCTAACGCACAGTTTAAGGTTGAGCTGCCTAACGGTCACGTGATCTTAGCTGTTATTTCAGGTAAATTGCGTATGAATTTTATCCGCATTTTGCCGGGCGACAAGGTAACGGTGGAAATGTCACCGTATGACCTGACAAGAGGAAGAATTACCTGGCGTTCTAAATAAGCCGGGGCAATACGACTTTTTAGAAAGGAATGATTAACTAATGAAAGTCAGACCTTCAGTAAAGAAAATGTGCGATAAGTGCAAAGTAATCAAAAGAAAAGGTAAGATTTTAGTTATTTGCGAAAACCCTAAGCACAAACAGCGTCAGGGTTAATTACCTTAAAAACATTAAAACACAGACTACTAATTTAATTTATTGATTTTTGATGGAGGTGCAACTGAATGGCTCGTATAGCAGGTGTTGACTTACCAAGAGATAAAAGAGTTGAAATCGGTTTAACTTATATCTACGGTATCGGCCGTAAAACTGCAGGCGACATTATTGCTGCAACAGGTGTAAATCCTGACACTCGTGTTAGAGATTTAACAGAAGAGGATGTATCAAAGCTCAGAGAATATATTGAGCATCATTGTCGTGTTGAAGGTGACCTTCGCCGTGACATAGCTTATGATATAAAAAGACTTATTGATATTGGTTGTTACCGTGGCGTTCGTCACAGAAAAGGTCTTCCGGTAAGAGGTCAGCGTTCTAAGACTAACGCTCGTACCCGTAAGGGCCCACGCAAAACCATGGCTAACAAGAAGAAGTAAGGAGGGCAATGGATTATGGCAGCACCAAAGGGTGGTAAGAAAGTTATTCGCCGTCGCCGTGAACGCAAAAATATTGAAAAAGGCGCAGCACATATTCAGTCAACTTTTAATAACACAATCGTTACTATTTCCGATACACAGGGCAACGCTGTATCTTGGGCAAGTGCCGGCGAACTCGGCTTCAGAGGCTCAAAGAAGTCAACTCCGTTTGCCGCACAGTCAGCAGCAGAGACAGCTGCAAAGGCTGCAATGGAACACGGTATGAAGTCCGTTGAAGTATATGTTAAAGGTCCGGGACAGGGCCGTGAAGCTGCAATCAGAGCTTTACAGTCAGCAGGTCTTGAGGTTACTATGATTAAGGATGTAACTCCAATTCCTCACAACGGATGCCGTCCTCCTAAGAGAAGACGTGTATAGTATTTAAAATATTCTATTGGAGTGAAAATAAAATGGCAGTAAACAGAGATCCTATCTTAAAAAGATGCAGATACCTGGGCATTAGCCCTACTGTTGTAGGCATAAACAAGGAATCTTTCAGAAAGCCAAATGCAAATGGTAGAAGGAAGGTTTCAGAATACGGCTTACAGCTCAAAGAGAAGCAGAAGTTAAAGTTTATCTACGGCGTTCTTGAGAAGCAGTTCTATCACTACTATGAAATTGCTACAAAAATGGAAGGTCAGGCAGGTACTAACCTCATCGTTTGTCTTGAAACAAGACTTGACAACATCATCTTCAGAATGGGTATGGCTCAGACAAGAAGAGATGCAAGACAGGTTGTTACTCACGGTCATTTCCTCGTAAATGGTCAGAGAGTTGATATCCCATCTTACAGAGTTAAGGTTGGCGATGTTATCACAATCAGAGATAAGAGCAAGAACAGCGTTAAGTTTAAAGAAATTCTTGACAAGACAAGCGGCAGACTCTCACCAAAGTGGCTTGAGGTAAATAAGGATGAATACACAGCAAAGGTTATTGCTTTGCCAAGTCTTGAGGACATTGACTACGAAGTAGCTCCTCACCTTATTGTTGAGTTGTACTCCAAGTAATCCCTTTTTTCACAGGCAGGTTACACACGCATTGGCTGCATTATGCAGCCGCATAATGTTTAGGAGGATTCGCGAATGATCGAAATTGAAAAGCCAAGAATTGAAACCGAGGAATTAACCGAGGATGGAAAGCACGGCAGATTTGTTGTTGAACCGCTCGAGCGTGGCTTTGGCAACACATTGGGCAACAGCCTGCGCAGAGTTTTGCTTTCTTCTCTTGAAGGCTGTGCCGTTACATCTATCAAGATTGACGGAGTTCTTCACGAATTTTCAACTATTCCCGGCGTAAAGGAAGACGTTACGGAAATTGTTCTTAATATGAAAAGCGTTGTTGCAAAGCTTTACGAAACAAGCCCAAAGGTTGTTGAAATCTCAGCACAGGGTCCTTGCGTAGTAACTGCCGGAGATATTAAATGTGACAGCGAGGTTGAGATTCTCAATCCTGAGCAGCACATTGCAACTCTCGGTGAGGATGCAAAGCTCAATATGGAAATCACCATTGACAAGGGCAGAGGATACATCCCTGCTGAACGCAACAAGCTTATTAGCGGCAATAATGTTATTGGCGTTTTACCTATTGATTCTATTTATACTCCCGTATTAAAGGTAAATTACACAGTTGACAACACTCGTGTAGGTCAGATTACTGACTATGACAAACTCACACTTGATGTTTGGACAAACGGTGTTATCAATGCACAGGAGGCTGTTTCACTTGCAGCTAAGGTGCTTACCGAGCACTTAAACCTCTTTGTAAACCTTTCGGATAAGGCTTCAAGCGCAGAGGTTATGGTTGAAAAAGACGATAAGGGCAAGGAGAAAATCCTTGAAATGACAATTGAAGATCTCGATTTGTCAGTTCGTTCTTTCAACTGCTTAAAGCGTGCCGGTATTAATACGGTAGAAGATTTGATCAACAAGTCAGAAGAGGATATGATGAAGGTAAGAAACCTCGGCAGAAAATCTCTCGAGGAAGTAATCCAGAAACTCAATTCTCTCGGATTTAGTCTTCAGAAGGAAGACGAATAAACACTTTAAAAACCCAACGGTAAAGGAGTGAACACAATGCCAGGTACAAGAAAATTAGGAAGAACAACTGCTCAGAGAACAGCTATGCTCCGTGCAATGGTTACATTCCTTCTCGAAAACGGCAAAATCGAAACAACTCTTACTCGTGCCAAGGAAGTTCAGGCTATGGCAGAGAAGATGATTACTACAGCAAAAGAAGATAACCTTCACAACAGAAGACTCGTTTTAGGTTTTGTTACTAAGGAAGAGGTTACAGTAAAGCTCTTTACTGAAATCGCTCCAAAGTATGCTGACAGAAACGGCGGTTATACAAGAGTAACAAAGATCGGTCCTCGTCGTGGTGACGGTGCAGAGATGGCTGTTATCGAGTTAATCTGATTTTTCGGTAATAATATTTGCTGATATATACGCTCTCAACTTCGGTTGAGAGCGTTTTTGCGTTTGTTTTAATGTTATGTTTAGATTTTTATGGTTTTGTTCTAAATGTTGGGGTAACAATAATAAATTATGGTTTAGCGGAATACTTCATAAGGCAATTATAAAAGTTTGGTCGACCTTTTCAAAGGTCGTGGGTGTGGATAAAGCCCACAAATACTTTGCGTTTATGCAATCTAACGATAGCCAAACAGGCGAAAGCCTTTGCGAGAGCAACAAAAGGAAATAAACATCATTTTCATAGTCAACGCAATGCGTTGACTATGTTTTTAGCATTTCTGTTTATAATGGCTGTCGCCTGTTTTAACAAACTTAGTTTTAGCACGCAAACAGCGTGGCTGTTTGCGCCTGATAAATTGTTATATCGGAAGATTTTATGGGCGCTGCCCAAACCCGCAATTTTTGAAAAAATTGAGTAAACTTTTTTGTTTTTGGGAGGATAATTTAGCGTTAGCTAAATTTCAATGCCCGACCGACACTCCGCTAAACCATAATTTTCACGACTTCTGATGAAAAACAGTTTTTTATGGCAAATTACTAAAAAGTAAAGGTTAAATTTGTTTAATATTGTTATCAATTTTGTAACCTTTTGCCGATTATGCAAAATCTATAAAAAAAATAAAGAAATTTGAAAATAGAGGTTGATTTTTTTCTCGTTTTTGTGTAATATGTATATAAGAGATATATTGTATTTTAAATATATTAATTCATTAGGCTCTTATTATAAGAATTTTTGCTACAAAGGCTTGTTTTGCAAAAATTACAGGTGTTATGCATTTTGTATATGTTTGCAGCTAAGGTCAAAGCAAAATACAGCCTGAATAATATGCTTACAATTATATGAATATTTGCTTAGAAAAAGAGGTAAATAAAATGTCAAACAGATTATTCCAGGGTATTGTTCACCAGATGAAAGATGCAATTGACAGAACAATAGGCGTTATTGACGAAACTTCTGTTGTTATAGCTTGTTCAGAGCTTGGCAAAATCGGTGAGGTAAACGAAAGCGTAAATTCAGAAACCTTAAGTTCAACAGCTCCTTTTGTAATCAACGGCTATACATATAAGTCATTTGGCAGCAACGCTAAGTATGATTACGCTGTATTTGTACAGGGTACAGATGAGTATGCTCAGAAGTACGCACAGCTACTTTCTGTTTCTTTTGCAAGCATTAAGCAGTATTATGACGAGAAATATGACCGTTCAAACTTTATTAAGAATGTAATTCTCGACAACATTCTTCCGGGCGATATCTATCTTAAGGCAAGAGAACTTCACTTTAACAGCGAAGTTTCAAGAGTTTGTCTTCTTATCAAAATCGTTTCAAAAACAGATGTTTCTGCATACGATATTATTCAGAATCTTTTCCCGGACAAGTCAAAGGACTTTGTTATCAATATTAATGAGTACGAAATTGCACTCGTAAAAGAGATTAAGGCGGATACAGAGAGCCGTGACCTTGAAAAGCTTGCAAGCTCTATTTCAGACACACTTTCAAGTGAATTCTACACCCACTGCGTTGTAGGTATAGGTACAACGGTAACAGGTATTAAGGACCTTGCCCGTTCATTTAAAGAAGCACAGAGCGCACTTGAGGTTGCAAAGGTATTTGATACAGAGCGTACAATAGTAAGCTATGATAACCTCGGTATTGCCCGTCTTATTTATCAGCTTCCCACAACTCTTTGTGAAATGTTCTTAAAGGAAGTTTTCAAGCGTGGTTCAATCGAGAGCCTCGACCAGGAAACACTTTTTACAATTCAGCGTTTCTTTGAAAACAACCTCAATGTTTCTGAAACATCAAGAAAACTTTTTGTCCACAGAAATACACTTGTTTACAGACTTGAAAAAATTAAGAAACTTACAGGTCTTGACCTTCGTGAATTTGAGGACGCTATCGTATTTAAGGTAGCTCTTATGGTTAAAAAATACCTTAACGCAAGTCCTGCAAAGTATTGATTGAGTGAATTTAATATGGCTCTGCACTGCCGATTTTTCGGTAGCGCAGGCCATTTTGACTTTTTAGAATTAACTTGTCAAAATATTACAAAATATTGTATTATATAACGCAAAATATACAGAATAAGTGTGTATTTTGTAATAAAGGTGAAATTTATGATAGATTTTAACAATGTATCTAAAACCTATCCGAATGGCACTCATGCGCTTTATGATGTTTCTATACATATAGACAAGGGCGAGTTTGCTTTTATAGTAGGTGCGTCCGGAGCAGGTAAAAGTACGTTTTTAAAACTGATTATGCACGAGGAAAGTCCGTCGTCAGGTGAAATAATCGTGAATAATCTTAATATAACAAAAATGCGTCGCAGAAAAGTTCCGTATCTTCGTCGTCATATGGGCATTGTATTTCAGGACTTCAGACTGATAGATAAGATGAATGTCTTTGACAATGTAGCTTTTGCAATGAGAGCAATCGGAGCGAGCGCATCATCAATTAAAAAACGAGTTCCGTACATTCTTGAGCTTGTCGGACTAAAAAATAAAATGAAAAACAAGCCAAGTGAGCTTTCGGGCGGTGAGCAACAGCGTGTCAGCCTTGCAAGAGCATTGGTAAATAATCCTGAAATTATCATTGCCGATGAGCCGACAGGTAATGTTGACCCTGAAATGTCACATGATATTATTCAACTTTTGAGTGAAATTAACGATATGGGTACAACTGTACTTGTTGTTACTCACGAACACGAACTTGTAAGACAGTTTAACAAGCGTGTAATTGTAATTGACCACGGCAGAGTAAAGAGCGACACTAAAAATCCGGAAGCTGCACTTGCATATGATGCGCAGTATGAGGATATTGACGAAATTATTGAGGGTATTGCCCTTAACAAAGAAACAAAAGAAAACTTTGTTGACAATGATGTCGTTCCAGACTAAAAAGAAAGGAACATAATATGAGTGGCTTTGGCTATTTAATAAGAGAAGGTTTCAGAAGTATATGGAGCAACCGAATTATGAGTATTGCTTCGATATGCGTTCTTGTAAGCTGTCTTGTGCTTACAGGTGCGGCTGAACTTATTTCGGTAAACATAGAAAAGGAAGTTGACTCTGTGGGAAAAACCAATGAAACAACCGTTTACATCAAGGACGGAGCATCTGACCTTGAGGCGGTTTACATTGGCAAAAACCTTGAGAAACTTGATAATATTACCTCTGTAAGATTTTACCCGAAGGAAGATGCAATCAACGAATTTAAAGATTCACTTCCGGAAGCTGTATTTGAAAATGTAAACGGCGACAACAACCCGTTGCCCGATGCATATATAATTGCAATGGACGATTTGTCAAAGTACGACCAAACTATTGACGCAATTTTAAAGGTTGACGGTGTTGATTCTATCAACAACCGCAGTGAGCTTGCGAGAAAACTTACCGATATAAGCAATCTTGTGAGCTACATAAGTCTTGCGATAGTTGTTGCACTTACGATTATTTCTCTGTTTATCATTGCAAATACAATCAGAACAACAATGTATTCAAGACGATTTGAGATAAGTATTATGAAGTCTGTCGGCGCAACCAATGCTTTTGTTCGACTGCCGTTTGTAGTCGAGGGTATGGTTCTCGGTTTTATTTCAGCCATTATCGGTACAGGCGTACTTTATGTGGTATATGAAGGCGTAATGTCGGCAGTAAATTCATTTGTAAAAATTTCCACTATTCCGTTCTCGGATGTTTATCTGCAGGTTGGCGGTATATTTATTGTTGCAGGTGTGGTTATCGGTGCATTCGGCAGCTTTATTTCAATGCGTAAGTATCTGAAGATGGAAGGAAACGAAATTCTCGGCTGGTAATAACAAAGGAGTATATTTAATGCGAATTTCTAAAAAAAGATTCAAAGCAGTGCTTTGTGCAATTCTCAGTATGTGTATTTTTGCATATTCGGCTTATCCTGTATTTGCTGAGGAGCAGGCTGCACAAGAGGCATCAACTGAGCAAACTCAGGCAACCACTATTGATCCTAACGATATTGACGCACTTGAGAACAGAAGACAGGAACTTCAGGCTCAGAGCGATAAATATCAGCAAATTCTTGAAAAAACAAAAGAAAATATTGCAGATCAGGAAGAATATGTTAATGCGCTTGTAAGCAAGGTGCAGGTTCTCGATGATAAAATCGAACTCAGCCATCAGAGCATTAATGAGCTTAACGGCAAAATTCAGGACAAGCAGACAGCTATTGATAACGCCAATAAGAGCATTGAAAATCAGATGAATACTCTCCGCAACAGACTCAGAAATATTTATATGGCAGGCAATACAACTGACCTTGAAATTATTTTTGGAGCAAAGAGCTTTTCTGATTTTCTTGATAAAATGGAGCTTGTAGAGGCACTCTCTGATTACGATAATAATCTTATCAATTCAATTAAGGGCGACCTTGAGAATATTTCTAAAGAAAAGGCAGAACTTGAAAAGGATATGGATTCACTCGAGGCAGAAGAGGCAAGCCTTGAAAGCGACCAGCAGGAGCTTAACAAAATTCTTGAAGAGAATAAAGAACTTTTGGCAGGACTTTATAAGACAAGCGATAAGGCGACAAGCGAAATCCAGAACGGCGCACTTGAAAGTGATGATATAGAAAAGGCTATTTCTAATTATTACGCTGAAAAGGCAAGACTTGAGGCAGAGCGTGCCGAGCAGGAAAGAAATAATAATTCAAACAGCGGTGGCTCATCAAGCGGCACTGTTCACGATGACCTTGAGGTTTCACCGTCAGGTTTTGTATGGCCGTGCCCGGGCTATTACTATCTTACTTCCGAATGGAACGAGGACAGAGGCTCTTATAACCACGGTGCAATTGATATAGCAGACGCAGGAATTATGGGAGCGGATGTTGTTGCCGCAAAAGAAGGCGTAGTAATTGATTCTTACAACGGTTGTTATCACAACTGGGGTAAAGACGGTTCATGCGGTTGCGGCGGCGGTTACGGCAACTATGTTATGATTGCTCATGACGGCGGTAAGATGACTGTTTACGGTCATCTCTCCACAACTATGGTTTATACGGGTCAGCATGTATATCAGGGACAGGTTATCGGCTTTGTAGGTTCAACCGGTCACTCCACAGGTGCGCATCTCCACTTTGAAACAAGACTTAACGGTGTTAAGTACAATCCTATGACAGAATTTCAGTCATAATTAATAATTAAAATTAATCCCTTTGCATATACTTTATAAAAAGTTATGCGGAGGGATTTTTTATGCTTACGGCACTGACTGTTAAAAAGCACGAACGAAGAAAAGGAATGAAAGGTTTAGTTGACAGACTTAAGCGTGACAGAGCGGTAGTACAGGTGAAAAGAGCAAGAGGTGTGTACCTTAAACAAATTACATACATTTCATACGGAAGAAAACCGAGATTTGAAAAACTCGAAAAAATAATCGGCGACAGTAAAAACAGAATAATCTGTTCGCCTAAAATAAATTTCCACGATGAGTGTGGTTTTCACAGATTTGAAAATTCGGATTTCACGGCAAGACTTTGTACCAATCTTGCAATATGCCTGCTTTCTATGTGTGATTTTGCGGAAAAATTAAAAATCGGCATATATGATCCCGACGGCAGGGACAGTGAATTTTTAAAGTATGTGATGAAATACTCCTCTGATGTTACCGTTGTTACAAATTCTCCCGATGTATATTACGATGAAAACGAACTGATAATGGAGAATATGGGAGCTTGCGCAACTGTTACAAAACGAACGGAGGAGCTTGAACTCTGTCAACTCATAATTGCTCCACGCACAATAGAAAATACTTTTTCGTCAAATGACAAAACATTGATATTGACAAACGGCAGACCGAAAGCGGAGGTTTTAGGCGAGATTTACTATAAGTATTACTTTAAAATGCCTAACGGCTTTGACAGAATAAAGCCGCAGGAGATTGAAACGGAGTATTTTTGTTCTGCACTGTATTCACTCGGAAGACAGTACAGTTTAGGCTCGATAGTGCCGACAATGTGCAGTAATTTTTCAACAAGTCAAACTGTAAAATCCTTATATGCGCAGTTTGAAAAAATAAACAAAACCGATGAATAGAGGAGGCTTGCCTCACTTTTTCCGTATATGTGCTTTGCTGCCAATATTTTGCATTTTGCTTGACATTG
>OHMV01000303.1_pt1 | contig 13122 bp, 10 predicted proteins | sample 1569451 | NCBI WGS metagenome assembly OHMV01 (sample SAMEA3879595, study PRJEB24766) | human gut metagenome | biome: human-associated habitat; feature: feces | place: USA | collected 1985/1987 | reverse complement strand
GTTCCTGTGATGAGTGCATTTTATTTAGGCGGATGTATTTTTATCCTGATGAAAAATTATACGGTGATCCCGGAGGCAGTAAAAATGATCGTGACCTCTGCGTTTGTGCCGGAGGCTGCCGCAGGGGGGGTGGTTGGGACAACGGTGATGGCGGGGTTAAGAACCGGGATTTCCAGAGGGCTTTTTACAAATGAGGCGGGACTTGGCTCAATTCCAATGGCAGCGGCGACGGCGCAGCATGCATCACCGCGGGATCAGGCTCTTGTCTCCATGACAGGGCCTTTTTGGGATACGGTCGTCATGTGTGCAATCACAGGAATTGCTTCGGTTTCAAGTATGATTGCCCATCCGGGCAATTATGCGGGGGTGCCGGGGGAGCGGATGTGTTTTGCCGTATTCAGGGAACTGCCGGTGTGGGGCGATGAGATGCTGTCGGTTTCATTGGTCTTGTTTGCGTTTGCGACGATCATCGGATGGAATGTCTATGGCGAGTGCGCCGTGCGGTATCTGTTTGGGGAAAAGGGTGTCCGCATTTACCAGGTCGTTTATATGATGTGCGTTTATTTCGGCGCAGTGATTACTCTTGATGTGGTGTGGGGCATTTCGGATTTGTTTAATTTTCTGATGGCAGTGCCAAATCTGATCTGTCTTTTGGGACTGCGCCGGGAAATTGAAATAAAAGATACAAAAAAGAAATATTAATGTTTACGATACTAGACAAAACAGAAGCCGAAAGATTATAATAGGCAGTATGGTGTGCAGACAGCACATGTAAATATTAATAAGGAAGAAAGAGGTAACCGTATGTACATAATACAGTTTATCAGAGGATTTTGTATGGCACTCGCAGATAGTGTCCCGGGAGTATCCGGTGGAACCGTGGCATTTCTGCTTGGGTTTTACGATCAGTTTATCGACTCGATCGATGATCTGATCACCGGAAATATGGAAAAAAAGAAAACAGCGTTTTTCTTTCTGATCAAGCTCGGTATCGGCTGGGTAACAGGAATGGTTCTTGCGATTCTGATCCTTGCAAATGTTTTTGAATCCCATATTTATGCGATCAGTTCATTATTTATCGGATTTATAATTTTTGCAATTCCAATTGTAGTCCGTGAAGAATTGGACACACTAAAAGGGAAATATGCATATTGCCCGTTTGTACTGGTTGGGGCAGCCATTGTGTGTGCCATCACCTATTTTAATCCGGTTGGCGGCGGAAACAGTGTAAATCTGGAACATCTGACAGTCACAACAGGAATTTATGTATTCATAGCAGGCGCAGTTGCAATCTGCGCAATGGTGCTTCCTGGTATTTCCGGTTCCACACTGCTTTTAATTATGGGACTTTACCTGCCGATCGTGACGGCGATTAAAGATATCCTGCATTTAAACTTAAAAAGTTTTCCGACAGTATTCGTATTCGGATGTGGTGTGTTAGTCGGTATTTTCAGTATTGTAAAGCTGATCCGTAAGGCATTAGAGCGCTTTCGGGCGCAGATGATCTTTCTGATCGTCGGACTGATGCTTGGTTCTATTTATGCTGTGATCATGGGACCAACAACACTGGATACCCCACAGCCTGCAATGACGATCCACAATTTTTCCATCCTGTTCTTTATCATAGGTGGGGTAGTGATCTTTGGTTTGCAGCAGATGAAAAAAATTAAAAAATAAACATTTGAGGGCAGTGTGAAAATAAGATTTTCACACTCAAGTTTGTGCTTACGCCTAAACTTGTCATGCGTAAAGTGCAGCGTAAAAATGGAGAATACTATGAAAAAGTTACTGGTTTATTTAAAAGACTATAAAAAGGAAAGTGTATTAGGTCCGCTTTTTAAACTGCTCGAGGCAACCTTTGAACTGATCGTGCCGCTGGTTATGGCAGCGATCATTGATACCGGTGTTGCGACCGGGGACAAGTCCTATATTATGAAAATGTGCATGGTGCTGGTACTGCTTGCAGTGATCGGTCTGACCTGCTCGGTCACCGCACAGTATTTCGCGGCAAAGGCGGCAGTCGGGTTTGCAACAAAACTGCGCCATGCGCTGTTTGCACACATTGAGAGCCTCTCTTTTACAGAGATGGATACTGTTGGAACGGCGACACTGATCACGAGAATGACAAGTGATGTCAATCAGGTGCAGAACGGCGTGAACCTTGTGCTGCGTCTGTTTCTGCGTTCCCCGTTTATCGTGTTCGGCGCAATGGTCATGGCATTTACCATCGATGTCAAAGCGGCACTGGTGTTTGTCGTTACGATCCCGCTTCTTTCCATAATCGTATTCGGTATCATGCTGATCAGTATTCCGCTTTATAAAAAGGTACAGTCAGCGCTCGATAAGGTGCTTGGGATCACAAGAGAAAATTTAACAGGAAGCAGGGTGATCCGTGCTTTTAATAAGGAAGATGATGAAAAAGTACATTTTAATGAAAATAATGATCTTCTGACAAGGGCGCAGATCTATGTCGGAAAGATATCAGCACTAATGAATCCGCTTACCTATGTGATCATCAACGGTGCGATCGTGGTGCTTGTCTGGACCGGTGCAGTCCGTGTTGATAACGGATATATCACACAGGGTGAGGTGGTTGCGCTGATCAACTATATGTCACAGATCTTAGTGGAGTTAGTGAAGCTTGCAAACCTGATCATCAATATCAATAAATCCATTGCATGTGGAAACCGTATCCAGTCCATTTTTGAGATGCAGCCATCCATCACGGACGGATCAGGCCAGAAAGTGGATAAGGTGCAGACGGATACCGCTGACAGATCAGAAGAAGCAGAGTATGCCGTGGAATTTTCACATGTAGGATTAACCTATGCGGGTGCCGGAGACGAATCTTTAACGGATATTGATTTTAAGGTAAAAAAAGGCGAGACGATCGGTATCATCGGAGGAACCGGTTCCGGAAAATCTTCGGTAGTCAACCTGATCCCGCGGTTTTATGACGTGACGTCCGGTTTTATTAAAGTGGACGGAAAAGACGTCAAAGATTATCCGCTTGAGGAGCTGCGTGGAAAGATTGGTACGGTTTTACAGAAAGCCGTGTTGTTCCATGGAACGATCCGCGAGAACTTAAAATGGGGAAACCCGGATGCGACAGAAGAAGATCTGAACCGTGCCATCACAGTTGCGCAGGCAAAAGAGTTTGTCGACAACAAAGAGGGCAGACTTGATTTTGAAATCGAACAGGGCGGAAAAAACCTTTCCGGCGGACAGCGCCAGCGTTTAACGATCGCACGTGCAGTCGTAAAGAAACCGGAGATACTCATTTTAGACGACAGTGCATCCGCACTTGATTTTGCAACGGATGCAGCTCTTCGAAAAGCCATCCGCGAAATGGAAGGAGAGACGACCGTCTTTATCGTTTCCCAGCGAGCTGCTTCAATCCAGCATGCAGACCGCATCGTTGTGCTTGATGATGGAAAGATCGTCGGACTTGGAACCAGCGAAGAGCTGTTAGAAAGCTGTGAGGTATATCAGGAAATCTACAACTCACAGTTTAAGAAACAGGAAGGAGGTAAGACGGCATGAAAAAAGTAGTGACAGACCAGCAGAAGACAACAGTAAAAAAAGTGCTTGATTACATCCGGAGATACTGGTTTTACCTTGGCTTATCGATCGTGCTTGCGGCAGTTACCGTGGCACTGACTCTTTATATCCCGATCTTAACAGGACGTGCAGTCGACCTGATTATCACGAAGGGACAGGTTGATTTTGCAGGAATCCTTGTGATCTTAGAGCGTATGGCAGTGGTGATTTTGCTCACGGCAGCCGCGCAGTGGATCATGAATGCATGCAACAATAAGATTACTTACAATGTGATCCGTGATATCCGGAAAGAAGCGTTTGAGCGGATCGAACATTTACCGCTTAAGTATATTGATTCCCATTCTTATGGAGAGGTGGTCAGCCGTGTCATCGCGGATGTTGATCAGTTTGCAGATGGTCTTCTGATGGGATTTACACAGTTTTTTACCGGAATCGTGACAATTTTCGGTACACTGATCTTTATGCTGACGATCAGTGTGAATATCACGGTTGCGGTCGTGGTCATCACACCGTTATCATTGTTTGTTGCAAGTTTTATTGCAAAAAAGACATTTTCCATGTTCAAACTGCAGTCTGAGACGCGGGGCGAACAGACCGCTTTCATCGAAGAGATGGTTGGAAACCAGAAAGTCGTGCAGGCATTTTCACATGAGGATGAGGCGTTAGAGCAGTTCGACGAGATCAACGGAAGACTGCAGAAATATTCACTGCGCGCGATCTTCTTTTCGAGTATCACGAACCCGGCAACACGTTTTATCAACAGCCTTGTCTATGCGACAGTCGGTGTCGTCGGTGCATTTCTTGCCATCAAAGGAAGCATTACAGTCGGACAGTTATCGAGTCTTTTAAGTTATGCGAACCAGTATACGAAGCCGTTTAACGAGATCTCCGGTGTCATCACCGAGCTGCAGAATGCACTTGCCTGTGCTGCCCGAGTGTTTGAACTGATCGAGGAGCCGGTCGAGAAGCCGGATGCAGAGAGTGCGAAAGTGTTAGAGAAAGCGGACGGAAGCGTAGAACTGTCCCATGTATATTTCTCTTATACGCCGGAACAGAAGCTGATCGAGGATTTCAACCTTTCCGTACAGCCGGGACAGCGCGTGGCAATCGTAGGGCCTACGGGCTGCGGTAAGACGACACTCATCAATCTTCTGATGCGTTTTTATGATGTGAACAGTGGAGAGATCCGTGTCAGCGGAACACCGATCGGTGAAATGACCAGAAAGAGCCTCAGAAGCAATTATGGTATGGTATTGCAGGAAACGTGGTTAAGGAGTGGAACGATCCGTGAAAATATCACGATGGGAAAACTGGATGCCACGGAGGAAGAGATCATCGCAGCGGCAAAAGCATCCCATGCTCACAGCTTTATCAAGCGTCTGCCAAAAGGATATGATACCGTGATCTCGGAGGATGGCGGAAGTCTTTCGCAGGGACAGAAACAGCTCCTTTGTATCACGAGAGTCATGCTGTGTCTGCCGCCGATGCTGATCTTAGATGAGGCGACATCCTCGATTGATACGAGAACCGAGATCAAGATTCAGGAAGCATTTGCGCGTATGATGAAAGGACGTACCAGTTTCATCGTTGCACATCGTCTCTCCACGATCCGAGAAGCAGATATCATTCTTGTCATGCGGGATGGAAATATTGTGGAACAGGGAAAACATGAGGAACTGTTAGAGAAAAATGGATTTTATGCAAAACTGTATAACAGCCAGTTTGCAAAATAAAATGTAAGAAAAATAAAAACAGCCGTATTTTGAGGTGACCTGTGATCGTCAGATAATGAAGCAGCGGTCAGAATGCCTCAAAGTCCGGCTGTTTTTATGAAGTTTATTTGAAGGTGTTTCTAAGATCAGTAGATCATGCGGTTTCCGCTGATACATTCTGTGGTGGAAGTTTCTATGTAATGGAGAGCACCGTCTACGTCCCTTGCACGGACGAAATTATAAATGGATAAGGCACCCTGGTATAATTCCTCGATGCTGTATTTTATTGCATAGCGCACCCACAGGCTGCAAACAAGGTCGCGGAAAGAGGTAAAAAACAGCGGCAGAAGCATATTTCCACTGATAAAACTCAGTTCGTGGCTGAATTCAAAGATCGATGCAGCGGCATCCTCCGGGGTGGAGGAATTTTTTAATTTGTCCAGATAAAAGGTAAGTCCCTCGATTTCAGCGTCACTTGCTTTTTCAATCGTAAGGCGGGCTGCAAGGTTCATAAAAAGAATACGCACTTCGAGGATGGAACGGATCTCATCACTGCTTAAAGAACCGCCATTATATTTCATAATGGAAACTAAGGTGTCCATAGTTCCATTTCTGCGGTAATCTTCCACGAACGTACCGATCCGTGGTTTTACCACGACAAACCCCTTCTTTTCAAGTTCGGCGATACCGGAGTTGACGACGGCACGTGAAACCTGCATGGATGAGGCAAGTTCACGTTCGGATGGGAGTTTCGTGCCAATCGGAAGTCTGCCGGAAATGATCATATTTTCAAGTTCGGATATAAATAACTCTTTGAGTGATGGTGCATTTAATTTTTGAAATTCCATAAAATTTATACCTCTATTGTGTCAAAAATATTTGTGGTATGGTCACATACCACAAATAATTTTAGGGTTTCCCGGAAAAAAAATCAAGAAAATGTTGTCGAAAGTGTTCAAAAAAACATACAAAAAATGAGTGATATTTTTTGACAATTTATGACAAAATGCATATAATAGAACTATATCAGAAAGAAGAGAGAGAGGATTGCCGATGAGGTCTTTACAGTCTAAATTTCTGGCTTTGACGGTAGGATGTGTACTTCTTTCAGCGCTGGCACTTGGATATGTTGGTTTTATATATACGCATAAACTTGTAAATGAGGATTCCGCGCAGTTCATGAATCTGTTTTGCGAGGATAAGGCAGAGGAGATCAATGCAACGCTGACAAGTATTGAACAGTCCGTGAATATGATTCAGGATTATACAATAGAACAGTATGGCGAACTTGGAAAAAACGGGATGGACAAAGACAATACCGATGTGCTGGTGAAGAAAGTGCAGGAGGTTGCCTTACATACTGTGAAAAATACAGAAGGATCACGCGGAGTCTATATGAGAGTGAATCCGGAACTTGCCGGCCCCCAGACAGGATTTTTCTGGTACAAGGATGAAAATGGCGAAGTTACTGAAGATTCCCTTGTCGATTTTTCAAAATATGCACAGGATGATAAGGAGCATGTCAACTGGTATTATGAGGCACTCGAAAAAGAAGAGGCGTTCTGGATGGAGCCGTATGACAATAAGAATAAAAATGACTGGATTATTTCTTATGTGGTGCCGATATACAGGAATGAAGACTTTATCGGTGTTCTGGGCATGGATATTGATATGGCACTGCTGAAAGAAAAGGTGGATTCTGTACAGATTTATGAGAGCGGTTATGCTTTCCTTGCAGGAGCAGATTATGTAATTTATTATCACCGTGATTATCCGGAAGGACTTGATGAAGAAAATACACATGGAAAGATCAGAAAGGTCTTAAATTTACTGTACAAAAAAGGAACACAGGATAATCTTGTCGGTTATAATCTGGATGGCGTAAAGAAGAAAATGACCGCCAGACAGTTAGAAAACGGTATGTTTTTTGTTGTCACCGCACCGGCAAAGGAGATCAATGCGTCGAGTAACCGTATTATCCGATTGTTTTTGGTTTCAACGCTGTCTATCATCTTTATATCGGTTTTGATCACAATCCATGTTACCAGGGAAATGACGCGTCCGCTCAAAGAACTTACGGAAGCTGCACAGAAGGTTGCCGGTGGTAATCTTGAGGTCAATATCGACTGTGAATCCAAAGATGAGGTTGGTGTACTTGCAGACAGCGTGCAACAGATGGTAAATCACCTGCGGCATTACATTGACTATGTGAATGAGCAGGCGTATACGGATGCCCTGACAGGCGTTGCCAATAAAGCTGCATATAAAGAGTATGTGGATAAGTTAGATAAACGTGCGGCTGATGAGAAGATCAAATATGCAGTCGTAGTCATGGATATCAATAACCTTAAAAAGATCAATGACAATTTTGGACATGAATTCGGTGACATGCTGATCAGGGATGCAAGCAGACTGATACAAAAGGGATTTAAAGACCATATCGTATACCGCATCGGAGGAGACGAATTTGTGATCATCATCGAACAGGCCGAAAAGGCAATATGTGATGAGTTGCTGAGAAATTTTGATGATGGCATTGTGGTTTTCAATAAAAACAATACAAAGTATGAACAGAAAATACAGATTGCGCGGGGAATCGCATTTTATGAGCCGGACTGCATAGATTCTTTTGCATCCGTATTCCGTGAAGCAGATCATGCAATGTATGAGAATAAGGTTATGCAGAAATCAATGCAGACTGCGCCGCCTGCTGCGGGACAGTCTTAGGTAATAAAAACAGATGGAGGATAAAATAATGGGCGATGATAAAAAGATGGCATGGAAAAAACTGCTAAGCGTTTTTGGTGTGTTTTTCCTGATTATGGCAGTATGGCAGATTGTTGTACTTGAGCTGTTGAAAAATGGAGTGATCGGCACAATGGTTGCGATGATACTGATCTGTGCTGCAACAGTAATCATTTTCGGGTTAGTGTTTGCATTAATCAGGACACTTTTGGATGTTTTCAGACAGCTTATGGGCGAAGGCACAGAGGCAGGAGGTTCCGGTGGTGTTGCAGAGAAGGCAAATAAACTTGCGGAGAAAGATGGTGAGATCGGACAGCTTGTGCGTACATTTCAGGAGTCGATTACTTCATTTTCACAGGTTGTACTTGGCATTAAAAAGGCGACGAAGGAGCTTGGTGAGGTTTCGGAGGATTTCAAACATATCTTTAAGAGTATGACAACTTCTCTGGAACAGACCGAGCAGGCAGTTACCACCATTACCGATAATACAATATCCCAGGCAGATCATACCGTTGATATGAAAGAGAAGATCGACGCTATCAGCAGAACGATTGATGAAATTGCTGAAAATGTTTCGATGTTAGCACAGAGTGCAGAGCATATGAAAGAGAGCAACAAAGCAGCAGAAGCAATCATGGAGGAACTTGTAAATATCAGCAAAGAGAGCGGCATTGCGATTGAAAATGTAAGACAGCAGACAGATCTGACCAACCAGTCAGCGCAGGAGATCCGTACGGCAACAGAGATCATAGCCGGAATTTCTAATCAGACAAACCTTCTTGCATTGAATGCAAGCATTGAGGCTGCAAGAGCAGGGGAACATGGAAGAGGATTTGCAGTTGTTGCGGAAGAGATCCGTACGTTAGCAGATCAGTCAAGAGAATCAACAGAGCAGATCAACCAGATTGTCAATACATTGATTGACAATTCAAATATCAGTGTAGAGATCACGCAGAAGGTATCAGAAGCGTTTGTAAAACAGAATGAAAAGATTCATGATACAGAAGAGATTTTCCGTTCACTGAATGAGGAAATCAAGAATACAAGCGATGCGGTAGATGGAATCAGTGAAGAAGTAAGTGCGTTAGATGATCATAAGACTGTGATCGAGAGTGGAATCACATCTCTGACAGAGTTTGCGGAGCAGAATGCTGACAGCGCCAAAGTAACGACCGAGAATATGGAAGAATTCCAGCAGATCGTTGACCAGTGCAATCAGGCGACAGAGCGGATTGTGACAGTATCAGATGAGCTGGTAGGTTACCTCGGAAAAGTAAACGCAAATGTAAAAGATAAAATAGGTGGACGTAATTAAAAAATAAATCGGAAATGGAGAAAAGAGTACCGCATGAGCAATTGTGCGGTATTTTTCAATACTATGAGAACAGAACAGAAAACATCAGTAAAAAACAGCATAGGAAGACTTGTCTTTGTCGGAATCAGTGTCTTGCTTCAGGTGATATGGATCATCAACCTTTTCTTATGGCTGAACCGTTATTCAGCGGCAATTTCCCTTTTTTCCACGCTGATCGCAGTCTCAGTTGTCTTTGCAATATACGGAACGCATGGAAATATGGCATTTAAAGTGCCATGGATGCTTCTGATTGCAGCTTTTCCGATTTTTGGATTGTGTGTGTTTCTGTTATTCGGGCGTTCGAATCTGACGAGGAGCATGAAAAAATGTTATGAATTGATCGATGAGGAACTTTTTCCTTTTTTAAACGGTGATGATGAGGTCATAAAAGAACTGCAGGAAAAAGATTTGTCGATTGCAAATCAGTCGGATTATATCTGGAAATACGGGCATTATCCGGTATATCATAACACGGATGTAGCATTTTATGCGGATGCGTCACAGGGGCTGGAGGCACAGCTTGCAGAACTGAAAAAAGCAGAACATTTTATTTTTATGGAGTACCATGCAATCGAGCAGGCGGAATCGTTTGAGCGGATTTTAAACGTTTTGAAAGACAGAGCTGCACATGGTGTGGAGGTACGTATTTTTTATGATGATGTCGGAAGTATCGGTTTTATCAATCATGATTTCCGTAAACGCATGGAAGAAAATGACATTGCATGCCGTGTATTCAATCCGATTATTCCGGTATTGTCCGTATTTATGAATAACCGGGATCACAGAAAGATCACGGTCATCGATGGAAAGGTGGGATTTACAGGGGGATATAACCTTGCAAATGAGTATTTTAACATTACCCACCCGTACGGACACTGGAAGGATACCGGTATCCGCTTAGAGGGGGATGCGGTAAAAAGCCTTACTGTCATGTTTCTTGAAATGTGGAATGCCGTGAAAAAAACAGATCAGGATTATCAGAAGTATCTGCCAGAGACAGATTATCAGGCGAAACAGGATGGTTTTATCCAGCCGTATGCGGACAGTCCGTTAGATGACGAGCACGTCGGAGAGAGTGTTTATATGAATCTCATTGCACATGCAAAAAAGGAGATTTATTTCACAACCCCGTATCTGATCATCACAGATGAGATGAACCGGGCACTGGGACTTGCAGCAAAACGCGGGGTGGATGTGCGGATCGTCACACCGGGAATCCCGGATAAAAAACTGATCTACAAAGTGACACGTTCTTATTATGCAGGACTGGTGCGACAGGGGGTGCGTATTTATGAATACACACCTGGATTTATTCATGCAAAACAGTGTGTCTGCGACGGGGAAGCGGCAACCTGTGGCACGATCAATATGGATTATCGCAGTTTGTATCTTCATTTTGAAAATGGGGCTTTTTTGTACAACTGTGATGCGGTGAAGGAAATGCGGAAGGATTTTGAACATATTTTTGCCGAGAGTACGGAAGTGACAGAAAAATATAAGAGCGGGCGATCCGCTGTTTTGCGTGGAACCCAGTGCCTTCTGCGGTTGTTTGCACCTTTGATGTAAAAAACGCACTTTCTATTATTCATGACAATAGAATGTTCGCAGAGTGTGCATTCTATTGTATGAAATCTTCACAGAAGTTTAAATAAATTTTTGGTAAAAGTATGGTAAAATAGTAATTAGAAGGTAACCGGTCAGGAGAAGCCGTTACAAAATAATGTTTCTAAGGAGAAAGTCAAATGGAGTACATGGATATTGAAACAGTCAAGGAACTGGATCATGTTTTTGGGGACATTGAGGAGTTACAGAAGTTTCGCTGTCTGATGATGCAGTACGAATGTGCGATGTTAGAGGTAAAGACAAAGCTGGATGTATTAAATACAGAGCTGTCGGTCCAGAACAGCAGAAACCCGATCGAGTCGATAAAATGCAGGATCAAGGAACCGGACAGTATCATGAAGAAAATGAAGCGTCAGGAGATCCCGTTTTCGGTGGACAACATTGAAAAAAATTTAAATGATATCGCAGGTGTCCGCGTTATCTGCTCTTTTCCGGATGATATTTATACATTAGCGGATTATCTGGAAAAGCAGGATGACATCAAACTCATCAAGAAAAAAGATTACATCAGCCATCCGAAGCCGAATGGCTACCGCAGCCTTCATTTGATTCTTGAAGTGCCGATTTTTCTGACCAACGAGAAAAAGATGATGCGCGTGGAAGTGCAGTTCCGTACCATTGCAATGGATTTCTGGGCGAGCTTGGAGCACAAGTTAAAATACAAAAAAGATATAGACAATGCACAGGTCATTTCACAGGATCTCTGCTTCTGTGCGGAGCTGATCTCACAGTTAGACGGCAGGATGCAGCAGATCAGGGAGCGGCTGGAGGAGAAGAAAGATGATACACAAGCCAATATTACCGGGGTTTGATTCAGACCCCGGATGATGAGAAAGTCGATTTAAAGAAACTGCCGGTGCAAAGGGAATCCAGGTGCTATGGAGTGAGCCGGTTTAAACAGATCAGTCCTGAAACTCCCTGTAATGTTTCAAAAACAGATCCGCAAGATTTCCCTGAAGCGTTACCCCAAGATCGGTCAGGGTAGCGGAGAGTGCTTCTAAAGCAGGAACCATATGTTCTAATCTTGCATTTTCGCCCATGTGTCCGATACGGATCACTTTTCCGGACAATTCATCAAAGGAGCCGGCAAGCATAATGTTATATTTTGTGCGCATCTCATCTAAGATGGATTTTGCATCGGTACATTCCGGGATATCAAAAACCGTTACGGTGTTTGAGTAACCGCTCTGCAGATGAAGTTTTAATCCTGCTTCTTTGACGGCTGCCCTGGTGGCGGAACCGATCCTTGCATGACGCTCATACAGGGTTTTATCGCCGGCGATCAGGTTAAATGCAGCGCGCAGACCGTAGATATCGCTGATCGGCATGGTGTAAGGAAACCATTTCTTCTCATAGTAACCGTCGAAAGCCATCAGATTTGCATAGAAAGATGCAATCGGGGTTTTGCGGTTTTTCATTTTTTCTTTTGCATCATCACTCACCACAACAAAAGTAAGACCAGGAGGTGCAGAGACTGCTTTCTGGGAACCGCCGCAGAGAAGATCGATCTGAAAGTCATCGACGCAGACTCTCTCGCCAAACATACCGGAAACAGAGTCAACGACCGTTAAAATGCCATACTGTTTGAGCAGCGGACAGATTCTGCTGATATCATTTAACATCCCGCTCGGTGTGTCACAGTGGACAACGGTGGCGTAAGCGTAGTCGTGATGATCTTTTAAGTATTCCGCGAGTGCGTCCACATCCAAAGTGTTTTCGTAATCGGCATGGTAAAGTTCCGGGATGCCGCCGTACATGCTGGCAAAGTCGGCAAATCCTTTACCGTAGATACCGTTATCGATGACAAGTACTTTATCGCCCGGCTCTGTCAGGGAAGCGCAGGCAGCTTCCAGTCCTAAAATTCCTTCCCCGTCTAAGATCAGCGTCTCATTTTTCGTGCCAAGAAGGCTGCTGATCAGTTCGCAGGTCTCTTTGTAAAAATCATAAAATTCTTCATCCAGATCAGGATTTGTGCAGGCAAAACTGCGCGCACGCCTTACTGTTTCCGGCACCTGTGTCGGTCCGGGAGTCATGATCTTGTACATAATAATCTCCATTCTTATCCGTTTTTCAATGAAAACAACGTTTTCATTTGCATCTCAAGTTTGTGCGCAAGCACAAATCTTG
>OHMV01000277.1_pt1 | contig 13820 bp, 14 predicted proteins | sample 1569451 | NCBI WGS metagenome assembly OHMV01 (sample SAMEA3879595, study PRJEB24766) | human gut metagenome | biome: human-associated habitat; feature: feces | place: USA | collected 1985/1987 | reverse complement strand
GATATGAAGATACCGATATTGTAGAAGTGAGTGAAACTTATTTTGATATGGCAGATGAAACGGTTGACAGCCTTGCGTATCTGCGTTCAGGGTTCAGAGCAAAATATCTTGTTGACGCCATTGAAAAGGTTTTGAGCGGTGAGATAGACTACCAAAAGATAAAAGAAATGCCACTTGACGATGCACGAAACGAGCTTATGAAGATCAAGGGCGTTGGTCCGAAAGTTGCTGATTGTACACTGCTTTTCGGCTTTTACAAAACGGACGCTTTCCCAAAAGACGTGTGGGTGAAGCGAGTGCTTGCACAGTGGTATCCGAACGGACTTCCCTCTTGTGTGAAGGGTGTTGAGGGCATTGCACAGCAATATCTATTCCACTACATAAGAAATACCCAGAAATAACAAAAGACCCGATCGTAGAGTTTTCCACGGTCGGGTCTGATATTTTATTACATAGACTCTGGGCAAGTTATCTTGAGCATATCAAGAATATTCTTTATTACCTGCTTAACTGCAAGTGAAAGTGAAAGTCTTGCCTGCATAACGCTCTCGTCTTCTCCCATGATACGGCAGTTGTTATAGAACTTGTGATACATTGTAGCAAGATCTATAACATACTTTGTTACCTTAGCTGGGTCATAAGCCTTTGCGGCATCGTTTATAACGTTCGGCAGAGTAGCAAGGTGTTTTATCATCTCCTGCTCCTCAGGCGCTGTGAGGACGCTGAGAGCCGCCTTGTCGAGGCTCTTAACTTCAATGCCCTCTTCGTTCATCTTTTTAAGGACAGAACAAATTCTTGCGTGTGCATACTGAACATAATATACAGGGTTCTGGTTGTCCTGTGCAACCGCAAGGTCAAGGTCAAAGTCCATCTGTGTATTTGCCTCACGGGTGTTGAATAAGAATCTTGCGCTGTCAACAGGTACTTCCTCAAGGAGGTCGCCAAGCTGAATTGCTTTACCTGTACGCTTGCTCATTCTTACGATTTCGCCGTTCTTAACGAGTTTTACAAGCTGCATAAGCACAACATTGAGTTTGTCGCCGTCATAGCCGATAGCGTCCATTGCGCCTTTCATACGCATTACATGACCGTGGTGGTCTGCGCCCCATATATCAATAAGAGTTGTAAAACCTCTGTCAAATTTATTTTTGTGATAAGCAATGTCGGCTGTAAAGTAAGTAGGGTTGCCGTTCTGACGGATAAGTACATCGTCTTTTAATTCAAGATTGTCAATGTATTTTTGAGTTTTGCCCTGCTTTAAAAGTTTTTCTGTAAGTACCTGCTTGTTCTTGTACCATACAGCGCCGTCCTGCTCATATGTAAGTCCTTTTTCCGTGAGTGTGTCAACAACCGCCTTTACAGCGCCGCTCTTATGAAGTTCACTCTCAAAGAACCACTTGTCATAGGTGATGTTGTACTTTGCCATATCGCTCTGCATTTTGCTTATATTCTTAGGAAGTGCAAAATCTACAAGAGCTTTTTTGCGCTCTTCGGAAGATACATTTACAAGGCTGTCGCCGTGAATGTCGGCATATTCCTGTGCAAGCTCTGTTATGTCAACGCCCTGATAACCGTCCTCGGGGAATACGATTTCGTCACCCTTAAAAATCTGGAGATAACGAGCCTCGAGTGAGCAGCCGAACTTTTCAATCTGATTGCCTGCGTCGTTTACATAAAATTCACGCCATACATTGTAGCCTGCCTTATCAAGAACAGCGGCAAGACAGTCGCCGAGTGCGCCGCCTCTTGCGTTACCCATATGCATAGGGCCTGTAGGGTTTGCGGATACGAACTCTACCATTACCTTTTCGCCCTTGCCAAAATCCGAATTGCCGTAGGTTTCCGGATTTTCAAGTACGCTGTTTACTACTGCGGAATAAAATTTTGAACCGAGGAAAAAGTTGATGAATCCCGGACCTGCGGTTTCAAATCTTTCGCACATTGTACCTTCAAGGTCGAGGTGTGATGTGATAGCCTGTGCAATTTTAAAAGGAGGCATACGAAAAGCCTTTGCGCCAGCCATAGCGGCATTTGTTGCAAAGTCGCCGTGTGATCTGTCGGCAGGTGTTTCTATAATAAAATCGGGTAATTCTGCCTGTGGCAGGTCACCCTCTGAAATTGCCTTTTCAATGGCAGAATTAATTGCAAGTTTAAGCTTGCCGACTGCTTCAGCATAAATGTTCATTGTTTTCTACCTCTTTCTTCTTTTCAATGTCTATTCTAAATCGGTTTTCACTCACAAGGTCCGAGTTGAAGTCAAGAGTGTAGATAACCTCAAGTGAACCACCGTTTTCGTTAAGATTGTTGTTCAGCGTTTTTGTAAACACACCGATTGAAAGCGTGCCCGCAATGGTTTGGTACATACACTGATGTCTTTTGCCTTTTTCAAGTATAAGTTGAGAACTTAACGGTCCTTTGCGTGAAATCGTAACGGTTTCGTTTTCAACCTTAACCAGGTTGTTGAGAAACTTATCGGGCAAATCTTCGTCATATTCCTTGTAGTTTATAAGGAAATGACCGTTTTTCATCATATATTTACCCTCGGTAATTACTTCAATGCGGTCGTCTTGTCCTTCAACTTTCTGCTCACCGACAATCGAAATCATATAAGGATTCTTTTCTTTTTCCATAAATTCCTCCGATTATCAGTATTTTTCAATATCTATCTGCGTTACCGTGTGCTCCATATTTTTGCCAAGGAATAACTCCGCAACGCTTTCAAAGCCCTCGGGAGTGTCGCTTACAAAGAATGATGAAGCGCCTTGCTCGGTGCTGTTGTTGAGGAGATTATTTTCTCCGAGCACCTTTTTGGTGTATAAAGCGGTTTCGTAGCCGGAGTCAATAAGCTCAATGCTGTTGCCGATTACGCTTGAAATCGCATCTGCAAGCAACGGATAATGAGTACAGCCCAAAATGAGTGTGTCAATATCATTTTCCACAAGCTCCGTAAGGTAATGCTTTATTGTGAGGCGAACAATCTGATCGTCTTTATGTATAAATCCGTTTTCCACAAGCGGAACAAAGAGCGGACAAGCCTTTTCAAATACCTTAAATTCGGGATTTAACTTTTCAAGGCGAGCCTTGTAGTTATGTGTGCTTATTGTAGCGGCTGTGGCTATAACGCCGATTCTGCCTGTTTTTGTCTTTTTTGCAGTAGCAAAGGCAGTCGGATTTATAACGCCTGTGTAAGGAACAGGCAGGTCGCTTTCGAGCTTTTTGCCTGCAACAGAACTTACCGTACCGCAGGCGGCAACAATCATTTTTACATTATTCTCAAGCAAAAAATTTGTATCCTGAAAAGCATATTTTGTAATGATTTCTCGGCTTCGGTTTCCGTAGGGAACTCTGCCCGTATCGCCGAAGTATATTATATTTTCATTTGGAAGAATGTGCAGAAATTCTCTTACTGCACTCAATCCTCCAAGCCCGGAGTCAAACACACCGATGGCATTAGCTGAAGACATATTAAAACCTTCTTTTCGTTATTGCATAAAATTATACCTCTTAATAATAACATATAAAGGCATCGGTTTCAAGTTAAAACAAAAAAATAATGCGTGCCGTTGACCCTTTCTATAATTGACAAGTGCACATATTAACTGTATAATATATTGGTGAATACATTTAGAAAGGATGTATGACTTTGGAAATAAAAAATGCTTTTGAATATATTGCAGGTAAGGTTGAGGCTCAGCTTGCTCCTGCCGGATATACAAGACAAAAGGTAGCGGCCGACGACAAGCAGGAAATTGTAGCGCTTTTTACAAGCGAAAATGTTGCTTATTCGGTAGTTTATTACAAAGAAAAAACTCATATGGTACTGCGCACCTGTACTATGACAGAGGAAGGCCCTGACAACGAGTGGAAAACTCTTGCCACATGGATGCTTGACGAAGAAAGCACACAGAAAGATGTCGAGAGTATTTCAAACGACTTTATTGAGGGCGTTTCGGGCGCTGTTGCCGTTAAGCGTGCAAAGCAGATTAAGCAGAAAAAGAAAAAGGACGATGACGGCAATGCGGATCCAAAGTTCCTTGCAAAGCGCTTTGTAGCTGTTTTCCCTGAACTTAAAGAGGAAATCAAGTACGAAGAGGACGGATATTTTCCGTTCAGAGGCGCAACTTTCGCAAAAGAAAAGATTGCTCCGAAGATTGTTGATTATGTAAAATCAGCAACAAAGCCGCAGCTTGAAAAACTAGTTGGTATCTTTAATCTTCAGTACAACAACGGCGATGTTGACACACGCGCAATTATCACCATAGTATTGCTCAATGCACTTGATGATGAGCAGTTCAACACAGTGTTTGAGTATTTAAGCGATGACCTGAAAAAGGCCGCAAAAGCCGCAAGAAAATACAAGGGCAAAAAGGTTAAGCCCGAAAAGCCGAAGAAAAAGAATGTTTCTAAAGCATCGACACTTAATGATTAATCTTATATAAAAGCAGAAATACTGCGATTTTTTGCGAAAAAACACTTGACTTAGTGTTTTGTATATGATAGAATAGTTATACCTCTGAAAGGGGCTTTATTTTTCTGCCCTATTGAGGGAGGCTAAAATATTCCGAAAAAACCGGGAGGTGCCGTTATGAGAGTTAAAATCACATTGGCCTGCACAGAGTGCAAACAGCGTAATTACAACACAATGAAAAACAAGAAAAACAGTCCCGACAGACTTGAAATGAACAAGTACTGCCGTTTCTGTAAGAAACACACTCCGCACAAGGAAACAAAATAATGGAGGTTTAAAATGGCTGACAAAAAGGTTGAAGCTAAAAAGGCTGACGCTAAGAAAGCGGATGCCAAGAAACCTGCTAAGAAAAACAAACAGAATGTTTTTCAAAAGCTTTTTAAGTACCTCAGTGCGTGCAAGGGTGAACTCAAGAAAATTACTTGGCCTTCACCAAAGCAGACTACAAAGAACTTCGGTATTGTTATCGGCGTAATTGTAGTTGTGGGACTGTTCATTTTCGGCCTTGACAGAGGACTTTTCGCTCTGCTCGGCTTAGTTATGAACACTTCAGCTTAATCTCTGTTATTACTAACTTACGAAAGGAAGAAAGTAAATGGCAGATCAAGAAGCAAAATGGTATGTAGTGCATACTTATTCCGGCTACGAAAATAAGGTAGCAGCTGACTTAATGACAACTGCAGAGAACAGAAATCTTCAGGATATGATTGTTGATGTTAAAGTACCTACAGAAATCGTAACCGAAACCGTCGGCGACAAAACAAAAGAGGTTGAAAATAAAATTTATCCTTGCTATGTATTTGTTAAGATGGTTTACACTGATGAAACGTGGTATGTAGTACGAAATATCAGAGGATGCACAGGATTTGTAGGACCGGGATCTAAACCTGTTCCACTTACAGATGCTGAGGTTTACAGAATGGGCGTTGAAACCCGCTCTGTAAAGGTGAACTACTCGGTGGGCGATTCAGTTCGTATTATCGATGGTCCCCTTGATGATTTTGTCGGTGTGGTTGAGGAAATCGACGCTGACAAAAACTATGTCCGTGTCATTGTTTCAATGTTCGGACGAGAAACTCCGGTTGAGCTTGAGTTAGGTCAGGCTGAACTGCTTGAGGATTAATCGCAGATAATTTGCCTTACGGCTTATTATTGGGAACAAAATGTTCCCTGTGGGAGGGAACCTACATAGTGGTGTCCCGCAATTTACCACGAATTTTGGAGGTGCAAACACAATGGCTCAGAAGGTAGTTGGCTTAATTAAGTTACAGATACCTGCCGGAAAGGCTACTCCGGCTCCGCCTGTTGGACCTGCTCTTGGTCAGCACGGCGTAAATATCGTTGCGTTCACAAAGGATTTTAACGAGCGCACAAAGAATGACATAGGTCTTATTATCCCTGTTGTTATCACAGTTTATGCAGACCGTTCATTCACTTTCGTTACTAAAACTCCACCGGCAGCAGTTCTTCTTAAGAAGGCTTGCGGCATTGAGAGTGGTTCTGGCGTACCAAACAAGACAAAGGTAGCTCAGATTACTCGTGAGCAGATCACAAAGATCGCAGAGCAGAAAATGCCGGACCTTAACGCAGGTTCTCTTGAAGCTGCAATCAGCATGGTTGCAGGTACTGCAAGAAGCATGGGTATTACAGTAGTTGACTAATTATCCGGGTGGGAGGGAATTCCCGATTGACCACCTATCAATGGAGGAAAACTGATGAAACACGGTAAAAAATATGTTGACGCAGCTAAGCTCGTTGACAAATCAAAATTATACGAACCAGGCGAGGCTCTTGAAACTGTTATCAAGACAAGCACCGCTAAGTTTGATGAAACCGTTGAGCTTCATGTAAAGCTCGGTGTTGACAGCCGTCATGCTGACCAGCAGGTTAGAGGCGCTGTTGTACTCCCTAACGGTACAGGTAAAAATGTTAGAGTTCTTGCAATTTGTAAGGGCGCTAATGAGGAGCTTGCAAAGGAAGCAGGTGCTGACTTTGTAGGTGCTGAGGATATGACTCAGAAGATTCAGCAGGAAAACTGGATGGACTTTGATGTTCTTATCACAACTCCTGACTGCATGGGTCTTGTAGGTCGTTTAGGTAGAATCCTTGGTCCTCGTGGTCTTATGCCAAACCCAAAGGCAGGTACTGTTACTCCTGACATTGCTAAGGCTGTTAAAGAAGCTAAAGCAGGTAAGATTGAGTACCGTCTTGACAAAACAAACATCATTCACTGCCCAATTGGTAAGGTAAGCTTTGGCGCAGAAAAGCTCAGCGAGAACTTCGATACACTTATGGAAGCTATCGTAAAGGCTAAGCCAGCTGCTGCAAAGGGTCAGTACATTCGTTCAGTTGCCATTGTATCAACAATGGGACCAAGCGTTCGTATTTCACCTGCTAAGTTTGGTGTTTGATTATAATTACTTTAATGTTTACACCTTTGGTGTGAATATAAATTCGCTGTTCTAAAGACAGCAGGTGCAATATGCATAAAGGTTATACCGCCTGCCGAGGAAGATGCAATTTTACATTATTTTTGTATTTTTGCGGCAGTCCGAGGTCTAATCGGACTGCCTTGTTTTTTAAGAACTTTAGATACTGCGTTTAAAAAATTTTGGAGGTGAAATAATTGCCAAGTCAAAGTGTTTTAGAGCAGAAGAAAGTCATCGTTGAAGAACTTACAGCAAGACTTAAGAACTCTGTTACAGGTTTAGTTGTTTCATACGAGGGTATCAATACTGAGGACGATACAAAGCTTAGAAAAGAACTTCGTGAAAACAATGTACACTATTCAGTAGTTAAGAACACACTTTTATCTCGTGCTTGTGATGAAGTAGGTCTTGAGGGCATTAAGCCTGTTCTTGAGGGTACAACAGCTCTCGCTACAAGCGACAGCGAATATGCTGCTGCTGCAAGAATCCTCTGCAACTATGCTAAGGATCACGATAACTTTAAGGTTAAGTCAGGTTACCTTGACGGCGCTGTTATTGATATGGATACAATCACAGCTCTTTCAAAACTTCCTACAAGAGATGTACTTCTCGCAAATGTACTTGGTGCATTCCAGGCACCGATTGCTTCTTTCGCAAGAGCTATTCAGGCTGTTGTTGATAAGGGCGGTGTTGAGGCTTGTTTAGCAGCCGCAACAGAAGAGGCTCCTGCTGAGGAACCTGCTGCAGAATAATCTGCAATATTAACTTAAATTTTACAACTTATTATATCGGAGGTAAATTAAAATGGCATCAGAGAAAATTACTGCTATTATTGAAGAATTAAAAGGCCTCACAGTTCTCGAGCTTTCAGAGCTTGTACACGCTGTAGAGGATGAGTTTGGTGTATCAGCTGCTGCTGCAGTTGCTGTTGCAGGTCCTGCAGAGGCTGCTTCTGCTGCTGCTGAGCAGACAGAGTTTGATGTAGTTCTTAAGAGTGCTGGCGGCAACAAGATTGCTGTTATCAAGGTTGTTCGTGAGATCACAGGTCTTGGTCTTAAGGAAGCTAAGGCTCTCGTTGACGGCGCACCTAAGACTCTTAAAGAGGCTGTATCTAAGGACGAGGCTGATGAGATTAAATCTAAGCTCGAAGCAGCTGGCGCTGAAGTTGAAGTTAAGTAATTTAATTTCCAAAGTTTTTTATCCCGACGGATTTATCCGTCGGGATTTTTTGTTTGGCTTTTTATTAAGATTTCTTTATCAAAAATTGGGTAATTATGGTTTAGCTTAATTTATTGCAATGTTAAAATGCATAACTAAAAGATTTGGTCGACCTTTTTAAAGGTCGTGGGTGTGGGCAAAGCCCACAAATATTTTCTGCTTAAGCAAACTAACGATAGCCAAACAGCTTGCTGTTTGGCGGTTTGAACACAACGGCGAAAGCCTTTGCGAGAGCAATAAAAGAAAATACACTTCATTTTCATAGTCAACGCAATGCGTTGACTATGCTTTTAGCGTTTTTGCTTATAATGGCTGTCGCCTGTTTTGCCAAACTTAAGTGCAAGCACGCAAACAGCGTAGCTGTTTGCGCACGAAAAAATTGTAGTATCGGAAGATATTATGGGCGCTGCCCAAACCCGCAAGCCTTTAGAAAGGCTTGACCTAAATTTTTAATTATTTCACTTAAGTTGTGTGATAAACCACAACACCCACAACCTTTGAAAAGGTTGACCAAACTTTTATAATTATTTTGCTAAGCGTTCTATTAAAAACTTAAAAAGACATAAAATAAAAGCTCCTCAAAAACGAGGAGCTTTTGATATGCATATAAAACTCTAAATTAATCAAAGAACTTAGCGTGGATAGCCTTAACAGCCTTATCTGCGTCGTTTTCGTCAATAAGAACAGAAACCTTGATTTCGCTTGTGCTGATCATCTGGATGTTTACCTGTGCATCGTAAAGAGCCTCAAACATCTTTGTAGCAACGCCTGCGTGGCTTTCCATACCTGCGCCGACAATTGAAATCTTAGCTACGCTCTCGTCAACGAGGATTTCTGTACCGTCAAAGTTCTCAATGTAATCTTTGAGAGCCTCGGCAGCTTCGGCACCTCTTGACTTAGGAACTGTAAAGCTGATGTCTTTCTTGCCGTCGTGACCGATTGACTGAAGAATAATATCTACATTGATATCCTTAGCAGAAAGTTTTGAGAAGATTTTAAAAGCAAGACCTGGCTCGTTAGGAATACCTGTTACAGAAATTCTTGCAACATCTGTATCTTTAGCAACGCCGCTGATTAACATTTTTTCCATTTTAGTTTTCTCCTTTACTATTGTACCCGATGCTCTTGTCATACTTGAGAGGACTTCAAGCTCGATGTTATATTTTTTAGCCATTTCAACTGAACGGTTGTTGAGTACCTGTGCGCCGAGTGTAGCAAGCTCAAGCATTTCGTCATAAGAAATTTCTTTGAGTTTTCTTGCGTTTTCAACTTTTCTTGGGTCGGCTGTATAAACGCCTTCTACATCTGTGTAAATCTGACAAAGGTCAGCGTGCATTGCAGCTGCAATAGCTACGGCGCTTGTATCGGAACCGCCTCTGCCGAGAGTTGTAATATCGTCTGTTTTAGCAAGACCCTGGAAACCGGCAACAACAACAATTCTCTTTTTGTCAAGTTCATGACGGATACGGCTTGGGTCAACCTTTTTGATTCTTGCACTTGTGTGAATGTTGGTTGTTTCAAAACCTGCCTGCCAACCAAGAAGTGATACAGCAGGGTAACCAAGCTTTTCGATAGCCATTGCAAGAAGTGAAATAGAAATCTGTTCACCTGCTGCAAGAAGCATATCTTTTTCTCTCTTTGAACCATTTGGATTAATTTCTTCGGCTTTTGCGATAAGATCGTCTGTGGTGTCGCCCTGTGCAGAAACAACAACTACAACATCGTTGCCCTTAGCGTATGTTTCTGTTACGATTTTAGCCACATTCATTACACGCTCAGCATTTGCTACGGAGCTACCGCCGAATTTCTGAACTATCAAACTCATGTCCTTTTACTCCTCTTTCAATTATAAATCACCTATGCGGATTTTTGAAATAACCTTTGCACCTCTGCTTTCGAGTGCTGTGATTTTTTCAATAATTTCACCATAGGGTAATTGCGCTGTTACAAAGGCAATCTCGCCCTCTGGGCTGTCAGCCTTTTCAATTTTATCTATACAGCCGAATACTTCCTGAGCAAGCTCGAATGTTGTGTTTGCCCTGATGTACATTGCTGTTACCGACTCCTCATAAGGAAGAATATTGTCGCCGTTGCCGTCTGCCCAGAACAAGAACTTTCTTGTCTTTAAGTGTTTGCAACAGTCAACTACATCGGCTACAACTGCACTTGCTGTTGGGAGCTTACCTGCGCCCTTTCCGTAGAATACTACATCGCCTGTGCAGTCGCCTCTTACCATAATGCCGTTGAACTCATAGTCAATGTTAGCAAGCTGGCTTTTGTTTGGTACAAACATAGGAGCAACGATTATATCAATCTTGCCGTCGTCGAGGCGCTTAACTCTGCCGATAAGTTTAATAACGCAGTTGTAAGCCTCTGCATATTTTACATCTTCAAGAGTAATCTCGGTGATGCCCTCTGTATGTACAGATTTCGGATAAACATGCTTACCGAAAGCAAGGGAAGCAAGAATACAGATTTTGCGGCAAGCGTCGTGACCTTCAATATCTGCGGCAGGGTTTCTTTCGGCAAAGCCGAGATCCTGTGCAAGTTTGAGGGCAGCGTCAAACTGCATACCGTCCTCAATCATCTTTGTGAGGATGAAGTTTGTTGTGCCGTTTAAAATACCTGCAATTTCATCAACAATATTTGCTACAAGGCACTGACTGATTGGGCGAATAATCGGAATACCGCCGCCAACCGATGCCTCAAATAAGAAGTTTACATTTTCGTCTTTTGCAATCTGTAAAAGCTCTGCACCGTGAGCCGCAACTAACTCTTTGTTTGATGTTACTACGCTCTTGCCGGACTTAAGGCACTTCTTTACAAAGTCATATGCAGGGTTAAGACCGCCCATAACCTCAACAACAACTCTTACTTCTCTGTCGTTTAAGATGTCGTTAAAGTCCTTTGTAAATCTGTCAGCCAAAGGGCTGTCGGGAAATTCACGCAGGTCAAGAATGTGCTTTACATAAATTTCTTCTCCGATGCTTGCAAAAAGCTTCTGTTTGTGTGTTGTAAGAATTTCGGCTACGCCTGAGCCTACAACGCCGTGGCCCATTATTGCTACTGAAATCATATTCTAAATCCTTTCCTTTCAGTTTGGAATTTATAACTCCCTTATGTATTTAATGAAGAACTGCCTGTAAGCAGACAGTTCTTCAAGATAAACTGACTTAAGCTCCCGGAGCAGATACATTTCCTCCGCTTTCTTCAGGCTTAGGCTCTTCGCCGCCTTGGCTTTCGGCAGATGAGGTATCTCCGCCGCTTTCTTCAGGCTTAGGCTCTTCACCGCCTTGGCTTTCGGCAGAAGAAGTATCTCCGTCGCCACCGCCTGAGTGACTTTCGTCACCGGAATAAGAGCTGTCTGAATAATTAGATGATGAATCGTAATTATAATCATCGTAATTATCGGAATCGCTTGAGTCGTAGTAACCGTCCCAACCGCCGTTTGAAGGCATATTGTCCTCTGTGTAATAACCTACATATTTGCCCGAAACATTTTCGGTTGACACAATAAGACCTGAATAAGGGCTGTACTGTGCTTCAATAAGGTTAGACGGGAATTTGAAGTCCTTGTGCTCCATACCGCTTAAGTACGAGCTCATAACCTTGTTGAATGTGCTGGTTGCCACTGTTGTATTTGAAATTGTGTGTGGGTTGTCAAAACCTGTCCAAATTGCAAGAGTTGCATAAGGTGACATACCGCAGAACCATGAGTCCTTGTCGGCATCGGTTGTACCTGTCTTACCGATAATATCCCAACCGCTGATTCTTGCCGAACCTGCGTTTGTATTGACTGAATTGGTTACATTGTAGTGGAGAAGTCTGTTCATAATAGCGGCTGTTGTCGGAGAGTAAGCCTGCTTTGGAACAGCGTTTCTGTTGTCGATAATAATATTGTCTTCGGAGTCTGTGATGTAGTAGTAGGTATATGGGTTGTAGTAAAGACCGCCGTTGCCCATATAGCTGTAAGCTGATGCCATTTCACGGACTGTAACACCGCCTGTAAGACCGCCGATTGAAAGACCGCCCGAGTTGTAAGCGTCCTCTTCGCTAAGGTGTGAAAAGCCCATTTTTGTAACTACCTGTTCGTAAGCCACGCTTGGACCGCCAATCATTTTCATAGCCTGTGCGGCTGTACCGTTTGAAGAAATTTCGATAGCGTCAGGTAAAAGCATTGTGCCCTTGTAACCTGCGTACCAGTTCTTAGGACCCGATACAAGTTCGCCGTATTCGTTGGTTTCGTACTTTTCAAGAGGTGCGTCCTCAATTTGAGATGAGAAGTAAAGCATCTTGTTGTCGATTGCATAAGGATAAACTACAACAGGCTTGATAGAAGAACCCGGCTGGAGAGATGACATTGTCGCTCTGTCCCAGCTTAAAGCCTCTGTCTTTTTGTTTGAGCTGCCTACGGTAGCGATTACTCTGCCGTCAAACCCCATAAGCGTCATAGCTATCTGTAATTCGGGGTCGTTGCTTTTGTCAATGTTTTGAGCTGCATTTTCCATCATTTCCTGTGCTCTTATATCCATAGCGCAGTAGATTTTAAGACCCTCTGTGTAAAGCTTATCGGACGCAGCGTCCTCACTGATGTTGTAGTATTGTGCAAGGTCTTTCTGAGCGTCATAGAAAAGCTCGTCAATGTACCAGTTCTGAATGTAACCGTCGTCGTTGTCGTCTTCATCGTCACGATCGCTTGTGTAGCCTACAAAAGTCATATTTGCAGACTCTTTCATAGCGGCATCGTATTCGTCCTCGGTGATTTTGCCCTGGTCATACATTTCGTTTATGATGATTTCTCGTCTGATTTTATTGTTTTCCGGATAAGAAAGAGGATTCCATTTTGACGGGTTTTGAGTAATGCCTGCGATAGCCGCACATTCTGCGATAGAGCAGTTTTCAATGCTCTTGTCAAAGTAAAGCTGAGCCGCCGACTCAACGCCCTGACAGTTGTTGCCGAAGTTTACAACATTGAGGTAAGCCTCAAGAATTTCGTCCTTTGTATATTCGTTCTCAAGCTTGAGCGCTTTGCAGATTTCACGCATTTTTCTTGTGAGAGAAACTTCGTTGTCGTCTGTTATATTCTTGATAAGCTGTTGAGTAATTGTAGAACCGCCGTAAGAATCTGTGCCCGAGGCAAGACTTACTACGGCAGAGAGGGTTCTTGTCCAGTCAACTCCGTGGTGGTCGAAGAAACGCTTGTCCTCAATGGCAACAACGGCGTCTTTCATAGCCTGCGGAATCTTTTGGTTGTCAACCCAAATTCTGTTTTCTGTGCTGTAAAGAGTTTGATACTGTTCAAACTTGCCGTCTGAATTTTGTACCATAATAAAACTTGTCTGGTTAAGCGATTTTGCTCTGAGGTCAATGCCTGTCGGTTCGGACGCAAGGCTCGCAATGTAAATTCCGAGCGAAATAACTGCGATAAGACCCGCAACAACGCATACCGAGAAAATTGTAAAAATAAATTTACCGAGCACCTTGAAAAATCTTTTTATCGGATTTACCTTGCGAACGGCAGGGTTAATCTCCGGCTGAATATCTTTATATTGACTGATGTCTGTTTCACGCTTGTTACGCATAATTTCTCCTTCTTTGACAAAAACAAAGTTAATCTCTTAAATTTTATCCAAAAACAAAAAATATCAGTTAATGATTATTATACCACTTGAGAATAAAAAAATAAATATAAAAAGCCAAATTTT
>OHMV01000269.1_pt1 | contig 13952 bp, 12 predicted proteins | sample 1569451 | NCBI WGS metagenome assembly OHMV01 (sample SAMEA3879595, study PRJEB24766) | human gut metagenome | biome: human-associated habitat; feature: feces | place: USA | collected 1985/1987 | reverse complement strand
GTATCTATTAGTTATCTCTAGTAATAATCCTTCGAGTGCAGTATCACTATTCTCCCTAATCAATTTAACCGCCAATAAGACGGCTAATGAGAGGTCGTCATTTTTCTCATATTCTTTAATTTGTTCCCTTTCATGGTATTTACCATTAGAAAAGCAATACTCAAGCATCATAAAGAAATGCAAATAAGCAAGGCGATAATCTTCATCATTCAAGAATCCATTTGCTTCTCGAAAGTAATTATATGGAACGATAGCATCTGGTATCAATTTATTGAGAAGGACGATACTTGAGAGATTGGATTCTGACAATACTTTCCCTTGTTGGCGCTTATATTCTTTCTTAAATGATAAGCAGACTTCAAGGTCCTCGAAGATATCATCACCCCAATACCACTGCAATTCCAAGGTGTCTCGATACAAAATTTTTTCAATGCCATAATGGAAACCTCCAATAGCTTCTACGCGTTGAAGATTCTCGATATATTCACCATAAGCAGATTCCTCTGGCACAATGGGGATGACTTTCCCATCTGAGATTTTATATCTTAGTAATAAGGGGCTATCAGATGGAACTCTTTTAATAATAGTGATTTTATATATTCCATTCTCTATGAATACACTTATTTGAAATCCATTTGAAAAAGTCTTAATCGGGGAAGCTAATGAGAAAGAACCTTTAATGGTAGCTTTAAGTCCAAAATAAAGTTTTTTAGTATCACTCATTGATTGAGATAGCATTACAAATTTCTTATGGATATAAACATAGCTTATTCTCGAATGAGTTCCCTCATAGGCACACCTATTAACTCCGAAATCATTTTCAACTTGTACAAATCAGGTTGAGAAGAGTTCGTGCACCACTTTGATACTGTAGTAGGATTAACTTGCAGCCGCTCCGCAAGCCACTTGCCAGTTATGCCTTTCTCACATAACACTACCTTAATCCGGTTTAAATTCTTTTCCATTCGCTATTAATCTAGATTTAGCGCAAAGTTAATGATTTCTACGCAGAACGACAACACAAATAACATGTTATGCAGCATGTCAAAAAGCCCCATATATGAAACCCTCACTTTTCACAAAATCGGAAATTTCAGAAAAATGCCGTTATCTCAGATATTTTTAGTAACTTTGAATTCAGAAATCAATATGCCGTAGCTGTTTATGGAACTAGAATTTCTTGGCCAAGGATTTGATCCAACAAAAAATAAGCCTTTAGGGCTTCGCTTAATGCAGGCCCTAGGTAGCGATGAGTTCAATGAATTCATCTGTTTCTCCGCTTTTGTTAGCAGTAGTGGTGTCGTGAACTTAAAAGATGCCCTTAATGGTTTTATGAGCAGAGGAAATTCTGTCAAACTTTACGTAGGAGTCGATTTACACGGCACATCAAAGGAGGCTTTGGAGCTGTTAATGTCAGAAAATATTCCAACGACCATTGTATATTCTCCTAATGCAATTGTTTATCATCCCAAAATCTATTTGCTTAGGGGCGAACATAGCCACTTAATTGTAATAGGCTCTTCTAATCTGACAGGGTCGGGACTTTTTCAAAATATAGAAGCATCCTTAAGTTTGTCATTCTCGTCCAACGATACACAAGGAATTGAGATAGAACAAAGCATTTTAAACTTCTTCGATAGTCTAATTTCAGCTAACTGTGAGAGTGCACATCCTCTTTCCACCGCTTTATTAGACATATTGGTAAAGAGTAATCTTGTATTGCATGAAACCACTAATAGGTCTGCTCAAAATAAAATTAATAAGCTACTACCGAAAGTTTCATGTCAAGATAGTGATGAAGTCAAGAATAGATTTAAGAAACTTATCATTACCAGACCGCCAAAGGGATATAAGAGAGTTTTAAAGGAGGAAATAATATCAACTACTTCCGAATCTGAAAGTGTCACTGATCCCACACCTAGTGTTGTATACGAAAGTTCTCTTATTACAGGTAATGCAATGTGGATAGAATCGGGTAAGATGACCGGAGGTTCAAGGAATATACTAGATCTTTCTAAACAGGGTCGTCAGGATGGGGCTATCAGACAGGGAAGTGTGGAATTCTTTGGAGTGGACAAAGATAACTATTCTGTTGAGAAAGATATAACTATTGAATACAATGGCATTAAATACCATGACAATACAATCAAGTATGCGCCAAAAAACAGTAACTGGAGAATACAGTTGAAAGGAGTATCTGAGTTTGGCGATAAACTGACAGACATTTTGCGAGTTGCCGGATCTCAAAATCGTGTGTTCGTTTTTGAACGTACTGATTCCCCAGACACTTATATATTCCATATACTAGATGCAGATGAAGCAACTGTGCTAAAAGATTTGTCCGTAATGTGGGCAAATGGAGGGAAATCAGGAAGAGGAAGGCAATATGGCATTATTAATGCTTAAGTTAATGCGTCATAATCTTTCATGATTTGTCTTCTGGTTTCGGCAGAGTAGAATTTCCCAAATAACGAAAGAATATATTCAAATTGTACGTTGTCTAATTGATATAACTTTGCCACAACTACTTCTAGCATCACGAACAACTCTTCACGCGAAATCCCATCTAATTTCGTTTCATTTACCTTAGTGAATAATGCTGACAAATTAAAGTCGTTGGCGTAAAAGGATTTTACCAAGAGTTTAATCCATTCCAATGCAGACGCTTTAATCCCTCTTAGCTCGATAATTAATTTTTTTCCACCTTCAATTGAAGGGATTGGCAACTGAGTAATTACTGCCTGAGTCAAGTCAATGCCATTCAGCTTGCATTTTACAATGTAATCGAATACTACGGAATTAAATATCCCGGCTAAATATATTAAATCTTCATCATTGGTCAAAGTGAGAAACTGAACAGACTGAGAGCCGGGACTGAATGGCAGGAGTGTTGCCACGCAACTTCTTAAATTAGTTGCTGACGTCAGGCTATGCCAAGCAAGCATATACTCACTATTATATTGCTTGGATAATTCCTCCCACTTATCTTTGTTTATAAAAAAACGAGATAGTGGTTGTATCCCAGATGCTTTCTCTTCAGGTGTAAATTTCCTGGATGTAGCTTTGCTCTTATATCGGTCCTCTTCTGAAACGCCATTAAAACCAGAATATGCGTTATCAAAAATTGAAAAAAACTTTCCTTCCAAAATAGGCAAGTTATTCTTATTGGGGACCTTGTCTATATATTTAATATGGTTTGTTAGATGAACTAATCGGCCAAATTTGGCGTCAGGGAAAACTTTAGAAAATATATTGAATGAAGAATATAGACTTGATAGTATTGTTAAGTCTCTACCAGAGTTGAGATTTGGGATCATCTTGGTCTCTGGATTCAAGATATTTATGATTGAATATCTGACTTCTTCCGCCTTGGACTGAATATCTGATATTGTCAATAGATTCATACCTAGACGTATGATGTCGCCATTATTTTTTCCTAATAAGAGGATGCCAAATCGCTCTCGACTATCAATGTCAAATATTTTGTTTCTATTTATGAAATCATATATTGCGACAGCTCGATTCTTCAATTTTGCAAAAAGCGTTTTATTCACTTTGGAAGTAAACAATGAACTTTTTACGAATAGTCCAGCAGATCCGCTTTGACGCAAAAGATTATAGGCGCTGTCAGCAAATAAAGCACATGTATTTAACTCGCCAATCACCGAGTCCTTAAAAAATGCATTATTTTTAATTTGCTGTTTTACGCTTTCTAGTTGATGCTTATAAGTTTCAACATACTTCTGCATCATAGGATTATCTTTCAGCGACTCAGCTATAGATTGTCCTAGATTAAATTTAAAGTTGATCTGATAGACTCCTTCAATAAACTGGGAAAAGAATTTTTTTTCTTCAAATCTAATTTTCTCCCATGGAGGATTACCTAGAATGATATCATACTGTTGAAGAAAGTTAACTCCCAGCGCCAATGTTTCATGATAGATGTAGCCACACATTGCAGCCATCAATCTATCCTTGCTTGACGCTTCAATATCAGTATGAATTAAGAAATTTGCATGTCTAAAATTCACAGAAATCTCTTTGTATAGGTGGGCTGCCTTGCAGTAATCCAAAATTGAGATTTTAGCTATTTCTAATGCCAAAGGATCAACATCACATGCGTAGATATTGTGAATAGATGCTCTTAAGTCATCTTTATCTAAGCCTATTTGTTCACATTGTTTCAGCGAGGCTAATAAGAATGCACCACATCCACATGAAAAATCTACTATCCTAGCTTTTGTCAGATCAGAGACTGTATGATTCTTAAGATATTCTACAAAAGCCATCCTTGTAATCTCTTCTGCGTACTCCGAAGGAGTATAATAACTACCAAGTTTATTGCGATACTCTTTTCCTGACTTCACTTCCAAACCAGAAGTCTCAATTGATAAAAGTTGCTCATAAACATCTCCTAAATTACAATCTTGACGAATAGGCTGTTTTATTTCATCAAATAAATTTAGGACCTCGGAAGGAGCAGTCTCTATCAAACAAGATAAAAGATTTGATTTGCCAAATTTGTCTTTTAAAATCAGTCCTACTTCGCGGATGGACAAACCTGGCTTGTTCACATACCAGAACGCTATAGAAAGTGCTCGCGAATAAAATCTCGCTTTATTGATTAAAACAGGATCTACTCCTTGAGAACTCTTATGGAAGTAATCGACCAATAAAGTAAGGAGTTGTCTATATGATGTTATAATGTTTATCATGACACAAATATGACTGGACTATTATAAAATACTTTATTATGGACTTTGTTAACCATATCACTTATAGCTTTATCGTTAACGTTTAATGACGAATACAGGTAGGGGAATTTTTGATGTAATTTTGAATTAATTTCCGATATCCTACATTCGATACGCAGCGGCCTAATTCTAGTTATCCCACAGACTGATAATATCAGTTTATGTAGTAGGTCTTTCTTAAATATATCCCGCAATTTATGAAGTTCGCGTATATTGTCAGATATAATATTCGCAAGCGTATCTACCGAGAGATTTAGTTCATAAGAAAGAATTTCTAAAACATTTTCGCTCCCAAATATACTATTTTTAAGTCTTCTACTAACAGTGCAGCAGGACTGGTTTAAATTGTATGTCATAGTTTCGTCTATGCAATCCAGACTACAGTTGAGAGCTTTCCCTTTAGGTAAAAGTTCAATCAACTTCTCAATTTGTTTTCTTTGAGAAGGTTTGAACTCATACAGATTTAAAACAATCCGATTTATTTCGGCTTCTAACTCATATCGAGATTTATAATTTTCAATATCTCTAATAATTGCATTGTCGATAAAAGCCTCCAGATCAGAGATTGCAGCAAAATCATCTGCTATATATTCTAGATTGGGAAGTTTGGTTGCAAGAAAACTATTCTTTAGATCTACCAAAGATTTTCCCATAGTCGCAATATGTTCACTTATTAGCATTTCTCTTCTTACCGGTAATTTTGAAATATATCCCGCACTAATTGTGAACTTAGGGTTCATTATTTTGAGTAAGCATGTTGCAATGCGTGAGTTGAGAAATGCCATATGACAAAAGCTATTGCCATCTTTTATCCTGATTCCAGGTCCAGAAGCAATAAATACTTGGCCATCCATTAGAATACGCACATTAAGCCCTAATGTGCCAGTATCACTATAGACTAATTCCGTCATGGGAATTTCTTTCAAATTTCTAATTGCACTCCCCGGATTCTGAATTACTAATTCTCCATTTTGTCCCCATTTGACTTTGTATATATTTAATCCTTGCCATTTTGAGTATCCACCACCCTTACTAACTAATTTCCACTCCGGAGAATCAGTTGCGGGATCCCATGCATATTTCACAAAAGATCTGTTATCTCCTGTCGATGTTCCTTGCATTGGGACGGCAAACTTAGAGTATGAATCGTATTCATTAAGCGACTCATATGAATTTGCAAGTTCATAAGTAAACTCAAATGCTTTATTATTACGAAATATTCTTTGGTTTACTAGATACACTATATCACTTACGTTCCTGTTTCCTCTCAAATACTCTTTTTTATCATGAATGGTCAACCCCTTCAATTTGTAAAAGATAGTATTATCCTGATTTGGAACAAGTAAAATGCGGGAAAGTATTATATTAGCTTTTTCTCCATTAATTGCAGCAAAAGCATTGCTCCCCATATCTACACAATACTGGAGAAAAAGATTGTCAAGAATATTTTTGCGGAAATCTTTCATTGATGAAAGATTTAACCATCCATTTTGAGAAACTGTAGACATTCGGTCATGAGTCCTTAACAATCTCATTATCTTCTCCATAAATGAAAAGCACAAGTCGCCTTTACTTTTAGGATAATTCTCCATTAAGAACTCCTTAAGATTGGTATCCATATCTCGTTTCCCCATGAAAGGGGGATTCGAGAGATATTCAATCTTAACACATGAAGACTTCAATCGTGAAATGACATCTTCAAAAGTCTCATCTTCGATTATATCTGAAAGGATTGTGTCCCGCATAAAGCCAAGTGAGTCGTTCTCTATTCCTGCAAAATATCTAATATGAGGAATTTCTATAAGACCGGCACAAGCGGCAACATTAATTGAAAGAGACAATTTGGCGATTTTAATTATTTCGGGATCAAGGTCATATCCTACTAACTGGTTTAAGATGATTATATTCGCAATGTCGGAAGCGGTTAATTCAGAGTTGTTGTTATACCATTTAAACAATTCACAAAAAGAGTAAGACAAAAAATTCCCTCCCCCCAATGCAGGGTCAATAAAGACAATGTTTTCAATAGAAAAACCAGTAGCTTCGTTTAAACAGGTATCTACCATGAATTTAACCATATATTCATCAGTAAAGAACTGGGTTGTATATAGTAAATCCTTACCTTGAATTTTTTGTTTGCTTTCTCTAATTCCTTTAAATGCTTTCTTCTCCAGATCCTGTTTGAGTGCCTGATATAACCATGCTACTGTATTATCGACTTGTCCCTTTGTCAATTCTACGTCTTTAAGAATATGGAAAACCTTTTGTATTATACTAGGGCTGATATAACATATCGTATTTTCAAATAACTTTGATACTTCTGGAAGATTTTGGCATAAGAACAAATTCTCGTCGTTGTAATCTGAAATATTAAATTGCGTTCTTCTGTTCGATTTAGGTTTTATCAAAACAATAGCATAGAAGTACGAAAAGAATAATGCAAGTTCCGGAATAGACATGTGCAAGTCTATCTCTTGCGAAAGAGATACAAGATTTGATATTATTCTTTTTCGTAAAATACTATTATCTGTCATTGTCAGATAGTTTGTTGATTACTAATAATTCTGTCAGTTCGACGTTTAAAAGCCTTGCAATTTTGTTCAAAGTTGCTAAGTCTGGTTGGCTTGCATTGGTACACCATTTAGAAATGGTTGATGGATCCTTGCCAAGTTCCTTTGCGAGCCATTTGCTAGTTTTCTTTTTCATTACAAGCACTATCTTGATTCTATTTAAATCTTCCATAATTCATATTTGTGAATTAAACGCAAAGTTAGTGATTATTATTGAGATTCAAACCATAATATGCTGTAAAACATATATCGACCTAGATAAAAGGGGGATTACAAAGGGGCAGAATCCTTATTGATGAGATGTTATTGTTCCAAAATCATCTGACAATCGATACATCCTACTCCATCGACAATCATAGTGAATGAGGAACAGTTAGAATTTTTTCAATTTTTAGTTTATCATGGCTTCTTTTAAATCCTATCAAGATTATGAGGAAGCGAGGCGTGAGTGGCTTGATGTCCCTCACGCTGTTTATATTCAGAAAACCGGCAGCTGTGTTCAAATGACAGGTAATGAGCCACTGGTTTTCAATGATCCAACCGTCGCTTCCATTATCGGCACTATGAGCTATAATGCCGTCAGTAAAATTCAGAGTCTTAATAACAGGTGGAAAAGGCGCGTGTGTTTGACCCCTTGGGGCACGCGGGACTGACCCCTTTGGGCAAAATAAGATTGACCCTTGCGGGCGAAATAAAAATGACCCCTGTCGAGGCATCGGCAGGGGAATTTTTTTGTAGTTTTGGAGACCCAAGTCCTGGCACGGCGGGGGTCTATCTCAAAACACTACAAATATGATTGCAAAATTAAAAAACATCCTTCGATGTTACGCAGTCGGAATGGGAATAAAAGAGACGGCCAACACGTTTCATCTTTCCCGCAACACCGTACGCAAGTATGTCCGGCTGTTCATTTCAAGCGGCAAGACTACCGAACAGCTGCTTGAGCTCTCGGAAGAACATCTCCGGGAGATGTTCGGATGCACGGAGTTCCGTCACCGCGAGCCGTCGCAGCGCCAACTGGAGCTGGACGCACTGATACCGGGCTATGTGGCCCGGCTTTCCCGCAAGGGCATGACGGTCCGCAAGCTTTTCAACGAATATAAAGGCGAACATCCCGACGGCTTTCAGGAGTCCGTGTTCAAACGCTCCGTCCGGCAGTACAGGTTCCACACCACGGTTGTGGGGCACGTCGAGCACTATGCCGCCGACCAGATGTATGTCGACTTCGCAGGAGACAAGCTGGAAGTGGTGGACGAAATGACAGGAGAGGTCAAGAAAGCGGAAGTGTTCGTGGTCATCCTTCCGTTCAGCCACTATACGTACTGCGAGGCAGTGTGGTCGCAACGTAAGGAAGACCTGATCAAGGCCTGTCAGAATGCATTTGAGTACTTCGGAGGCGTGACGGCCGCCATCGTGCCCGACAACCTGAAGGCGGCGGTAAAGACCAGCGACCGGAACGAGCCTGTGATCAACGAGGAGTTCGCGGCCTTCGCCGAACATTACGGATGCGCCGTATATCCCGCGCGGGTCCGCCATCCCAAAGACAAGGCCCTTGTCGAGAACGCCGTCAAGCTGCTGTACCAGTCAGTGTATCTTGACATAGAGGGGATGGTCTTCCCGTCACTGGACGAACTGAACACGGCAATCCACATATCGCTGCGCGACTTCAACGAAAGGCTGATGGCAGGAAGGAATATGTCGCGTAAAGACATGTTCCTGCAGGGCGAAAAGGACTTCCTGCGTCCCCTTCCCGAGAAACCGTTTGTCATCAGGGAGCGAAAGCTGATGACAGTGGGCAAGAACTGTTATGTCTCCCTGTTCAAGCACCATTACAGCGTGCCGCGCGAGCATGTCGGCAAACGGGTGGTCATCCTTTATGACGCGGACACGGTTGAGATCTACTGCGGCCTCAATCTCGTGGCGACACACGACCGCTGCGACATACCCTACACATACTCATGGAAGAAGGAACACAACCTGCCCGGCCATTACGGCCCGTATGACAAGGATCTAGAGGAACTCTTCAAGCGAGCCGCAGAAATGGACAACATCGTCCTTGACTACCTCCACGAAGTGGATGCCAGGATGCAGTATCCGCCGAAATCCTTCAGCAGCTGCCGCGGCATACTGTCGCTTGAAAAGAAGTACGGCACAGACCGACTCGTGGCGGCGTGCGCCTGCGCGTTGATGAAGGCGGCATATGGCTATCAGAACGTCCGGGAAATCCTCGAGCAGGGCGAAGACGCCGACTTCCTGCCGGATGAGGAGGGAACTGTCTGTGGCCCAACGGCTGCAGGCCCTGCTCCGGTACACAAGAACATCCGCGGCCGCGAATACTACAGCCGCAAAAACGAACCCAACAACACCAACAGTAATGGAAACAACAGATAAAACCGCACCGGCCACCCAGCAGCCGGACCAGAACACAACATCGCTGGAGCTGATGAACCGCATGAAGATGCACGGAATGGCAGAGGCCTTCCGCGAAAGCCTTGCCGGAACAACCGCACAGTCAATGACTCCGGATTCCTTCCTGTCGATGCTCCTGCACCGCGAATGGGACTGGCGCGCGCAAGCCGCCGTAATGCGCCTGACAAAAAACGCGGCGTTCCGCTACAAGGCATATCTCGAGGAGATCGACTACGCCACAAACCGTGGACTCGACCGCAACCAGATGGAACGTCTGGCGACACTCGACTTTGTACGCAACGGACAGAATCTCTTCATTACCGGGTCATCCGGAACTGGCAAGAGCTTCCTGGCATGCGCACTGGGGCACGAGGCATGCAAACGGGGCATCCGCACCCTGTATGCCAACGCCTCCAAACTGCTCGGACTGCTCAAGGTGGCAAAGGTCAAGAACAATCTCGAGACCGAACTCAAGAAAATTGAACGCTGCCAGTTGCTAATCCTCGATGACCTCTTTCTGGTTCCGCTCGATGCGAAGGAGCGTCCGATACTGCTCGACATCATCGAGGACCGCCACGAGCGTAAATCGATCATCATCACTTCGCAGTACCCCTGCTCGAACTGGTACGACATGGTGGGAGACCCCACCGTGGCCGACGCCATCCTCGACCGCATCGTGCACTCGGCCCACACGATCGAGCTGACCGGAGAAAGCATGCGTAAACTCAAGGCTAAAAAAAGCATGACAAACCAAATGAGGTAAAATAACATTGACCCCCGCCGCCAGGACTTTTAAGGGGGCAATCTTATTTTGCCCGAGGGGTCAAATCCCGCGTGCCCCAAGGGGTCAAACACACGCGCCTTTTCCAAATGCTACATTTACAAGAAGTAAAACTCCCTATTATTCTGAAATGATGGGAATGCCCGGGAACAATCCCGACATCGACACATCACTTGAATCTAGTGGCCAGCCATCCGACTATGAACTCAATTACCAACCTCTGAGTAATGAGGCTGTAGTTCCGACTCCACAGGTTCCTGAATCCGTATGGAAGAAGAACTGGACATTTGGTTATGGCAAAGACAAGTTCGGTGATGAGAACAAATCAGATCCGAGACTCGTTGGTTCCAGTAAATTTGGCGGAGCAATATTCGTAATCACGCCCCTTAAAGGCATCTTTATCATATTTGAATCAGCACAATGGGCAATAATCGATTATGATAATAGCAATCTCTCCATAAAGACTAAGAATGGAGAAATAAAGGAGATGGCCTTGAAGCAGATCTCAAAAACGGCTTTCCAAATAACGAATAGGGAGGACAATTTCACAATGTTGGATATCCTTGATAACGGGTATTTTAAATTGGCGTTGGAATTATCCGAATATGGCAGAGAAAGCAAAATTATTAATGCCGAAATAACTGACCAGACTATCGGTGTTGTCAACGCAATGGAGTATTACTTTATGGACATTCCGGGCTTTAAGGAAGCTTGGGACTTTTATGGAGATTAACTAGTATGGAAAATAAAGAAACCAAAAAATGTCCTTATTGTGGCGAAGAAATTCTCGCTACAGCAAAGAAGTGCAAGCACTGTAAACAATGGCTTGAGGAAGAACAGACACATGAGGGAGTAATAAGTTCAATCTCACAGTCGAGAGAGCAAGGAGCACATCAAGAGATACTTGAAAATCCAATTTCAGAAAATGAGATTGATGATTTTGAAGAGTATCTGGCACGCAGAGCCAAGCGAAAGAAAATAATTTGGTCGGCTATTGGTGTAATTGCATTAATAGCCATTACAGTGATCGTTAAGACATGGAATGATGAAAAGAAGGCAGGTGAAGCTTCTCATCTCCAATCTGAAATTGAATATGCTGAATGGTTTAATGCTAATACGTGTGCAGGAATTGACTATAGAAATTATAGTCAAGCCAAAGACTACATCCAGGCCGTTATTGAGAAAAAGGGTTCTCTGAGATATACGGGATATAATGGAGACACCAAGGTCAACGTTATTTTGGATGGTAACACCCATAAAGCACATATCGAGGATGGAGATGGTATAATTGGAGATTTCAGATATGAGCCTCAAAATGGATTTATCGACTTTTTCGATTCATCCAATATAAAGAAATATCATGCGAATTATTCAGGTGAAGAAGGCTGGACTAACATGGTAGATTTGTATCTCTTCAAAGAAAATGGCGAGTTCGATTGCACAGAACTTCGATTAGCAAACTAATATATTCCCATATCTAATAGCCTCCTGTGATGGAGGCTATTTTTGTATCTGGAGCTGAAAAGAAAAAAGAAAGGCCGTCATCAGTATCTCTTCGATCTGACTTAACCTTTCACGGGCGTATTGCTTTCATTGGGGAGACTAAAGCTGATCCCAATATACTGACACCGTTATCCGTCTTCCAATATCCTTCTGACCAATCTTCTTAAAGTCAGTGATACCGGGCTAATTTTTTGTTTTCTATAGCGAAGTCTTCAACCGCCCTCTACACACAAAGCATAGAGAGCAGAAGGACTCACGCTTAATTCTTATTCACATATAAGGATTTGAGGTATGTTTCAGCAGGTGTTTCCCCCATAACTTATCCTAGTTGCTGCATCACAAAATCGAACAGTTTTTCTTTGTCCTTCAAAAGTTTATTTATCAGTATGAGCTCTTCCTCCGACATCTTATCCAACTGTGAAATAATTTCAGACCGATGCTGAGATTTATTCCATTTATCCATCTCCAATGTTTGAGACTCAATGCCAACACCCATATAAGGAGCCATTGTCCTCAAATCCTTATGCCCTGAACAGCGGCGTACAAAATTCTCTGGTATGCCCATTGCTAAGGAGCAAGAGATGAAAGTGCGTCGAGCATCATGACAAGAGATTATCTCATGAAATTCTTTTTGCTCATCTACTCTGACCGTGCCTTTATAATGAGACTGTAAAACTTTTCGCTTAAGACCGGCTTCTTTTGCGGCTTCTTTGATGTATTCATTGAGTTTCTGATCAGTGATAACATCAAACAAGTGGCCGTCTTTAGGCCTCTCATCCTTGTATCTTTCGATTATAGTCCATGCATCTTTTATTAAGGGTATAACCATTCTTTCATCAGTCTTCTTTGCAATCATCTCGATATGCCCTTCAACGATATTACCTACCATAAGACGGCTGAAATCAGAAATTCTAAGAGAAGTGAACGCCATAAAGCAGAACTGGTCTCTTGCTTTTGCTAGGCGCTTACTTTTGAAAGGGTAATTGAAAAAGTGCATCAATTCCTCGTAGGTCAAAAATGTAATTGTCTTCGGAGCTTCCTTCAGATTTGTCTTGAACTCAAAAACTTCTTTGGGGATTCTATAAATCGTATTTTCCGAAATCCACTTGAAGAAAGCCTTAATGACGGTGAAACGATGATTAACTGTGGTGTTCTTATATCCTTCTTTCACATACCAATCTCTTAACTTCAGCATCATTTCCTTATTGATTTTGGTTATCTTCAATCTAGGAACGGCCTTCATCAAATGGTCAAAAGCCTGCTGATATTTTTCTTTCACCAGATTACTCCAGTTCTTTTCGCGAGCATTTACAGTAATAAAGTCGCTAAATAGTTCCTTCATGCTTTTTATCCTCTCCACTGGAGCTGTCTCTTGTTCCTGCGGACGTAGATTGCCGTTGACAAAATTCTTCAACTCATCCTGAGAAGGAATCCTATCTTCAATGGCACACTGATGAAAGAAGATGTCAATCTCCTGACGATATAGTGAAATCCTCTCATTGATTTCAGAAGATGTAAACCGATGATCCCTTACTTTATGAGTCATATTCTTCTTAGCCTTGCGCGTGTCATCATCCCATTTCTGAGGGTCAGCATACGTTCCGGTAATAAAGCATACCTCACGCATTTTTGAGTTCCATCTTACTCTGATGGCCACTTGCTGCGTGTTGGATTTAATGAAGGGTCGAATCGTGTAATTTATTTGAATCATTTTGTCGTAGGAGACTGACTATTAGAGTCCCCGAATACAAAATTAATCAAAAGCGGTTAGTCCCCCAACCCCTCGCAATACAAGCATATTTCTGATATAATTTGATAAGAAAAATCGCCATAACTTGCTGAACATCATATCACTTATAGTCATATCTTATCACCCGGTTTTAATCCCAATGTCCCTGTCTTTCCGCAAAAATAGGCTGCAAGTCAACACCTTGC
>OHMV01000249.1_pt1 | contig 14498 bp, 20 predicted proteins | sample 1569451 | NCBI WGS metagenome assembly OHMV01 (sample SAMEA3879595, study PRJEB24766) | human gut metagenome | biome: human-associated habitat; feature: feces | place: USA | collected 1985/1987 | reverse complement strand
TCTTTGGGGCCATTTTTTGATGCCTCCGTCCTGCGTATACCCTTCTTTTCTGAAGTTCTCGCGCGTCTCTTGGAGCATCAGAGTAGCTATCTTGGGCGGCACGGAGCTATTGCGCGCCTTTTTTACCCTTTCGAGCATTCGGATCATATCGCCGATGTCAGCCATACGATGCGATCAGTTTACGAGGACATTCATGGCCATTGTTCCGGCCAGCGCAACGTATACGTAGAACGACATATCCTTCGCCGAGGTATCGGGCTTTCGGCTTTTCTCGAAAAAAGCGTAGCACACGGCGATCACGAGCGTTATGATGGCTGAAATCCATCCCAGCGATAGGGTCGAGGCGAAAAATGCGGATACGAGCATCGATACGACGAGTATCCAAAGGTGTTTTTCGGTCATAACAGTTTATTTTTGGCTTGTTTCGGGTCGATGGGGTGGATTTTGGGGTCCGGAGTCGTCTTTTTGTTGCCGCTTCGCCCGAAAATGGAGCCGATTTTGGCAGAAAGGACCTCGTTCCACGAGTTATTACGGACTTTCGTGTTGATGTCGGACTCTTCGAGGCCGATTTTCTTAAAGAAATTGGCGGATAGCTGTATTCCCATCTTGGCCGCGCCGTTCATAATGATTTCGGCCTTGTCGATAGGGATGCTCAGGTCCGGCACCTCGACCGCTCGGGCCCTTTCGAGAGCCGGTTCGCCGTACAAGCGGGCTATTTTCTTGAGTGCGCCGCCCTCGTTGAGCACCGAAAGGACCGATTTTTTGTCGTCGGCGATAATGTCTTGATACAATTCCATGTGAATGGACGCCAGTTGCTCGGAATTCGTATTTTTCTCGGTAGCTCCGAGCAACGTGCCGCCCGTTACGAGCTGCATGATTTCGGACCGGTATTCGGATATGTACTCTTTGAATACTCGGAACGCATCGGGATAGGACTGCGTCTGCACGGGATTCACCTCGACCATGTACTTGCTTTTACCGCCTGTCGCCGAGTCATAGAAGAACGGGATGATCGGCGTCTCCATAATATCTACCTTGCGGGCGAGCTCGGCCGCGAACTGCTGGGCAGTCGTGTTGTTGGTGTCGAATCCGATAACCATAGTGGGGTAGGAGAACCGCTTGCCGAGGATGCTCCAGTTGTTGTATGCCTCCACGATTCCTATCATGGCTCTGGAAATGGGCTGAAGAAGTCCCATGCCGAAATCTTGGTCCGTCTCGGGTCTGAAGAAGAATATGTTGTCGTATTCGTCCACATTGACGACATTCATATACTCGTAGGTTCCGAACCGGAGGGCCCTGTTCTCCAGATCGACGTTTCGCATGGGATAATACTGCCACGAATCGGTTTTGGGGTCTATACCGAATACGACCACGCCATAGAACTTGCTCAGGCTGCATGCACGCTTGAACTGATCGAACCATTTCGTGCGAACGATCATTTCGGTAAGCCGAATATCCTCCTTGCCGTCCACTTCGAGAACGATTCTCATCTTCTTGATGGGGACGAGCCTTTTGTTGATCTGCGAGCACAGGAAGGGGGACGACTGGATCGTAAAGGAGTACATCGAATCGACGTAGGTCAGATCGGAATAGTTGATGGCCCGGTCGATAGCCTCGCGCCACCATTGCGGGGTATATTCGACGTAGTAGTCGTTGAAAAGGTATCTGGATACCAGGTTGGGGACTCCCACTTTCTTAGGCACGGAGAACGGGTTCACCTTCGGTTGGTGGAACCGCTTCGGCGAGGACGGATGGAATTTTTTAGCCATAGGGGAGAAGTTGTAAGAATTATCGACTAATTGGATTTATCCGATGTACTTGTTTCGAACGGAAACCATTTGCGGGAGTGCGTTCGGCTCGCTCTTGGTCGGAGCCTCGTATATCGAACTCATGCCGCTTTTGAGCTCGTTCACCTTTGCGAGCACTTTTTCGTAGTTGTATCGCAGAGGCTCGGAGACATTGAGCGAAGGGGATGCGATGTTGAAGGCGGTCATCACGAGCAGCACCCATTTCAGCGTAGGGTCCTTCTTGTCGGGGTTCGTCTCGGAAAGCATGGTATCCAGATCGAGTATGTGACCTACCTCGGAATAGAGAAGGCCCAAAGCATTCTCGTACGCTGTCTGTACGATGTCGGAGTACATGCCCTCGAACTGCGCTATCTGTTGTGCGCTAAGCCATTGCTTTAGCTGGTCTTTTTCAAAATACATGGGAGAAAGTATCATAGCGTCAAAAAGTTACTCGGGTTCCCCTTCGGTAGAACATGGGCCATTGCGTGAATTTCATCGATGTCATTTCACGGTTTAACAGAGACGCGCCCTTTGCGGTAGCGTCGGGAATATCGTCCTTTCGATTTTTGTTGTATTTGCGGGAAAAGAATATGAACTGCTCGACGAGCAGCTCCCCCTCGGGCGAACCTTTCAGTTCTTCGTTGACAATGAAGCGGCCGTTGCGAAAGAGGGGTTCGAGCGTGGACTCGATATTCATAAATTTATTCCCGTTATTGCGAGTATCCCACGTCAGCGGACAGTTCCATCCGGTCTCGCTTTGGAATCGGGCGAAAGTCGTGTCGAAGTCGAGAGGCACTTGCTTTTTCTCCATGACGATGCGCGGCGGAACGGGAGACATCTTGAACAGCTCGAAGATATTGTACATCATTTGCAGCGAAGTCCCTTTGACGGCCTTGACGCCCAGCAAGTATATCTTATCGGCGGCCGACGCCAGCAACACGGATGCCTTGTAGTCGCACGACTCGTTATCTTTTGCCGACGGGTCCGTATATATCAGGCAGTCGAAAAGCTGGCTCGGGACAGGCCCCCAAGGTATATGATCGAATATTTCTCCCTCGCTCTCGTCGCTGTATTCTCCCGAGAGGAAACGCTTGCGCTGCAAGGCGGAAAGCTGGGACAGGGTATTCACATAATCCGCCGAAAGATATTCTCGATTGTCCAGCACCGAAAAATGAACGACCAAGAATCGATCCGTCACGGCCGGATCGAGCTTCAGGCCCTCCCGATTTTCCCTCTTAAAGAAGCGGACGTATGTCCAGTGCGACTTGGTTGTCGGGTTCAGCGCATAGATCATCTTATTGGTCACGTCGAGCTTTTGCGCCAGTCGCGTCCGCAAGGTGTCGATAGCCAACTCGTCTACTTCAGAACATTCGTCTACGAAGATATGGCCCCATTCGGTGGATAGTATCTTGTCGTATGTGCTCGATACGTCCGACGATCCCCGTATAGCCCCGAACTGAATATATGCCCCGTTGAAAAAGCGCAGTATATTCTCCTTCTTGTCGTACACGCAAAATCGCTTACCATTCGGCGCAACCAAATCCTCTACCTTATTCAGCCCGTTGTGAGAAGCGATAGATTTCAGAACGGCAGGCAATGTCTGACGGATCATACCCGTCTGCAATGAAGTAAGAACATTTCTTAAAATTAGGCAGTTGGCTTTACGAATAACAGATTGGGATATCATCCAGAATAATATCAGAAATGTTTTGCCCGACCGGCTCGACCCATAAAACAGGCATTCGTTGTACTTATCGTCGTTCAGACGATTGTACATTTCCACTTGTTTCGGATTAAGCGGTATGTCTAAATTGATATTCATCGCTTCAGAGATATGCTGACTTCCTGAAAACTGTCGTCACTGTCGCTGTCCCCCAAACTTATACCTTTGCTGTTCACAATGCTACCCGCACTCTTGTAAATGTTAACGAACTTCATGTAGGCATCAAGTTTCGACTTCAGCTTCGCCAAATCTCCCATCTGCGTCGACGGATCGGTCAACTGCCGACGTATCGCCTCCAAATCCCGAAGTATGCCCATGCTATCCAATGCCTCTTTAGCCGCATCGAATCGCATATTCCCACTGCTTGCGCTAACCTCCGCCTCGCATACCGTAACCTCATCCTTCACACTCCGCAACTCTACCAACTTATCCATCAAACTCCCCATGAATATAGGTTTTTTTTATGAGAATATCACAAATATAATTTTAATAAATTATACAACAAAAAAATCCTCGAATCCGGGGACATATTCCGAGTTCGAGGATACGGCAGGAAAAAACCTTACTACGGGAAAACCTGCCTTGAAGTGAGATGATAAATTGGGGTATACGAGTGAGTATGTACGATTTATCAACCACAAAGATAGCAAAAAGTCGCTAATAAACAAACATATATGCGATTAAAATAACTCATCGCTAAAAATAACACCACCCCCGGATTTACAAACCCCCGGATGTATAGTTAGTATTAGCAATGGTGGAACCGGGGGGCGGTTGTTTACCAACGATCTATCTATACCTGTATCTCATTCTTGGCGTCAGGAAAGCGATAACAACACATATTTATTGCCTATCTAATTTCACTATTGCAAGTCTCAATACAAATGCTATTCACATGCGCACACGCATACACGCGCACGACGCACGCACACGCATGCGCGCTGTATCTTGATATACAAGCAAAGCCAAAAACTTTCCTGCGCGCACACACGCGCGTATTACAAGGAATATATATACGCGGGCGCACATATGCACACGCACGCGCCCAGATCAGTAAGAATATATACTGTATACATTACTACGATTCTCGGCCAATCAGCACTCGACAACATAGAGAACCGGCAGCAGCTTATACGTGCACATTCTGCCATGGGCTGATGTCTATGCAAAAACTTTCTTATACTTCCAACGTTTCAGCTTTTTTCTGTATGAATAAAAAAATATCTGGGGTCGATTCCAGTTCCGATATACTCTCCGATTTTCAATAGTGTTCTGGCTTCAGGTCATTTCTGTATATGTGTGATTTTCAGGCGTAAATGTGTCGAATTCGGTTACATTTGTAAAGCCACTTTCTGTTATAACAAAGCGTTATATCTGTTCGCTTCGTTATAACAAATTTCTATTGCATTTGGGTGCATTTTTTGCATTAAATATTTGGAAAACATGTGATTGTGTTGTATATTTGTATAAAGCAAAAGGGGGAATAGCCCCCTGATTAAAACCTTACTACAATGAAAACGATTTTTTCTGTCAATGAGGCCGGCTACACCGAATCGGTGTCCGTCTTTTCAAGTGAAAACGAAGCTGAGGCACGCGATTTTTTCAACAAAAAAAAGGAATATTTGTCAGCATTTGAGCCCGCCGATATTTCGGAATGGGGGGATAGCGATGAAGCTTGGCGGGATGTATATTGCGTGGAATTGGTAAAAATGGTAGTCGACGACGAGAATAACGACTACATAATTGATGGCGATCAGATCGACGCTACGCCTTATTATTATAATTAATTAAAATACCTGATAATCTTACCACATCCTACTATTTAACATAATTACTAATTCAAGTTCGACTGAATTATAATTAGCATTATTTTGAATAGTAGGATAGGGTAGGAGAGGTAAAAAAACTTTACTACCATGTCACAAACAGAAAACATTGCGGCTTCTGCTGCGAAGCTCTCCAGCTCTTGGAGGGACGAAGTAAATCAAATTCGTACACGTCTTAATTCTTTGCGCGCTCGATCTTGCTGGGATCGGGGAGTCAATGGTTTCGCGCTCGATCTTCTTGACTCTTACGAGGAAATTTGCGAGTACTGCGAAAATGAGGGCGAACCGATTCCGGAACTTTGCGAAAAAACCTTGCAAAATGGGGCCACGAATTGGGATAGCTATTGTTATGGCGGGTTAGCTCTTATTTACGATGAAGACATAGCTAAAGCCCTGTGTACACCGTCTGAACTGAAAAGAACGAACTCCGGGCGCAATGATCCTAATCCGCGCGAGACTTGGATGGATGTGCAGGCCCGCGCTTATTTTCAAGCCTATCGTAGGCTTATCAATTGTGCCTAAAATATTAAAAAGATTGAGATAATGAAAACGATTTATTTACAGGTGTTAGGTGAAGGGTGGGTATCTTTTCAGTATACCAACATTTCCGAATTAGAGGAAGAATTTGCCCAAAGAGGGATTGAGGTAGGCGACGGCTGCAAACTCGGCGACTACTGCAAACTCGGCGAAGGCTGCAAAGTACCTAAATCATTATTCATATCGACCTCCCAGCACTCCGTTTCATACTGGGGGTACGATGCTATCCAAATAGGTTGTAAAAAATATACTATTTCGGAGTGGCAAAAGCATTTCCGCGAAATTGGGAAGGCTGAAGATTATTCTGAGGAGCAAATCGATGAATATGGGTTTTATATAGACCTTATTGCCAAACTTCACGGCAGGTGGAACATCAAGCAGAAATAATATCCATTAACTATGAGAAAATCGATTTTAACGGCCATTATATGCCTGCTCGTTTCCAGTTGCTCCACTTGTTCGCGGACCTTTAAGAACGAGAGTATTTTGGACTATTACGGCCAGTGCATCGATAACCTCGATACCGATGTAAACCGGAATATGTTCGACGTTTCGCGGGACTTAGTAAAAGAAGTGGAGGAAGACCGCCGATTATGTAAAAGCGATAGGGATATGGTCATAGGATGGATTTTTGAACGTCTGGAAAACCTGAATGAGCCATGAGAACCTTTGTATTTACATGTCGGCCGACTAATTCGGAAGAAAACACCTGTTTCCATGTCCGAATATACCAAGTATGCCGCAACAGGCCGATAAAAATACTGGAGTATTACGACCGGCCGAGGCCAGAATCTCCTTTCAGGGTTAACTCGGCATATTACCAGCTCCGACGCCATAATATTCTCACCGAATCGGAGAAAAAGGATACGATCTTGTCCGAATCTCGATTTTACAACTTTCAAAACGACCGAATCAGAATCTACGAAATACTTTGAAGCCATGATGATATATTTTTCAAAAGATAAAAACGGCGACGTCTATTCCTTCATGGCCCGACCCACCAAGAACGAGAATACTGGGAAGTGGGAGGGTAACCGATTCAGAAAGGAGTCCGTCGATATCGTCGCCAGTTGCCTAACCGAATGGGACGACGAGAGATCCGCTGTGTTGATGGATAGCAGATCGCAAAAATCGGCAGCCTCTAAAGTAGTTAGAACGTGGGTTTTGTCCTTTATGTATGGATGCGTATTCGGCGCTATTGTAACATTATTATTGATCTGAGACATGGAAGGGTATATAGGTTTTGAAAATTACAAAGACAATAAATTACGGTTAGAAGTTGGGCGTGTTTACACACGACGCCCCGTAATTGGCGGCAAATTATCATTTTTCGATAATCCGCTGGATGTTTTAAGGTACTATCCGCCATGTGATAGCGGATACTCCCGAGTTGAAAGCCCGGACAATAAGACAGACAAGCAGGGGCACCATGTGAATACATCGGAATTGCGTGTGATTGAGGATGTGGGGCTGGACGATATTGCCGAGGCCGCAGAAAAAATCATTAGGGAAGGTATAAACACATCTAAAAGCATCGTAGCCGAAAAAAACAGATCGGTAGCCGTCACTACGAAAAAAGGCACCGAGGCGATGAACTCGGGCCAATTCGCAGCAGCGGTTAGCGCCGGAGACAAATCGGCCGCGACCTCACTAAATGACAAATCGGTATCGGTGAATGTCGGTAATTATTCGGTAACAGATAGCAGCGGCAAATATTCTGCATCCGTGAATACTGGGGAAAGGTCTGTGGCAAAAAGTAGCGGCGATAAATCACTGGTAGCATGTATGGGTATTTGTTCTGTAGCAAAAAATAGCGGCGAAGAATCATTATCCGTTTGCACGGAACGTTTATCGGCAGCAATCAACAGGGGTAATTATTCTGTGTCGGCAGTTACTTCGTTAAGTTCCGAGGCGGTAAATACTGGACATAGCTCTGTCGCAGTCAATACGGGAGTGGGATCGTTGGCTATAAATTCCGGTTTATATTCAATAGCCGCGACCACCAGCGATCGTTCCGATGCAATAAACATAGCCCATAATTCTGCTGCGATAAGTACTGGAGAAAATACGTCAGCCAAAAATAAAGGGGCCGAATCAGCGGCAGTTACTATCCGCGACAAGTCTATAGCAAAAAACAAGGGTGAATATTCTATCGCGGTGAGCATGGGGGAAGAGTCCGCGGCGATAGTATCAGGGGATCATTCTATCGCCATATCTGTAGGTGTCAGATCAATGGCTAAGGGAAAACTGGGATGCTGGCTTGTACTGGCTGAATACCGGTTCAGAGAATTAATAGATGTGAAAAGTGTGCAGGTAGACGGCGACCGCATTAAAGTAAACACTTTTTACAGGCTCAAGAACGGGGAATTTGTCGAATGCAAAGGAATGTAACATGACACAGAAAGAAATGATTTTGCAGGAATTGCAGCGCGGAGAAACGGTTACGATATTTTCGGCGGCCGAAATGTTCGGAGTCCATCGTCTGAGTGCTGTGGTACAGCGTCTTCGCCATGACGGGCACGCTGTGGTGTCGCGCATGCTGAAGCGAGGACGGACGCGTATGGCGTGTTACGAGCTGTTCCGGTTCGACGATCTGGATATGTGCAAGATAGCGAATATGCTCGCGGAAAAAATAGAGTTGCGAAACGGGCGAGAGGGGACGTATACGATAGAATACGACGAGGAAGTAGAGGATATGTATATCGACGTCGAATTAAGCGTGTCCCCTTCGTGGGACAGGCATTTGCGGGGAGTGTGCATAAATAGCTGGAAAGTCCGGGCCAAATACATACCCACGCAAGACACATTTACCGACGGCCTCGGCTTTTCAGAGGAAAAACTAATGAAATACATAAAATTGATAATCGATGATACGGAAAGAGACATTTAAAACCAGAGCGGAATGGCTGGAGCGCAGGGAGAGCCGGCCGGTTCTCGGCAGCTCGGATTTCGGGATAATACTCGGCTTGAGCGAGTACGTTACGCCTTTGCAGTATTGGGAGCGCAAGACGAAGGGAAGCGATGAGATGAACGCGAATATGCACCGGGGGATATTCATGGAGGATGCGATTGCCAAATGGTTTGAGAGCGAGACGGGTTGCGAGATTATAAAGCGCTCGGCATCGTACGATGTGTATACCAACGACGAGTTTCCGGATTTCGTGGAATGCTCGCCGGATCGGGAGGCGTTCAGGCAGGAATGGGAGGACCGTCCGGTAGTAGAGATAAAAGACACGAAGCGAATAATAGACGATATGGACGCAGATAGCATTCCGAAAGAGTGGTATGCTCAGGTCCAGTTTCAAATGGCCGTGATGGGCCGAAAAAACGCCTTTCTGGTCATTTGCGACGGCCGAAAAGAGCTTAAATACGGACATTATACTTTCGATAAAGATTGGACGCTCACGAATATGCGCAAGGCGACCGACTGGTTTCAGAAGCACATAATCGGGGGCGAACAACCGGAACCTACCACTGCACAGGACATTCGGGAAACATACCCGGAGAGCAAGGAGGGTATCGTAAGGGTAGGGAAAGATATGTTTTCGAGGTACGAGCGTCTGGGGAAACTGAATAAGGCGATCAAGGTACTGGAGCGAGAAAAAAAGGAGATAGAGGGCGAGATAATCCTAAGATTCGGAGAGCAGGACAGCATGGAATACGAGGGAACCACTATCGCCACCTTTAAATCCTATTGCCGCAAAAAGCTGGATACGGAAATGCTGAGATTGAAATATCCGAACATAGTCAGCGAATGCACGGTAGAATCGAGTTACAGAATGCTGAAATTTAAATAGATATGGGCAAAATAGCTAATATGTACCTTGATTGGAACATCATGGTCGTTAACGGACATCGCATGGTCGATGAGTTGGTTGCTCGTAGGGCAATCGATATAGCCAAAGAGGAGTCTGAATTGCAGCAGGATGTCGTCCGAAGAGACGCCCCGTCCGACTCCATCGAGCTTTGCGGCCTGCTGTGGGACACAGAGAACCTGACAATCGGTGGTTACAAGAAGGACGGCCATCATTACTACACATGGCAGGAGGCGATGGATGCCGCGAAGTCCGTCGGGAAGCGCTTGCCGACCCGGGAGGAATGGACGGCATTATGCGATCTCGGCTCGACTTGGGACGATGAGCTCAAGGGCCGTTGGTTCGGGGGTAATCACGACTCGGATCACAAGGGCTCGTTATTCCTGCCTGCTGCGGGCCTGCGCTACAGCAATAGCGATGAGTTGGCCAGCACGAGCTCCTACGGCTACTATTGGTCCTCGTCGCCGTACTACGGAGGCGACAACGGCGCGGGCACCCTCGGCTTCTACTCGGGCTACGTCAACCCACTGAGCTACAACGGTCGCGCCCTCGGCTTCAGCGTGCGTTGCGTGCGGGATAAATAATCGGAAACGAACTATGTAATAAATAACGGCTATGGAAACTGAAAAAGAATTGGCACGGGCCTCGATGGAAAGGTCGAGAGCTCCGTATATAGCCTCTCAATCGTTTTTGACGCAGCTAAAAAAAACGCTGTTCCACGAGGAAACCAAAAAGCGGTTCGAGATGATGTTGGGGGAGTACGCACCCTCTTTTATGCAGTCGATATTGTCGGCCACGACAAACAATAAGCTGCTGATGAAAGCCGATCCCACATCGATTATCCGGTCCTCTTTGGTTGCGGCGTATACGAATCTGTCGATAGATACCAATCTGGGACAGGCGGCATTGGTACCCTACGGCGGAGTCGCGCAGTTCCAGATAATGAAGAACGGATATGTGCAACTCGCCCACAGGACGGGCAACGTAGCGCGTATCAATGTGGCTAACGTGTACGAAGGGGACATCGAGGCAATAAATCCCTTTACGGGCGACATGCGATTCAATCTAAACAATCCGGATAGGTCGATATTGAACGGATTCGTCTCTTACCTGAAGCTGATGACCGGTGCGGACTTCTATCTGTACATGACGGTGGACGAATGCAAGGCTCACGGGGCAAAGTATTCCAAATCATTCTACAGGGAGAATGGATTGTGGCAAACGGATTTCGTAGCTATGGGGCAAAAGACGGTGTTGAAAAGCATTATTAAAAAGTGGTGCCCGATCAACCCCCAACAGCAACCCAAGATAACGGCGGCGCTGAAATTCGACCAATCCGTTCCCAGTTCCGAAGACATAGAGTCCTGCGATCCGATATATGTGGATGGCGTCGATGCCAAAGAGGCGCAAAAAAAGGAAGTAGACGAAATAGTAGCAAAAATTACGAATGAATGATGGAGGATGAGAAAGTTCTGATCCGGCTGAAAACTTACGCCATGATGTCCGGAATAACCTATAACGGCGTCAAGAAAAGAATAGCATTAGGAAAGATAAAAGCCGAAAATATAGATGGGGTGCTGTTTGTCGATATATCCAAATATCCCGTCCTGCCTTCGGCGAGAATACGGAAAAAACTGGATAAAGAATACTGACATGGAAGGAGAACCCAAAACAATAGACAAGTGCATAGGCAAATTCGATCAGTGGGCTAAGTGGAGTAAAAAAGACCCAATAAGAGAGATAGTGTTTTTAATTGCCGTTCATATTCTTGCCGTCTTATCTATCATATTGTCCCCCATAATCGCAATCATTATGGGCAACGCCTACGAAAAAGCATGTTGGGAGGAAGAAGAAAAAGAAAACGAAGAATATTTTGAAAGGTGGAGAAAAGAGGGAGAAGAAGAATACCTGAAATGGATAAGAGAAGGACGAAAGTAAAATGCGAGACATGCCGATTCGTCCAAGACGTGGAGCAGGGGATAGGGTATTGCCCTGTAATCAAGATGCTATCCCCGGTACATAACGAGAAAGTTTGCGTGCATCACGTGTGTCGTGATTGTCGTGATTTGATGTAGAAACGATGAAGTTCATAATTGCCAAATACTATGTTAACCCGATTGGAATGCCGGATGATGTAACGGAAGTATGGGAAATAATATATCCCCATTACCATAGCATTATAAGCGCGAGAGAGGGGCGCGAGATTATCCGGGAGAACGGATTGGTGTTAGCAGTGAGCAATCGGTATGGCAAGGTATGGGAGATACCTGGCAAGCCTTTAACGAAGATAAAAATTTAGGAGACATGATAAAGGGGGGATACATATTGCAGCCGCGGTGCATACAGGAGGGGAGCATGGCGCACAATCCGCCGGTAGACAGAGAACTGTGGCAATACTTTCTGCGAAGTGTAAACTACTATAAGCACGACCTTATGCCTCGGGGATCGGGGTTATTCCGGCTGGAGGACATACAGGAAGATTTGAGCTGGAAAGTCGGTTTCAGGAAGATGAAATACTCGAAATCTCAGCTCTCGAAATCCATCCGGCGGATGAGAGATGCAGGCGTCGCTACCGTTACGAAGGAAACGGGCGGAATGATTGTAACTATCTGTAAATACGATTATTATCAGGACCCGAATAACTACGAAGGAAATTCCTTTTATGAAGGAAACAATGGCGGGATAATGAAAGGTAGTGAAACTCTTGACACGAAGGAAACAGAAGGTGTAAGCTTAAATGACTGTGGAACAGTAGGAATAGAGGGGGTGTGCGAAGATCGAAGGAAACGGTATGTCGAGCATGAAGGAAACGCGAAGGCAACAACGAAAGATGACCAATATATAAAGAATTATAAGAAAGAAAAGAATAATACACACACACAGTATAAACTGAAAAATATACAGAACACTTCGTGCGCGCGCGAGGAAGGCGAGGACGGCATGGAGAGATGGGCGGAGTCGTCGAAAAAGCTGCTCGTGAAAAACGTGAGAGAGTGGATAGCCCAGTATACCCCCTCTGTGGCGCTCATGGAGTTTCCGTTGACAGACCGTCAGATACTGGGGATTTTCGATCGCATGACTCCAGACGATTTGAAGCGGCTACTTATAGCCATGTGCAACAAGGGGGCCACAAAACGAAATAGAAGCGCCTATTTTACGCTTTTGGCATTCGAGGGTAGGGATTATATCATCAAACAGAGAAAATTGAAAATTGCCACCAAAGAAGGCCGAATACGAGGATTTTTGGAAGTGGAATGAAACTGAAAAACGATTGAGCCATGAAAAGCGAAAGAGCGGAGGCATACATCAATGCCAATGAGATGGATGCCGCATATTTGGTAGATAAGGATGGTTGCGGATGGGCAGTAATTGGTATTCATCAAGCTCGCAAAGCTGTCGAATTAGCCGAGCAGGAGGCAGAAGAAAGGGTATATGAAAAATTGACTCGCTGGAATGATCCGAAAAACCGTCCGCCTTACGGCCTCTGGGTATTGATGAAAGTATTCCGTATAGGTGGAGAACCGATCTATGCTGGTAGTTTTGAGTTAGGTAATGTATGGGTGACAGAGGGAGGATTGGTATTTACCGATGATGCTGAGAATGACGATGAATATGTTGTCGGCTGGCGTGAAATATGATGACAAGAATATGGAAATTGAAAAATTGAAGCTAAACGATTACGAACCCCGATGCGAATAGGTATAGTAGATGTGGATGGTCATCACTTCCCGAATCTTGCGCTGATGAAGCTCTCGGCGTGGCATAAATCTGAGGGCGATTCGGTCGAGTTTGCCGATGCGATGTTCGGCAGCTACGACAGGGTGTATATGTCGAAAGTCTTCACGTTCACGCCCGACTGTTCGGATTATTACCCTTGCGAAGTGGTGAAGGCTGGGACAGGTTATCGAGACTACACGACGACACTGCCGGAATCTATCGAGCATATGTGCCCTGATTATTCGCTTTACGGAGTGGATGAAGCCTACGGTTTCCTTACCCGAGGTTGTCCGAATCATTGTCCGTGGTGTATTGTGCCGCACAAGGAGGGTTCGATCCGTCCGGCATCGCCGATACGCGAATTCATCGGCAACAAGCGCCGGGCCGTATTGCTCGACAACAATGTGCTGGCATCCGATTTCGGATTGGAACAGATCGAGGAAATCGTCCGCATGGGTATCGCGGTGGACTTCAACCAAGGGCTGGATGCCCGGCGAGCTTGTGATGACCCTTACATTCTCGATTTGCTGTCACGGGTGAAATGGATTCGACACATACGGTTCGCTTGCGATACACGCGCCCAAATAGAACCTGTACTGAAGTGTATTCGGGAGCTTGAGCAGCGGGGGGTCAACAGACATCGTTTTTTTGTCTATTGCCTTGTCAAAGAAATTGATGATGCGTTGTTCAGATTGAACATTTTCCGTGAAATGCACATCAACCCATTCGCCCAGCCTTACAGGGATTTTGATAACAAGATCAGACCGACAGTTGAGCAGCGTCGGGTTGCCCATTGGTGCAACAAGAAGTCCGTTTTTTATAGCTGTGAATTTAAAAATTTCAGATTATGAAAACATTACGTGAAGTAGCCGATGAACTTTGCCCGTATCGTTTAGAGGATTACGATCCGGCGATCGACGACATGTCTGATGAACTTATCCGCATGGGATGGATAAACGGGTTCATTACCGGCGCTCAATGGAGGGAGGATAATCCGGTTGCGGCCGATTCTGCGTCCGATCCCGAGTCCGACTCCATCGAGCTTTGCGGCCTGCTGTGGGACACAGAGAATTTGGCCATCGGCGGTTACGAG
>OHMV01000244.1_pt1 | contig 14613 bp, 15 predicted proteins | sample 1569451 | NCBI WGS metagenome assembly OHMV01 (sample SAMEA3879595, study PRJEB24766) | human gut metagenome | biome: human-associated habitat; feature: feces | place: USA | collected 1985/1987 | reverse complement strand
GTCAAAACAGCATCTTATAAAATTAATCAATTTGATAAGATGAATAATTTTATAAAAACATGGACTCAAGAAGAAATAAAAAATAGTGAATATTTATTTTCATCAATAAGACATTTTTGCACTCAAGCATATGTAGGAAATTTTATAAATAAACCTCTATATAATTATATATGGAGATATGAATAGTAGAACACCTTTATCTTTTGATATAGGTGTTATTTTATTGGAATAAAAGGAGGTGGTCGTTAGTTTGGCTACGACAAAAGAGACACAGCCTACAAAATTAACGGCTGCACAATTAAAGAAGAAAGTTGAAACACAGGAAGAGAAAATCAAGTCACTTAAAGAAGGTGCTTGGTGTTACATGTGTGATACACATAAAGCTAAAGATAAATTTTATGTAAGTACAGATCCTATGAGTAAAAGTGGTCTTACTCCAATTTGTAAAGACTGTGCAAAAAAGATAGCGTTGAGAACTGCAAATGGTGTTGATCAAGAGCCTACGAGGGAATCAGTACAACTTGCCCTTAGATATTTGGGAAAACCTTTTCTCGAAAAGGTATGGGACTCAAGCATTCAGGAAGTTGAGAATCTTGCATCTGGAAAAGTTAAATCTAACGTATGGACTGCATATGCTCGTCAGATTGCTATGCCAAATTACATAGGGTTGACCTACTTTGATTCAGACCATTTTATTAAAGATAAAATTGAAAACGAATCAGCAAAAGAACCAACTACTGAGGAAGAACTTATTGAATCTCATGCAGGACTAGATACATATGACAGTTTTTTAAAAAATAAAAATGATGTCATTCGATTACTCAGTTATGACCCTTTTGAAAAAGAAGATATAGCAGACCAACCTTTTTTATATTCTCAATTATTAGGGCTATTAGATTCTAGTGAAGACGCAAACGAAGATATGATGCGTACTTCTTCTGCTATTTCTATTGTTCGTGGATTCTTACAACAATCTAAAATTGATGACACCATATCAAAGTTGATGTGTGACATTTCAAATATTGAACGCAATTCTGCAACAATAAAATCCCTACAGGAAAGCAAAGGTAAAATAACTTCGGTTATCACAAGTCTTGCTCAAGACAGTTGTATATCATTAAAGCATAACAAAAATGCAAAAAAAGGTGAAAATACATGGACTGGAAAAATCAAGAAAATTAAGAGTCTTAACCTGCGAAGTGGTGAGGTTAATGGTTTTGATATTGATACATGTAGAGGTATGCAACAGGTTCAGGAAATTAGCGATGCTTCTATTATGAAACAATTGGCACTTGATGAATCTGAGTGGTCGGATATGGTTTCTGAAATGCGTGTCGTTAATACTGGTCTTCGTAAAAAAAAGGATGCTTATCAAGAAATTAATAGAATCTTATTGAGAGAAAATCTTGATTTGAGGGATACATTAAAAGAAAATAATTTACTAAACGAAGAACAGTTAAAAGATTTAAAAGATGTTTATTCTGTTTTTGCGGAATTTGACGAAGAGAAAGAATCTCCTGATGAAGAATCAAAGGAGGTTGTTGAAAATGAATCAGAATAAACAAATGATTATGAATTACTATCAGAATGAAATTCTTGATTATGATAAGGATTTTTATAATCAATACGGAATATATGTAAAACCACATGGTTACTCTATTTCTTCTCGTAAAATTGAATCTTATATTCAAATCGCTGAAATCCAAAAATATCTGCAATGCAACCCAGTAAAAGCTATAGATCTCTTTTTCAATATAGAACTTTTAGATGGGCAAGCACTTCTTGTACAAAGAAGTTGGGTTTGCCCAAATGTACTTGCAGTATGTACTCGTGGATATGGTAAAAGTACAGTTATTGACCTTGAGATTATGTCTAAAGATATGTGTTTTTGTAATGTATGGACATATATTGCAAGCGGTACAGGTGGTCAGGCTGAACAAACTTTCACTACTTTGGAACGACTCGCTAATGATAATATTGATACATTTTATGGTTCAACTGGTTCTTTATTCAAGAATGAGATAGAAATCAAAAATGCAGCAGGTGACGGATTTTCACACTCGTCCAATGGGTTTTCCTATTCATGTTATAACGGATCTATGACTAGGACATTGAACGGAAATATAGATGCCAAGAGAGGTATGCGAGGCACAGTAATTTTTGATGAAAGTGGTTTCTTATCTGATGAAATGATGAATGTATATGGTGCATTTGCCGTTGTAAATAAAAGTTTAAAAACTGGTAAAGATGTAGATGGTAATTCAATAGATCCTATTCGTCAAAGGTGCTTACCACGAGATTTGTCATATCAGAAATATTATATAAGTTCAGCTTCTTCAACTGATACTCAATTTTGGAGACTGTATCGTGACTTTTCTAAACAGCAAATTATGGGAAATCCAGATTATTGTGTTTTACATATAGATTGCGAACAAGCATTTAAACCAACTCTTAGAGGAGAATTAGTCACCCCTCTTCTATCTCGAAATACTGTTGAATCGGAAATGAGAACAAACCCAGAAAAAGCAAGACGTGAGTATTATTGTATTTTTACTACAGATGCTGGCACTGATGCAATTATTCGTAGAGGTGTTATTACACGAAACGAAGAAACAAGAAAACCTCTTCTTTACAATGATACAGGTGATAAAAAATTCGTCATCACATATGATCCTGCTAGAAGTCGAGATAATTCGGTAATCCTTGTTGGTGAAATTTATGAATACGAACAGGTAGACGGAAGTATTGATACAAGAATGAGATTGGTAAATTGTATTAATCTTGTTGACGTTGGTAAAAAAATAAAATCTCCTATGCAGACACCAGATCAGATTGAATATTTAAAAAAAGTAATTCTTGATTATAACGGTGGAGCTGACGCATATGGAAATATTGTTGGTATATACATTGATGCAGGTAGCGGCGGATCAGGGGTTAATATAGCCGATTATTTAATGCCTGATTGGACTGACTCTGCTGGTATAATTCATAGAGGATTAATTGATAAAGAATATTCTGCTGATTATGTTAAGAAATTTCCTAATGCAGTAGACAAGGTTCATCTTATGTCTCCTGCTGGTTATAAATCTGAAATGTATGAAGCAATGATAGAACTTATGAACCAGGATAAAATCAGCTTTACAGCACAATATGACCATAAAGGCTATCTTACTGTTTTTGATGTTGATGAAAAAAAATTGGCTAAAGAGAAAGAAAGAATTTCTGCTGAACTCAGAAAACAAAAAGTCAACGAAAAAGAGTTTGAAACTAAACTAAACGAAGAATTAGAAAAAATCGAATCTGTTAATACAAAGACTATAAAACTTGATTGGCAAGATGAGATTGCTCTTGCTAATATTGATGCTTTAAAAGAAGAACTTGTAAACATGGTTCGTAAGAAAAGAGATTCTGGAAAAGATTCTTTTGAACTTACACCTGAGAAGGCTAATAAGCTTCACGATGACCGTGCCTTAACTTGTATAGGGTACTTTGTAATGAAAATAGATAAGTTACAAATAGCAAATTTTCTCTGATTAATTGGGGAAGTCCAGAGATGGATAATCCACAGCAAGCGTAATGGTAGCTGCAACGACTAAGTGAGAAAACTTCATTCTATAAAATATATGAAGATGCGATAGTCTGAACTCGTAATATAATCTAATATTAAAATACGAGAATTAAGGTCGAGTGTAAAGACACTCTTGGAAGTACCTTAATCGCCTATTTATAGGTAGTAACATAATGATACATGCTGTATGGCTTCTTACGCCCTCATGTGTGAACGTAGAAAAGCCATTACAAATAAAAAACGTCCAACTGAAGATACTACAAGTTTCATCAATAAGCTTACAATCCGTAAAGCAAAATACAATTAAGGAGGTGCATTAACGGAAAATGCCTAGACCTAAGAAAGTAGATGCAAATTCTAATGCACCTGCTAAAATAAATAATTCACAGAAGAAAAACACTTCTTCTACTCCAAAACAGCCAACCGCAAATGAAATGCGTGAATGGTATGAGAAAAATAAAAGTAGACTTGAACGTTATGAAGACGCAACAAGTGCTATTACAAGTCTTCGAGATATTCAGAAATCTAAGACATATACTACAATTAGTAATTATTCCAAGGAAGATGTAAAAGATTATATTAAAAACATTTCTTCTAGTGAAGCAAATCTTAGAAGTTTATCCCGTTATCTTTATTATCGTTCAGAAATCTACTATCGTCTTTGCAAATATTATGCAAATCAAATTGATTTATCTATTCGTAACATAGTTCCCCCATTTATAATTTCAGATAATAATGACGTAAAATCCACATTGCAAAAGTATCAGGAAACAGTTGATGTTGTAGATACTCTCGGATTGAATTATGAGTTTCGTAAAGCCGCATCTATAACACTTCGAGAAGACGCATTTTATGGATGTGCTTATTATACTGAAGGACAAGGAATGTTTATTCTTCCGCTAGATCCATCATATATGAGAATCGCAGGTGTATTTCCTGATGGTTCATTTGCATGTGCAATGGATATGAGCTATTTTAAGCGAAATTCTGAACTATTGGAATATTGGGGAGAGCCATTCAATAGTATGTGGAATACATATCAAAGTACAAATGAAAAATATCAGTTAATTCCCGAAGAATATAATGTATGTATTAAATTCAGATCTGAGGATTGGGAAACAATCGTTCCTGTACTTACTCCTATATTCTTATCATTGATTGATCTTATGGACGCTTCTGATTATCAAGCAGTTCAACAGGCAGCCAATATTTATAAATTGGTATGGCTTGAAATGAAAACTATGGGTAATGATGTAGATGATTGGGCTGTAAATCCAGATATAATGATTCAATATTTCAATCGTATGCTTGAAGAAGCATTACCACCCTATATCTCTGCTGCTATTGTTCCTGGTGAATTACACGAAATTAGTTTTCCAGATGATGCAACAGGTGATGTTACAAAGGTTGAAAAAGCTACAAAAGAAATTCTTAATACCGCTGGTGGTGCTCAGATATTAAATCTAAACTCTGCTTCTAACTCTACTGCCTTTAAATATGGCGTACTTGCAGATTCTACATTTTCTATTTCAACTCTTATTCCACAGATTCAAGCGATTGTAAATCGACTTTTATCTAGTTGGATATCTGAACCTTGTAAAGTTAAATTCTTTGATGTCTCTATTTATCAAAAGGATGACTTTAAGAAATCAATTTTGGAATCTTGCCAAAACGGATTACCAAATAAAATTCTTTATAACACATTAAATGGTGTATCTGAGAAAGATACTCTTGCTATGAACTTCTTAGAGGAAGATTGTTTAAATCTTGGCGAGAAATTGAAACCATTTAACACCTCATATACGCAATCTGGTACTAATCAAGGTGGCGGTCAAGAAAAAGACGAAACAGAACTTACAGATGCTGGACTTCGCACAAGAGACGAGGATCTCAATAATAAATAAGGGAGGTATCTTAATATGAAATACAATTTTATTAAAACCTCCGACAAGGAGACAAAGGAAAATCTTCTCAAAGAAGGTTTTAAATTGGTATCTCAAGATGGGAACGTGGCAACATTTTTGAATAACCACTCTCTCACTTTTGAAAATACAAATAATAAAATTCAGTATAGCAACATGCTAACATTCTAACCACTCTCCTACTTTGAGTGGTATATCAACAAAGAAAGGAGGAATAGGTTAAATAATGCCAAAAAAGAAGAAAAGACGAATTATGTCTATTGATGAGCTGTATGAGTTCTGTTTAAAGAATAATTTTGCTCATTTTGATAGTAATGAATTCGGTAAAGAACTTATGGTTCGTATGAATGGTAATTTTGAAAAAACTTCTAAGGATGAAGATAAACATAAAGAGTCTCTTACTCCATTCGTCAGTCGTGCATTTCACGATCATGTCAATCTCAACAAGTCGGAAATCTCCGAAGAATCTTTCAATGAAAATGTCCCATCAGCAAACTTTCGCCCCATCTTAGCGCACATCACTACTAACTCAGATGATGAATTAGACTTCGGTAGCCACGATTACTATGTGACTACAGATAAAGATGGTAATGACAAGGTTGTATATGAAGAACAGCCCATCGGTGTTATTGATGGTACAAAGACTACTATTGAATATGATGAAGATGCTAACGTAAATCGTGCAGTTTTACATGGTTATTTATACGATGAGTATTGTCAAGATGCAATTGAGATTCTGAATAGACGTGGAACTGTAGATTGTTCGGTGGAATTATGCATTAGGGAGTTATCATTTAATACTGCCAATAAAACATTGCAGCTAGATGATTTTTATGTATCAGGTCTTACTCTTCTGTCAAAGGATGTATCCCCTGGTATGGCAGGAAGCAATTTCAAAATTGAAGATTTTGCTGTAAATGCGGAAACAGTAACGTTTAACACAGACAACAAATTGGTTGAAACTTTAGAGAAATTAACTAATATTCTTGAGAGTTTTGATATAAATCAAAAATCAAAGGAAGGAGGAACAAATAACAAAATGACAAAATTTGAAGAGTTACTTGCCAAATATGGTAAGACTGCTGAAGATATAACATTTGACTATGTAGAAATGTCAGATGAGACACTTGAAGCAAAATTCGCTGAGATGTTCGATAATGACAATTCAGATGGAGACAATTCAGATAACGGAGAATCTGGTGAGCCTTCCAATGATGGAGAAGGTGATGGCGAAGGAGCTTCTGATCCAGATGGTAATGAAGGAGAAAGTCAGACTTTTGAAAAGATTGTTCGTACATATGAAATCAGTCATGAAGATACAAGATATGCACTTTACCAGCTTTTATCTGAATATGAAGATGCTGATAATGAGTGGTACTTTATCAACGCTGTTTACGATGATCATTTTACATATGAGAACTGGAATGGTGATAAAATCTTCGGTCAGAACTATACAAAAGACGGTGATAATGTAGCTTTTGATGGAGAAAGATACAATTTACATCGTGAACTTTTAACAGATAGTGAATTTGCAGAGTTACAGTCTATGCGTTCAAACTACGCTACACTCAAAGAGTTTAAGGAGACAGCAGAAAAGAATGAACTTCATGCAAAACGTGAGAAAATTCTTGCAAATGAAAATTTTGCTTCTATTTCTGAAAAAGATGAAGAAGGAAAATTCATTAATAAGGATTTTGAGAAACTGTATACAAATATGGATAACTACTCTCTCGAAGATTTAGAGAAGGAAGCAAAACTTATCTATGCGGATTCTAATATGAAAACTTTTGCAGCTACCACTGATAAAACTCAGAAAAAGTCAACCGTAAAAGTATTTGCTAATGTAAACAAGTCTAAGAAGGATAACCGTTACGGAAATCTTTTTAGCAAATAAAACAAGAAATATAAATCAATGTAATGACACTCAAATTGAGTGTCTTTTTTAATGCAAAAATTTAAGGAGGAAAAATAAATGATTCAGATGACTATTGCAAAACATGCAGTGGCTTTCCCTTCTAAAGTTCTCGCAAGAGATGGTGGAAAGCATATTTATAACATTCAGTTAGCAGAAGCAGCAAGTGCTTATGTAGACAACGGATGGTTCGTTGGTAAGGGTGAATTCGTAGAGTTAGATCTTTATAAAGCAGCAGCACCTACTTCATTTGAAGGAAAGGTCGTTGGTAAGGCAAATAATGGGAATTTCTATGTAGAAGTAGTAACTCCTGGAGATGCCCTGTTTGTATACCAGGTGCCAATGATCGAGGAGACATATAGCAACACATTTAAAAAAGAAAGCAACTATACAAATGCTCCTACTCAGGTAGTTAGAGCTTATGAACTCGCAGTTGGTGATGTAGTTGAAATTTCAGCAGATGGATTTTCTGGTGAAATCGCTGTTAAAGACGGTGTTGAACTCAAAGCCATTTCTGGTGTAACTGCCGCTATGCAGCTTACAAAGAAAGCCTAATTTTTGAGAAAGGAGAAATAAATAAATGTTAGATACAAGTGTAAAAAATCTTATGTTTGACCTCGGTGCAGGTCGTGAAATTTATGATGCCGATTCTAATCGTGTAATTTCTAAGGCAGAAGCTAGTGACACAATTAGAAAGGCTTGTTTTGAATACCTTGGACTTACCAAGGATTCTTCTAATAAGCAGATTAAGAGAGCGTTAAATTCTGAGAGAGGAACACAGTTCTTCGAGGTAATTGAGGAAATTATTGATACTCAGATTGCTCATGGTCTTTCTGAGAATGAGTTTTTCAACAATTATGTTGAGTCAAAGAATATGAAAGATGGAGACGTAAATGAATTCTGGGCTGATGATGAAGTATTACTTACTGTAAGTAAGGTCAGCGGTGACGCACATGATTTATCCATCCAGCGTTTAGGTTCTGGTCAGTCTTATCATGTTGATACAGCAGTATATGGTATCAAGGTTGGTGGAGATATTCGTCTCTTCTTAACTGGTCGTAAGGATTGGGGTGCTTTCGTGGATGCGGTTGTTAAGGCTTATATCCAGAAGGTTCAGACACTCATTTCTTCTCAGTTTGCAAATGGTGTAAACCTTATTCCTGTTCCTGCTACTCTCAAGGGCACTGGTGCTTTAGCTGCTTCTACAAAGGCTCAGTTTGATGCAATTATCGAAAAGGTTGGTGCTGCTAACGAAAGCGGTGTTGTAATCATGGGTACTAAGACAGCATTAAAGTCTCTTAATGCTCTTACAAAGGTTGATTGGGCTGATCCTGCTAATTCAATCAAGGAGTCTGTTGCAAACACAGGTATTATCGGTGGCTATGAAGGAACACCTCTTATGGAGATTCCACAGAAGTTTACTGATAAGTCTCTTGCTACTCCTATCGTTGATAATAAGAAGCTCTATATTATGCCAGCAGTTGATGATAGATTTATCAAGTTTGTTGACTATGGAGAGACTGAACTTGAAGTAAACGAAAAAGGTGCTACTAAGGATGATATGCAGTCTTATGAGGTACAGAGACGTATGGGTGTTGCAACTCTTATGACTCGTTATCATGGTGAGTGGGATCTGTAAGATTTACTTATAGATTGATTATACGGAGAGTGGATTGCCACTCTCCTATTTTGAAAGGAATTAAAAGGAAATGGCATATACAAAGAAAACTACTGCTACTACTGGTAGTACAGAAAAGATAACAAGAACTACAGAAGTTAAAGAAGATGTAAAAACATTCTCACCTGAAGATACTGTTCCATGTCGCTCATTAGTAAGTGGTGGACTTTATATTGAGGGAGCACGTTCACATATCCTTTATAGCTGGGCTGATTGTGGAGATGTAGTTGATGTTGAATATAGAGATTTAATTTATCTCGTTAGAACTCGTGAAGATGTAAACATTTATTCACCAAGAATTATTATTGAAGATGAAGATTTTGTTGAACAGAATAAGTCTGTAAAAGACTTATATGAATCCATGTATGAAACAAGTGACTTAAATGAGATTTTAAATCTTCCTGTTCCGCAGATGTCAGAAACAATTAAAAAGCTTCCAAAGGGAGCAAAGGAAGCTCTTAAAGGTATTGCTTCTACAATGATTGAATCTCATGCACTTGATTCAGTTCACAGAATTAAGGCTCTTGATGAAATTTTTGGTACAAAAATGTTACTTACATTAGTTCAGGAATAGTAAAGGAGGCTCACAATGACGCTTCCATACGAAACAATTTTTTCACGAACAAGAGGACGAATTTCAGATCCGAAGGAACTCTCTCTTGACGAAAATGATTTGCTTGAAATTTATACAGAGCGATTAAATAATGTAATTTCTAATCCAAGAGTGCGTAGACTATTCTCTTCTCTCACACTCGATGATGAAATTCAACAGTTGGATTTCACACTGAATAATTCAGTAGATGAAACGGCTGATATGAATTTTGTCGTAGGAATTCTTGTACTTGGAATGACGATTGAGTGGTTACAGCCACAGGTTGATTCTATTATGCACACATCAGTAATGATAGGTGGCAAGGAAGAAAAGAAGATACTTGACAATCATAAAAATATGATTGACCGTCTGGATTCCATGAAAATTGAATTGAACAAACGTATTCGTGATTACGGATATATGTATAATTCTTATATCAATACGGAGTCCTAATATGCAATACATATATGGCAACTTCACAGACAAGCAAATCAATGAAGCAGTTCGTGCAATGCATGGTGATATTCACAAACTACTGCTCTACAAAGACAAAACAATTGAAGAGAAAATATTTGAAGATGACGAAGCATTTCTCGTCTTCTTTGAGAATGTTATGTTTAAATTAGGTGGCACAAAAACCTTATTTAATGATAACGGACTTATAGTAACTCTTATGGCAACCTTACAAGGTGCTATGGATAATTTTAGGAGCGACCATTTTAGTTACAAAAAATTCCGTAGGGCAATCTTAGATTCTCACGGATATATTAAGCAGATGTTTGAGGGAGGTGTAAGCGATGCCGAGTCTACAAACAGCTAGGCGTGTCGCAAACGCCAAGAACAACGGTGCTAAAACGATTGGTCAGATTTATAAGGAACAGTCTGACGACATGATGAATTGGACATGGGACAACGATATCCAAAGTAAAATCTGTTATATCTACGACTTCTATCATGACGATCAGCCACGATTAGCTGAAGGTATGACATATGAGAATACAACTAAAACACGCATAGATGTAAAGTTTATTGTTAAGTCATATCAGTCTATGGATAAAGACCAAGTAGAATATTACATTCAGTTTAGACCATCACAAGCAGTTCGATTTTCAGAAAATGATGAATTATATTATTTTGAAACTGATTACAAATCTGTTTATGGAAATACATTTCCTGTAGGCGAATACATTGATATTCCAGACGATAGAGGAGTTTATCATAAATGGTTGATTTGCCGTGAAGAAAGAGCAAACCAATTTCCGAAGTATCTCGTTCTTCCATGTGATTATGAATTGTGTTGGATTGAGACAAATGGTAAAGACAGAATTAAGCGTAGAATGTGGTCTGTTTTAAGAATGCAATCGTCTTACACAATCGGGCAGTACACGGATCGTGTATTTACAAGAACAGATAATCAGAATAAAATCTGGCTACCGCTAAATAAACTTACAGAGAAATTCTGGTATACCAATAGCGAAGATACTACAATGAGAATTGTTGTAAGTGCTCCTACTGAACACCCTCTGATATGGGCTTGTACAAAAATTGAAAACATTCAACCTGTCGGGATTCAGAAACTTACAATATATCAAACTGTTTGGTCTGACAATAGAGATTATATTGAGAAAGACGAAAATGGTAATATTATTGGTATGTGGGCTTCATATTTCGATTCAGAAATCGCCCCAACAGATCCATCTACTCCAACCACTCCCCCATCTTCTATTACAGCAAGAATTTCAGCATCCACTTCAACTATTAAAGTTGGTGGCAGCTATAAAAATCTCACAGTAAATCTATTTAATGATTCCAATGAAGATATTACAACTGAATATGCTGATGCAACTTTTACATGGACTTGCTCTATTGACGATGAAGATTGGACTGATAAAGTAACATGGCGAGCTGGTACAGAGTACAACCAAAAGAAAGCAAAGTTTCCTAGCGACACTTCTACTATCGGCAAAATACTGTCTGTTAAGTGTGAAATTATTAAGGATAACTTACCGATTGAATCTGAAATTTTGTCGCTGGAATTAACTGAATAGGAGGTGTTTTATGGCAGAAAAACTAATTACAAAGAATGATTTGTTGAATAAACTTCGTGCATATAAGACAACTCCTGACGATGAAAATATTCAATATAAAAAGAAAATAGAAAAAGCACTTATGCTTAATCCATGTCTTTTATATGCACTCAATGAGAAATCATTAGAACTAGAACTTTTTGATGATGATGGCAATATCAATTGGGAGTGGAATGAAGAAACAAAGGAATACGAGCCTCTTGGAGAATGGGATAGATATTTTGGTGGAACATCTAATATCCGTCCTTATTTATTTATTCCTGATACTCAGACTGAGGTAAAACATTACATCTGTTACCAAGTATCTTTTGATGAAATGCCTCGCCATCAGGACACATTAAAGTATACAAATGTTACATTTACTATTTTTGTTCATGGTAATGACAGAAATGATAAATTAACTGGTATTCCAAGACACGATCTTATTGCTTCTATAATAAGAGAGCGATTTAATTGGTCGAATATATTTGGAATGCAAACACATCTTGTATCTTCTAAAGAGTCAACGACAGATAATAATTATATTGTTCGCACTCTTGTATTCCAAGTTGTTGACACTAATGGAATTCATAAAACAACAGATGGAAAGTCTTCTATTATGAATTACGGTATAAGGCGGTGATTATTTGGATGTATTAGAAACACTAGATAATCTTCAATCCGCTGCCGAAGAAGATATAAAAAAGAAACAAGAAAAAAGTCATCATCCAGAATACCATTTTGACAAACTCAAAATGTATTTTGGTGAGGATTATACAATAAATGGTATAACTATTTCAATTCCAACTATCGGTGGTATTTTAAATATTGGTGAAACTAATTTTTATAGAGCATTATCACCGTTCTTGAACAATTCTACTTCTATAAGAGTTCTTCTTTATGATGCTTTCAAAAAAGACTGGAATAAGACAAAAGATATTGAAGTGTTTTATATTTTATATCAATTGTTAAGAAATGCAAATAATGAAACTATATTTGAACCATTGAAATTAATTTTTAAAGAAAATGATTTTAATGATTTCCAATTAATTCATATGGAACGAAATAGAAATGGCGAAGAATGTAACACTCTTGCTTTATATAGTGAATTTCAAGATATATTACTTTTCGAAAATGAATATTTGGAAATAGCAGAGTATATTCGAACCATGATGAATGTTCATCCAAAGGTGGAAAAGGCAAAAGGTAAAACAACAAAACATTGGATATTACAAGAAGACAAGATGAAAGCGGCACAAGATAAAGATAAAGAAAATGATTCTACTCTCTTACCGCTTATATCTAGCTGTGTTAATCATCCAGGTTTTAAATATAAATTAGAAGAATTGAAAGAAGTAAATATATGTCAATTCATGGATTCTGTAAACAGAATTCAAAAATATGAACAGGGAACAGCTGCATTAAAAGGATTATATTCCGGCATGATTTCAGCTAAAGATATCCCTCAAGACTTAATCAATTTTATGGGCGAAATTTAATCGCTCATTTTTTATTGCATAAAAACAATTTCTAAAGGAGGAAAAAATAATGGCATTTAAATTAGGTGACGTAATCGTTGATAGATTACAGTTTGGTTATGGTGCAAAATCTAATGGTACACCACTGTATGCTTTAACGCAGCTTACAGAAGCTAATATTGATATTACAGCAGATTCAACAGATATTAACGATAAAGATGGTAACTTAGTATATCGTAAATATACTGGTAAAAAGGGCGAAGTAACTGCTACAAATGCATTCTTAAATCTTGCAGTTATTGAGGCAATTTCTGCTACCGATGCTGAAATTGCAACTAAAGACAAAGGTATTGTTATGCCAATGATTCAGATTGTTAAAGCAGGTGATACATTAGATATTACTGACTATGTAGAAGGATCAGTTGTTGTAAATTCTCTTTCTGCCAAAGGTTCTATGGGAAAAGAAGAATATAAATTAGGTGTTGGTGATGCTACTGCTACAACATTCTCAATTAAACATACAGATGCAGTTACAGAACCGTCAGAATCTGCTAAACCAGCAAGTGATATTTTAACACCACCAACCGCAAAAGATGAAGCTCAGTATATCGTTAAATTTAAGAAAACAATTCATAGTGGTGCAAAAATTACTAACTCTGGTAATAAATTCCCGAAAGCTCATGAATTATTCTTCAAAGCGTTAGTAGTTGATAAATGTGATACAGAAACTTTAAAGGCTGCTATTATTCATATTCCATCATTCATGCCAAGTCCAGAATTTACTCTTGCTCTTCAGGGCGGTGATTCTCAGACAATGGATTATAAAGGTGCTATGATGTTAAATGCTTGCTCTACTGATTCTGAGTTATTCTCTATTTATTACATTGACGAAGAAGAAGATGACATTTAATTAAAATAATTTAAGGGCAGTTACTACTGCCCTTTTTATTAAGGAGAAAATATGTCAAAAAAAGATTTAAGAACTTGTTGTATTTGCGGTAAGAAATACAGCTTTTGTCCAGTTTGTAATGCAGAAGACAGAAATAAGAAATCTTGGTATTTTACATTTTGTAGTGAAAATTGCCATGATATTTATGAGATAACTTCAGCATTTGAAGATAAAAGGATTTCAGATATCGAAGCAAAAAATAAATTAACCAAACTTGATTTATCTAAAAAGAACAATTTTAGTGACAGTTATAAAAAATCTATTACTTCAATTATGAACGCAAAAGTACAAACTAAAAAGACAATAAGTAAAAAAGAGAATTCAGGCAATGTGTCTGTTAATAAGGAGATTATTGCAAAAGCTGAAAAAGAGGCAAAAAGTAATGTTGAATAGTGATTTTAAAGAATTTTAATAGGGAACATAATTACTATTCATTTAGTTTTTGTGT
>OHMV01000237.1_pt1 | contig 14780 bp, 10 predicted proteins | sample 1569451 | NCBI WGS metagenome assembly OHMV01 (sample SAMEA3879595, study PRJEB24766) | human gut metagenome | biome: human-associated habitat; feature: feces | place: USA | collected 1985/1987 | reverse complement strand
AGATAATATTTTTCACTTCTATCGAAGTTGAACTCTTATCTATTTGATTTGTGCATAATATTCTTCTACTGCATTTTTTAATTCTGGTGTATTCTTAAACAGCCAGCAATTATATCTAGGGTTATACTTATCAGCAATAATCTTCTCATAGTTAAATCCCTTTTTTAATAAGAATCCACACAATTTCATTCTTCTACATAAGTACATAATTTCGTTCTCCTTTTCGTCTTTTGATTTACACAGATCAAGTTGTCTATGCTGAAGCACATACAATATCCTTCTCTACTATATTCACTTTTTCATTTTTCAAAAGTTATCACTTTTAAAAATCATTTAATATGTCCTTCTCAAGAGACAAATTTGAAATATCTCATCCCAAGATCCAGATTCTTGTCCGCAAGGACAACTTAATATGTATTACTCAAGGAGTGATAACTTTTCATCTGATTATATTCATTTTTAATTCTTCAACCGGAATAGAGCGCGAAATTGCGCTGAATCATGATTTAGACTTACCCTTAGATTCTGATTGTTTTTGTTCCGCTTTCTTCTTTTTTCTATTTTGATAATAGGTCTGATTATAGATTCTTTTCCTAGCTTTCTTTTCTTCTTCCAATCTTTCTTTTCGTTCTAATGACTTCACAACTGCTTTATCTAGCTGTTCTCCTGCTGTGATAATTACTTTCTGGTGTCCTTGCTCTTGAACAATCTCATCCTTATATCGGTTGTATCTCAGTCTGTCCTTCGTCATTATGGGGGTAATTGTGAGGATTCCTTTCAGAGAAATAGATTTATCTTCTTCTACTGCTTCTGTGATTACTTCTCCTAAAGCCAGTAACATTAACTCAATATCTTTCTTCCAGAATCCGGTTTTTTCTTTTATCTTGGTAACTATTTCTTTTTTGTAGACTTGACCTGTATTAATTTTGTTGTACATCGTGTATCACTCCTTTTCTTCTTTTAGCTGTGACAGCAGGTTCTTATAGGCTTCATATTTGACCTGTGGTTGGATTTTATTTGCTTTGTTGGTAAAGTTTACTGTCTAATATATAAAATGGCTTAAAATTGATTCTGGTGCGTTACAGAGGTATATATAGATTTTGATAGGGATAATTTGAAGATTCCAAACAGGATATTTTCTGTCTCATGTGATTTGAAACACAGGTTTCATCTGAAATGTAAATTGATGGGAATTTTAGTGGATTTAAGATAGATTACATCAGAAATGGCACGATCCAAGAAATTATGATGCGGGGATAACTCAACATTGATAATCTCATTAAATCTGACTCCACAATTTTGTGGAATGAAATGTTCAAAGAAACCACATATAAAAATAAGGGGGTAGCAATTTGCGACTCCATCGGTGTAGTATGATTTTGAGATACGGGGATCTCTGAATTGGAAATACCTTGTTTGATTCTGATTCTGTCTGAAATTGGATGCAACCACATGGACGCATCCAAAATTATATGTTCTTCTGGCTTGTGATCACGTGGACGCAAGGCGAAACTCTATTTCCCAACTGCAACCACGTGGACACACTTGGGATTTTCTCTCCACACATAAAAATAGGGACTATCCATCGCTGAATACTCCCTATCTCTATTATTTACAATTCAAACCGTGAAAGTTGGGATGGAGAAGAAATCTTATCTAGCATTACATATTCCTTCTCATCCAGCGTAGATAAAGCTAAATCCTTTTCTTCCTGCATGATATGATAATATACACGTTCTATCGTCTTTGTGTCAGCCTGTCCTACAATACTTGCTATTACCATCTTGTCTATGTTCTTTCTACACAGCAGAGAAATAAATGTATGTCTAAGGGTATGTAGACCAACCGATTCTTCTATCTCTTTTATTCCGCTGTTCTTACAGATCAGATTAAATGCTCGATGCAGGTTGTAATAACTGACCGCTGGTGCGTGTAGTCCTGTTGCAAAAATATACTCATCTTCTGAATCTGGTTTCTGCAATTCTTTCAAACGTCTCAAATGGTACAGTGCCTTGGAGATAAGATATACTTTTCTGATACCAGCTTTTGTTTTAGGCTTGTCTTTTTTCTTGATCCGCTGTCCTGTTGACTGCATATTAGCATCTCGCTTCAATTCGTAGGATTCTGCTACACTGACATTCAAATATCCGTTTTTCTCATCTATATCTTTCCATGTCAATGCAACTGCTTCTCCAAAACGTACCCCTGTGTACATGATAAAGATCAGTCCTTCTCCAAATTTGTATCTTGGCTTTCCTGTAGACCAGATTGCAGATGCTTCATGAACGAATCGTTCTATCTCATCGGGTGTAAAGCATCGAATATCTTTCGTCTGATGGACAGATACCTTATTTACATCCACTTCTTTAGGTTTAACCACCGTAGTCATAGGATTGTTATTCACATCCTTTGAATAGTAGTATCGAAAGAACTGATCTAACAACTCATACGTCTTTTTTACCGTGGAATATGAGTATTTCTTCATCAGCTCCGATAGAAAGTTCTGGATCACTTCATCCGTGATGGCACGAATCTGGATATTGGCAAAGCTGGTTTGTTTAAGAATCTGATTCTTCAATGTAGATTCTTCTCTGTCAAATGTCCTGCCTCTCTTATTCAGATAGTTGAATTTGTAAAACCAATGTTTGATGGCATCAGCAAGAATTACTTTGTTCGTCAGACGCTTTCCATTTAATGAAAATACTGGTCTTTGTCCAATCTGCCATTCCTGCAAGGTATCTACTTCTTTTTTTCGCATAGCATCTATTACATCTTCAATGCTATATCCATATGCAGAAATTCTTTTAGATGTACCATCTGGCAATGCCAATGTTTTCTTGTACTCCAAGTAACAAGTAGCCTTATTTTTCCATGTAATCTTTCCTTCCCCTCGCGGTAACTTCATCTTCGCAAGTTTTTTGTCTGTGGATTCGATTTTCTTTTCCAATTCTTTCTCCGTCATAAGCAACACCTTTCTCAACAATATAATGAAGTTCTTGGTGTTCCAAACATCACATAGGAAAAAGACATTGTAGAAACAGACCATCAGTAACAAATATTAGAACTGTCACTGAAAATGTCACTGATTCTAAAAATCCTTTATTTTACAATACTTTCGGGGTGTTCGTCACGGTCTCCAAAACCGTTAATGGGGGTTCGAATCCCTCTTCCCCTGCTTCTAAAGGCGTCAGTGATTCAGAGATGAGTCATTGGCGTTTTTGTTTTTTAAACAATAAAAGCTTGTAAATAAAGGCTTTTCAACGTTTTCTTTTCATCTAAGCGCACATCCTGTAATCATTTTCAGCTCGTCATTCTTGAGATCTTTCTTATCTAATACCACTTAATCCTATCTGTTTTAGTATTAAAATGTCACTGAAGTGTCACTGATTTGTCACTGATTTGTCACTGATTTGTCACTGATTTTCCTATCATGATTTTTGGAACGAACTTCCGTTTGATTATAGCACAGACTTTCGTTTTTCTACAAGATAAAATCTCCTGTACATCATTATACTGTCAAAAAAAGGCGTTTCTACCTATTATAAAAGGACAGAAGCATTTCTCCACTTCTGCCCTGTTACAATTACTATTTTCTTATACCTAACACACCATCCATGAACCTGTTCCGATAATTTTCATCTTTGCCATAAGCCTCTCTCATAGACTCAATCAGTGAGCATGGCTTTTTTCTACTTTTTCTTCTTGCTCCTGTTCTTCATCCAGTGTCACTCTTCTCATGAACACAATGTCCTCTGGTTTGACATACTCATATGATCTACTCCACTTGTCAGAAGAAGTGTCAATCACAATCATGATTACTTTCTCGCCGTCCTCTTCTTCTGGTATTAACCCTATCTCAATGATTGTTCCAAGACATTCCCTATCCTCTGTTCCGCAATAGACAATATCACCCTTGCAGAAACGCTCTGTCATATTATTTTCTGTATATTCCATACATGGAATCATTTCAATTTTACCCATGATTTTTTCCTCCTATATAAATAAGGTGGCAGGAATCCCCACCACCAATCAACTAAAATTTAAACTTTGATCGTTGCTGTGCCATTGTAAGACTAAGATTTTCATATAATGCTTTTGCGAATCCATCTGGATCTTGTACATTTTGAAGTACAATTTTATCAATCGGTGCATTCACAGTGTAGGACGTATTATTGACCTGTGTACCGCTCTTGGACATAGCTTCTATGCCCTTCTTCAATCCATCTGTGTAGGCTTGTCCATATCCTTTATCCACATTTGAAATCAGTCTATGACGCTGTTCTTCATTGATAACCTGTTCGCCAGCTTTAAGAATATATGGATACTCTTTAGGATCAAGTTCTTTTAATCCCATCGACTTCATCCAAGCCTCTTCACTGTCCTCATTGTTTTGTCCAACTACACCAGCTTCCAAACCACTATGAGCGATACCAGCTTTCTTACGATTGATTTCTGCACCGGGTCCATTGTTCTCATCTTTATTAGACCATGCGCTCTTTCCGGGTCCATCAGATTTGCTAGAATGTTTCTTCTTAGAACTAGAATCGTCATCTTCATCGTCCTCGTCATCATCACGTTCAGACTCTTTTAGTGCTTTCTTGACATCTTTTAGAACGCTCAACATCTCAGACACATCTTTTGTAAGTTGTTGCCAACTGGTAGTCTGTTCTCCAATTAATTTGGAATTTTCTTCATACTGTTTTAAAGAAGTAATGAGATTATCTCCAGATGTTTTCAAATCAGCTTTAATACCAGCAAGAACTTGTTCTGCGCTGCTACCAGAAGTACCTGTTACATCTTTGCTATATTGAAGGACATTCATAAGATTAGCATCAGCAGAAATCAGACCTTTATTAAGTTGATTTAAAAGTATTTGAATCTGTGTCTGTGCTTCATTCGCTGTAATAGTACCAGCCTTATATGCTTCGATGTAACTATTTAGAAGATTATAGATTCTTTCTGTAGACTGAATCTGATCCTCATATGCTTTGAGCTGAGAAGCATTCTGTTCATACCGATTCTTAAACACAGTATAAATGTCATTATCATTACCAGATAGAACCTTATCTTTCCAACCAGAACCAAGATAATCATTTGCAACCATAGCATTTTGAGCCTTAGTTACATTCTCTGCAATTTCAGACCACTTATCCTTGATTTTGTCTAAGGCTTCGATCTGTTCGTCAACCTTATCATTGTAATCATCTAACTGGTTGTTTAGCGCATCCAACTGTTCTTGGAGATCATTCTTGGTTTTAGAGAACTGTGCGTCTTGATATGCTTTCTGTGCATCACGAATCTTATCAGCGTCAGTGGTGTACTCGATTTCGCCATTGCGGATAATTTTTTGCGTTTTCTGGTGTAAAGCCTGCTCCAAATCCATAGCACTTTGTTCTAGTTGATTTTGAAGCTGTAGTTTTGTATTCTGCTTATCTAATAAATCAATCTTATCCTGAATAGCATCTTTCTGTTTCTCGATGTTCTTCTGAAACTCTTTCTGCTGATCTTGGATAGCTTTCGTCTCATCATCAATCGCGCCTGTGACAGCACTAATGACAGTCGAATAATCATCCTGTAAAGCACTTAAAGCATCTTTGACTGTATTCAAATCGGAAGAGTAGTCACTAATCTTAGTCAATGGAAGTTGAAGTAATTCTTCATTCCATTTTTTCAGATTTTGAATCATACTGGACATTTCGCCATTGACATTCTGAAGCTGACTGTATAACTCATTCCAGTTATCAGAACCAACATCATAAGTATCCATAACATCTTTGATAATTCCAGCCTGTTCTTTGTACTCACTGATGATGGTAGAACCATTCTTGATAAGTTCTTGGTAATAATCTGCTGTAAGAGCAGTACCAGATGCTTCTAATTCAGCACCCCAGTTCTGAATAGCAGTAGAAATATCCTTATACATATTAATAACGGTTGTCATATTTGTAATAGGCATTTCTTTGAGTTGCTTATTGTATTCTGCCTGTTGTTCTTCCAGATCAAGAAGCTCTCCTTCTGCATCAGAAATACTCTTTGTCAGTTCATACCATTCTTCATCCCCGACTTCCAGACCTTCATCCATAGCCGCACTTAGCTTTTTCTTACGGGATTTGATAACAGATTTGGTATTGCCGATCTGTGTTCTGGTATTGCCGATCATCGTCTCATAGGTAGACGCATCGACAATATTTCCACGTGCTTTCAGTAAATCAATCTGCTTCTGAATTAAATCATTGTTGCTACTTAGGCGTTCATTCTCTTTGGTAGCCTGTTCAATGATTTGTTCATAATAACTGCTCTTATCTTCACGAAGTTGTTTCTGAATCTCCTTGGCATTCTTTTGAGAATCAAGATAACTGTCATATGCTTTCATGGCATTTTCGACATTTGTTTTCTGATCCCCTGTCATGGATTCAATATCAATACCACCATTCTCAATCTTATCTCTGTATTCTGGTACTTTAGAAACCAGCTCTTCATAAGACTGCTTATAATAGTCAAGTGATTGATTTGCTTGGTCTAAACGGGATTGATCCACTACCATCAACTGTTGATAAAGGCTCTGTCTGCTTTCCAGTCCATTGTTTTCAGAAAGATTTTTTAGTTCTTCCAGACTGATACCTAGTCTATTTGCATAATCTAAAAGTTCCTGCGCTTCATTTGAGTTAGGATCAAATGGAAGAGAGAACAACTCCTGTACACGTTTGATATCTTCTTCTGATAGTCCTGTATATGCAGTCCATGTATCGGAAATGGCAGTTTTCAATTCTTCGCTCTTACGTTCTAGTAGTTCTGCACTTCTGGAAATCCAGTCGATTGTAGAATTTTCTTTTGGATCTGATTTTCCTTTGTTACCTCCACCACCAGAACCTTTACTTACACTTGGATTGGTAGATTTTGGTCCAGTATATCCTTTTACAGGAGCAATATCAGCTAGTAAATTTTTTTCAAAACTGGTCGCAGTTTTTTGGATTTGCTTTTCTGCTAAACTGGATATAACACGACTATATTTTGCACCTTTATGTAATGTTCCATCGGCATTATAATATTTTCCGTCTTTTAAAGTTAATGCATTACCAGTAGCTCTATCAACCATTACAGATTTGCTTTTATAACCAGATGCATCCGTTTGCTGTGTTGCGCCAGCTAATGCAGCCATATCTTTTTTGGCAGCGTAATATTGTCTCCATGCATTTATGCTAATTCCTAATTGCGTAACTTCGGAGGCTAAAGCTGAAATATCTCCAGAAGTATCAATTACACTATTTATTAATTTTTGAGCAATATAAGCAGCAAAAGCTTGTCTTCCTACTTCAGTCTGTTCTGATTCTGCGGCTAATTGTTGAATTTCCTCCGCTGTAGCATTAGTTAAATCTTGTGCATTCCAAGCAGCTTCAGCATGAGTAGCCGCTAGATTCGCAGATACAACTTCCTCTGAATTTTGAACACCCATCAATTCAAGGTATTTAGTTGTTACATTAGCGGTATCATCACTTAAACCATCTAATACATCAGAATTATAAAGAAAAGCAGTAGCAAGATTATCAAATGCCTCCTGACAGGCTTGAATATTTTTAGGATTTTCAGAAACCGTATTGACAAAATCATTATACTCTGTTGTGAAACCAGAGAAATTTTCTTTGAAATTTTTATCATCAAGAATAGAATAATCAAATACATCATCTTTCTTCTTGATAGAAGTCATAACCTTATCCAGCTCTTCAAATCCTTCTGATAACCCATTGATTTGAGAAATCATTTCAGATTTAGAAAATGGTGCGCTTACATTGCCTTGTTCTTTTTCCGCTTGAACCAATGAATAGATATGGTCGCACGTTTCTTTGGCTGTCTTACCCGTAGCATCCAATAGCTGACGATACCGCTCATTATTAGATAAGGTAGATTCATCCAATGTGCCAGCACTCGCCATTTTTTCCAATTCTTCTTTTTGAGTTCGGAATCCATCACTATCCCATACAGATTTGAACCCTTCTTCTGGCGATGCCCCACCAAATAACTGCTGAAATAGTGTGGATATTTCTTTCAGAATACCCAGTAATTCCTTATCTTTTTCTACATCCAGGCTACCATCAAACTTCTGAAAATCAGTCATGGTATCACTTAGGGTAGATTTAAGAGTAGAAAGCTGGTCTTTCACATACTTGGAATGCATCTCCAAATCGGTATAGGCATCCATATTCATATAATCTTTCGGATGCTCTGTCTGGAAATCAAGAATCTCCTGTTCTACCTGCTTTTGTTCTTTCAATAAGGATTTATAATCTTCAAGCTGTTGTTTCGCAACGTCTAATTGTGAACCAGAATAAACATCCTCTTTTGCTGTTCCATATCTCTCATTTCCAGCTTCAACCTGTGATTCATCCCATCCTGTATAACGGGTCATTCCTTTTGGTTTGGAGTTGAAATAATCGACTGCTTTATCATGTGCATCATCTTCTGCGATGTTTAATAATGCTCTCTTATTCCGAAGTTCCCGTTCCAATTCCTCATTGGTTTCTTTTAGACGATCTAGTTCTTCCTGTTCTGTAAAAGACAGATGATCCTTACTATTTAATTCATCGATCCGCGAACCTGTTGTTTTCAGCTCATCATTGATAGACTCTACATCTGATTTCAGATCCTCATATTCATCGGATGCTTCTTCTGCCGCATTCTTCAGATTTTCGGTTCTATTGGCAACTGCATCATACGCAGTACCAATCGCCCAGATTGCCGCAGAAATAGCCGCTGTCAGTCCCATATTTAGAGCCATATTTAAAGCTACTGTCTGTAATTTTAGTTTAAAACTTGCCGCCGCTGTCATATTCAGTGCATTGGTATATCCTTCCATACCGGCTTCTGTGCCTTTCAGACTGGAAAGATATTTCTTCATATCCATATCATCGGTCAGCTTATTAATTGCTTCTTGACTGACACACTGTTTCTGAACAAGCATATTATAATTGGAAATAACAGATTGAGCATTACTGATTGGTTCTTTGACTTTAGATGTGAAAATACCACCAAATTTCTCTCCTGCCGCTGATGCCTGTTGCATTTCTTCCATTGTCTTACCAAGGAATGTAATTTCAGAACCATTGTTATCAAATGCTCCCAGATTGATATTTTTTAATGCCGCGCCACCTGTAATTGCTCCTGTGGCAACGGATAACAGACCCAGCTTGTCAATCAACACAGAAATTACATCCAAGAATCCAGATGCCGCATCTGCCGCACCTTTAAGGAACTCACTATTTGCAATCACAGATGCCAGATGTTCATAGGAGGCAGTCAGAGAATTGATATGTGCTTGGACAGTATCGGTATAAGCAGAAAACTTCTTCAGTGCTTCATCACTGGAATTTGCTGATACCTGTGTAAGTTTCTGCACCTTGTCCCAGTTAGAAAGAAGGACTGCACCTTTATTTTGTTGATATGTACCGAACATTGCGGTATTGACAGCGTTTCTCTCCACATCATTCAATGAAGAATATTTTTCTGCCACATCCTGTAGTACATCCCCAAGATCACGATAATCAGTGAGGTTATCACGAATCTTCACACCGATTTTCCCAAGGACAGATTCTACATTTGACAGATCCTCTCCTGTCTCATAGTCCACAAATTTATTTGCTTTGATTTGGGAATACCTTGCAACAATGGATTTAACCGCATTACCGATTTCTTCATCCCCTGATTGTGTAACGTCCTTCAGTGTTGCAATGATACCGATCAGCTGATCCAGTGATATTCCAACCAGACTCGCAGACGTAGCAGTTCTACTCATTGATTCTGCCAGTCCTCCTGCATCGGAAGCTGATTCGAGGTCTACTGCACTTAGCTTTGAAACAACCGCTAATGCAGATTCAGCAGACATTTTATAACCATTCAGAACAGCGGTCAAATCTTCCGTAGCATCGGACGCGTCAATCATACCGATTTTAGAGAGAATCATGGAATCTTTGATAAGAATATTTGCTTCTTCAATACTTTTACCCTGTCTCAGCCAAGCATCCGCACCTTCAGCAATCTGTGTTGTGGTAGAACCTAATTCTTTCGCCATCTGGTTGTATGTATCAATCAGTCCTTTTGTCTCTTCTCTGGTCTGACCTGTTGCAACCTGTAAATTAAACAGAGCATCGTCAATATTTCTTGCAGTACCAACCATTTGTTTGAATGTCTGGAACGCCGCAGTCAGTGACATAACACTCGTTACCGCGCTTTGAAATTCCGATTTCATTTGTTGTGCCGCTTTAGAGCCTGTAAGACCCATTTGCTTTGCTTCTGCTTGAATAGACTGAAATTCTGCCTTTAAATGGGGAAACTCCGTAGAATCGGCGCTGGATAGCTTAGATTTAAGGTCTGAAAGCCTATCAGAGAACGCTTTGACAGCAGCCGTGTTCTGGTTCATCCAAGTATTAACTTTGGTTTCAAACAGATTCTTGCTGTCCTGTAATTTTGATGCAGATGAAGAATTCTTTTGCTCCTGTGTAAGCTGTTTGTATCGCTGTGTTGTCTTATTGAGCTGTTCTGACAACTGATTGTACAGGGCAATCTTTTGTGTCGGATCATCTGTCTTGTTGATTTGAGCCAGCAGAGAACGCATAGACACAAAAGATTGTACCGTATCATCCGGCATTTTGAATTTAGCACCTTGAAATTTAGATTCCAGATAATCAAGATCCGCCGGAAGTTCTTTTAAATATTGATCCAGCTTTTTTGCCGCTCCTGTATTAGATAAGGAATAATTAAATAGTTTCGCCTGTTCTGTAGCTTGCTGGAACTTGGAAATCATCTCATCCAGAGAACTTCTATCCGTGATATTTGTAAAGTCAATACCATCGACTAATGCTTTGAATGGATTGCTGGCAGAATCGCCCGTCAGAAAACTTTGATATGTACGCTTCAGAGATTCCAATTTGGTCTGGAACTCGGCGGCTTTTAATGCCACATCCGAAAATTCTTTCCCTGATTTATCAATCAGAGAACCACCGGAATATGCATACTGCCCCATCGAATTTAGGGAAAAGTTATATTTTTCAATCTCTCCCTGTCCTTTATTAAGGGTAGCTGTGAATCTGGTTACTTCCTCATCAGCATTCTTGAAGAACTTTAAATCAATGTCTTTATCCTCAATTCCGGCAATAGACTTGAAATACGTTGTCACATCTTTTGTGAGATCTTCTATATTCCCATTATCAAAAGAAACACCAATATTCAGAAGTGATTTCTTGATATTCTGTGCTGACTGTGCTACTTCCGCTTCAATCTGTGGTAGCTGTGCTTTGATTTGTGAACGCAGTGTTCCTAAATCAGAAATCAATGTATCCCACACATTGCCCTCAAATTCCGTCATATTGGATGGCTCTATTTTTGTCATTTTAGATAAATCTACAGGTTCTAAACGATCGATATCTTCCCGGTATGCTTTGACTGCATTCACAATCTCCCGGAATTGCTCTGTCGGATCTGCCGTACCAGAAAAATGTTCCTTAAATTTATCGGATAACTCTTGATAAATACTGTCTAATTCAGTACCGCTCTTGGTGGTAAATGTTTTAGCAGATACCATTCTCATAGAGTTCCAGTCTTTTCCTAAATCCTGTCGCACAATATCTGGAATCTTGATTTTACTGATACCCTTGAAATACTTGTAAAATTCATCATAAATTCCCATTCTGGACTGCATGATGTTCGCATTATTTATAATGACGTTTCCCAATTTATCAAGAGTAGAAATAAACTGTGGATTTTCTGAACCAGATTTAACCTCTCCCAGCGTCATATTGTATAACTGGTTCATGGAAGATTTGATTTGTCTCTGCGCTTCCTTGGACTTGATATTATACGCATTGATAAGGTTCGTAGCAAGGTTATCGCCCATCTTCTTACCAATGACCGCTGTTTCGTTCGTATTTCCAATCTTGCTAAGACTTTTCTTTAATTCCTCATCGAGGATTTCTGCTTTTAAATCTATCTTAATTCTGGCTGAATCCAACCGTTTTTGAATAGATGCTATATCTGTTTTAATTTGTTGGACTGATTGATCGATATTCAAACCAGCCGATAATTCAATATCAACATTACTCATTTTTACATCCTTTCTACTGTATCAGTACTCTTTATTTATTTTTACGTTAAATGGCTTCCGAACGCTTCTCCTATACTCTTCCACCGCTTTTTCTATGAAATGGGGTGCTTTCCTGTACCCGAAATATGGAACATCTTTAAATTTGCCGGAAGTTTGCCATCCCTCATTTAAAAGAACAGCGGTATTTACATCTTTTCCGTCCAGTCCTGTATGCCATGCCCCATCATCAAAACCAACACGGATTGATAGCGATGCTCCTGTGGATGATACCTTGACAAATAACCGATCATCAATGTATACAGAATTGTACAGTTCATAGGTGCGCTGGTATATTTTAGGATTGTATGAATCATAGACAGCATCTAATTGACGCATAATACAATCTGCTAAAATACGAGCGTGTTTCTGTAATTCTGATTTAACTGTGATTCCATTGGAAGTTTTTAACTTAGATATGTTCAGATTTTTTAATTGAGATTTTAGATTTGACATTTTTATTTTCCTTGAAAAATTCCACATGATAGAACTCTTTTATTTCGTCTAATGTATAGTCATATCGTTCCTTGGTGAAATTTGATTTTTGAAGATATGCAGTCTTGAATACCACTGCTACAACTGTATATAAAGTGTTATTGTATTTAATTATATTTCCTCGGTTTAATTCCATTTGATTTTATTTAATTCCTTTCGTTCCTGTTATTCTTTTTATTCCTTGTTTTGAGATATTAAAAAAGCGCTACCCTGTTTTAGGATATCTGTCTGTTCTGCAACCGTCTTGGAAAACACACCTTTATCCAGACAATCCTTCATGTCCTCTGTAAGATTACGTTCTATGGAAAGAGCGCATTGAAGATTTCGCTTGGAAGTTCCTAATTGTTTCGAAATTTCTAAAAGAGTTAATTTCTTCAAAGCGCCATTATGGCACTCTGATTTTTCCCGTATCAACCAGTTCTTCTAATTCTGGAATGGCTTTTGCCAATCTCATATAGTTATTCATGGTTTGCTTCGTAATTCCATATTTTTCAGCAAGTTCTGACTGATTTATTGGATTGTTTTCTGAGCTTGTAAAAATTTTTTCTAAGCTATATTGATTTGTTCCTTTTTCAAATCCATACCAATTATTTAAAAACTGAAAGCATCTACCTAACTTAATGGGGTTATCATTACCTACTACACGTTGACGAATCGTTCATCGTCAAGATAAGCTGACATCGCAAATCGCGATTGCAGGTCAAAGAAAATAATCGTACCCACAAACAGTCACGAAGACTGTACCAGAGCTGATATTATGCAATGGATGCTCTCTCATCAGAAAGCTAGACGTAATTTAACAGCAGGTGAATCGCTCCATGCTAACCAGATGATTATGGAAGAGATTGAGCTGGAGAATAAACAAAAGACATTAGAAGGTAATAAACTTGGCGCTGATATTACAAATGGGAAGACGGTTTGCAACCACGTGGTTGCAGAGCGTGATCGTTCAACAAATACCCGTGAACAGCTTGCAAAAATGTCTGGTGTAGGTGTCGGAACTGCTGGTAGATATCAAGCCATCATGAAAACAGATAATGAAGAACTCAAACAGAAGGTCAACACTGGCGAAGTTCCTGTAGGTACTGCTTATAGAGAAATCAAGACTAGGGTATGTAAGGTGTGTGGGAAAGAAAAGAAAATTATTGATTTTAAAGATTATTGTACATGGGAGATATTGTGGGTGTATGCCGGAAATATAGATAAGATATACTGAACGTATACAGGATATATAAATGGCGTATAGAAAGGTATATACCGGGTATTCTAGGAAATAATTGCTTTGTCGCGCATTTATAACAATTAATTATATATATACACCGTGTGTTATAAATGTAGTTCATATAATTTGTTGGATAGATGATGTGTGATGTTATATCGTATTATGTGTGATATGCAGTTATATGGTTACAGTGTTACCATGCTGTATTGGGTGGTATGTGTATGGTAGAATTATTATGTGCATAACTATGTATACAGTGTAACCATCCACTTATTTCGATAACACTTTAGCCCGCTAAAGTGTCCTTTATCCTTGTCCCGACAAAGGATTTTAAGGTTAAAAAAATATACCGGCTTTCAAATAAAACCAGTAAATTCCCCTTGAAATCATTAGTATTTTCCCATCAGTGGTTTTCATAATTCTGTTAAATTCTTGTCAATATCCATCAGATTCACGAAACCTTTCAAATTTCCATAAAATACAAGCATTTTTCGCTCGTTCATTTTTGTATAATCTAATTCATTTTTGAACAAAAGAAGCTCAAGAACTAGCCAGATATCCTTTATTCTCAATGCTTTTTCTTGAATTTCTCCTATGATCCATCCGATAGCCTACTCGATAAACAGGTTATTATCCCACACTCTCAAATTTTCCAATATTCTCAATACTTTTCTATGGATTTAATGGCGATACGCCGGAATTACTGATTCTGGATAAGATATGCTTCCAGTCTTTCAAGTAGATGTGGATATAGATCGATTTTACCCGTTTTAAATTGAGACAGAACAGATTGATTTATTCCGATTTGTTCTGCAATCCATCCTTGTTTTTCACGTTTTAAACGCTCTTTATATAATTCTCTTAATTCTTCTTGTGTCATATTTTTCTCTCTCCTCAAAATTTTATATCTGTAAAAATATTTTTATATAAAAAAGG
>OHMV01000234.1_pt1 | contig 14997 bp, 9 predicted proteins | sample 1569451 | NCBI WGS metagenome assembly OHMV01 (sample SAMEA3879595, study PRJEB24766) | human gut metagenome | biome: human-associated habitat; feature: feces | place: USA | collected 1985/1987 | reverse complement strand
CGTCATGGATGCCCTCAACCATTTCAAGGTCATGGGTGCTCTGGCAAAGGAGCTTGGCGGCAAGGAGTGGCTGGAAATGCTCCACGGCATCCTGCACCCGGACGGGGAACGGTTTGCCTTTGAATGGAGCTGGCTTGCCCCTTCCGGCCTGTCGGTTCAGGATTTTATCGCACCATCTTCCTTCCGCTTCGGTGAAGCACGGAAGTTCACGATGGCGGATAAATTCTGTGCCGTGTCCTTTCTGCAGATCAGCGCACCGGAAATGGATGACCGTATGCTCACTGAACTGCTGGATACGGACAGCGGGCTGCTTGTCAGCCTCCATATCCGCAGCATGGACCAGAACGAGGCGATCAAAACGGTCAAGCGGAAGATCACTGACATTGACAGTATGAAGATCGACGCACAGAAAAAGGCAGTGCGGGAAGGTTTCGATATGGATATCATCCCCACCGATCTTTCCACCTACGCAGGCGAGGCAAAGAATATCCTCCGTGATTTGCAAAGCAGAAATGAGCGAATGTTCCTGATGACCTTCCTGGTGGTGAACTTTGCGGACAGCAAGCAAAAGCTGGAGAATGACCTTCTCCGTGCGGCAAGCGTGGCGCAGAAATATAACTGCTCCCTGGTGCGGCTGGACTTTCAGCAGGAGGAAGGACTGATGAGCAGTCTCCCGCTGGGGCTGAATCAGATCGAGATTCAGCGGGGCTTGACCACCTCCAGCGTAGCGATCTTCGTCCCCTTTACCACGCAGGAGCTGTTCCAGAACGGTTCGGAGGCACTGTACTACGGCATCAACGCTCTTTCCAACAACCTTATCATGGTAGACCGGAAGCTGTTGAAAAATCCCAACGGCCTGATTTTAGGCACTCCCGGCAGCGGCAAGTCATTTTCGGCAAAACGTGAGATCACCAATGCGTTTCTCATCTGCCCCAAGGATGACATCATCATCTGTGACCCGGAGGGCGAATATACGCCGCTGGTGGAGCGTTTGCACGGTCAGGTCATTAAGCTGTCGCCCACCGGCAAGGGCTACGACGGTTCGCCCTGCTATATCAATCCGATGGACTTGAATCTGGATTACAGCGACGATGATAACCCGCTGAGCCTGAAATCCGACTTCATTTTGTCGCTGTGCGAGCTGATCGTCGGCGGCAAGGACGGGCTTGCCCCTGTGGAAAAGACCATCATCGACCGCTGCGTGCGCATCGTCTACCGGGACTACCTCAATGACCCGAAACCGGAGAATATGCCGCTGCTGGAGGACTTGTATAATGCCCTCCGTGCGCAGGATGAAAAGGAAGCGCAGTACATTGCCACTGCATTGGAAATCTACGTCACCGGTTCTCTGAATGTGTTCAACCATCACACGAACGTGGATGTGAACAGCCGCATCGTCTGCTATGACATCAAGGAGCTGGGCAAGCAGCTCAAAAAAATCGGGATGCTGGTGGTGCAGGATCAGGTCTGGAACCGTGTGACCATCAACCGCGCCGCCCATAAAACGACCCGCTACTATCTTGACGAGTTCCATCTTCTTTTGAAGGAGGAACAGACGGCTTCGTACAGTGTCGAAATCTGGAAGCGCTATCGCAAATGGGGCGGCATCCCCACCGGGATCACGCAAAACGTCAAAGACCTGTTATCCAGCCGGGAGGTTGAGAACATTTTTGAGAACAGCGATTTTATCTACATGCTCAATCAGGCTGCTGGCGACCGGCAGATTCTTGCAAAGCAGCTCAATATTTCGCCGCATCAGCTCTCCTATGTGACTCACTCCGGTGAGGGCGAGGGGCTGCTGTTCTACGGCAACACGATCCTGCCCTTCATTGACCACTTCCCGAAGGACACCGAGCTGTACCGCGTCATGACCACCAAACCGCAAGAGGTGGCGTCGGCATGAAAAGAGAACCGCGCTTGCAGTTTTCCGACGCCGATCTTGCCGAGCCGAAGCTGGAAAAGCCCATCAAGCGGGTGAAAAAAGCAGAGGCCAAGGCGGATAAGGCGCAGGCCAAAATCCCCAAGAAAACCGTGGTCAAAAAGGAGCGCGGCTTTGATCCTGCCACCGGCAAGGTCAAAACGCAGCTCCGGTTTGAGGAAGTGGATAAGAAAAAGCCGCCCTCAAAGCTGACCCATGCCGTGCAGGATGCCCCCGCCAACTTTGTTCTCTCTCAGGTTCACCGGGAGGTGCGGCAGAGCGAGGATGACAATGTAGGCGTAGAGGCCGCGCACAAGGTAGAGCAAGCCGTGGAGAGCGGCGGGCGGCTGGTGCAGTCTGCCCACCGCGCCCATCAGCTCAAGCCTTATCGTGCTGCCATCCGTGCAGAGAAAAAGCTGGAACGAGCCAATCTTGACGCGCTCCAGAAGAAAGCGGAGATCGACAGCCCCACCAGCAATCCCGTTTCCAAATGGCAGCAGAAGCAGGCAATTAAGAAGCAGTATGCCGCTGCCAAGCACAATCAGGCGGCGCAGACTACGGCAAAGGCGGCAGAGAATACCGCCAAGGCCGCGAAAAAAGCCGCTGAAAAGGCTGAGAAAGCGGGCAAATATGTGTGGGAACACCGGCGCGGCTTTGCCATTGCCGCCGCAATTCTGCTGATGCTGGCATTTCTGCTCAACGGCCTGTCCTCCTGCTCGGTGATAATGGATGGCGTCGGCTCCGGGATCGCGGCCAGTACCTATCCGTCGCAGGACGCCGATATGCTGGGCGCGGAGGCGCAGTATTGCGAAATGGAGGCCGAGCTTCAGCGCTACCTCGACACCTATGAAAGCACCCATGACTACGATGAGTACCACTTTGATCTGGACACCATCGAGCATGACCCCTATGTACTCATTTCCATAATTACGGCGCTGCATCAAGGGGAATGGACGCTGGATGAGGTGCAGGGTACGCTCCAGATGCTCTTTGACCGCCAGTACATTTTGACCGAGGATGTGGTGGTGGAAACCCGCTACCGCACAGAAACCGACACATGGACGGACGCGGACGGCAACACCCATACGGACACCTATCAGGTGCCGTATGACTACTACATCTGCACGGTCACGCTGGAAAACTTCAATCTCTCCCATGTTCCCGTTTACATTATGAGCGAAGAACAGCTCGGAATGTACGCCACCTATATGGCCACCCTCGGCAACCGTCCCGACCTGTTCCCCGGTTCAGGCTACATCGGCAAGTATGTGGATGGCAGCTATACCGACTACGACATTCCCCCGGAGGCGCTGGACGATGAGGTATTCGCCGCCATCATCAAGGAAGCGGAAAAGTATCTCGGCTACCCCTACGTTTGGGGCGGCAGCAGTCCCTCCACCTCGTTTGACTGTTCGGGCTTCGTCAGTTGGGTCATCAATCATTCCGGTTGGGATGTGGGCAGACTGGGCGCGCAGGGACTTTGCAATATCTGTACGCCTGTATCCTCTGCTAACGTCAAGCCGGGCGATCTGGTGTTTTTCACCGGAACGTATGATACCCCCGGTGTCAGCCATGTGGGTATCTATGTTGGCAACAATATGATGATCCACTGCGGAGATCCGATCTCTTATGCAAACTTAAATTCAAGCTATTGGCAGTCCCATTTCTACCGCTATGGGCGCTTGCCGTAAAGGAGAGTGAACGATATGAACCCGAAAATTATGAAGCTCCGTGGAGAGCTGGAGAAGAACAAAGGCAAAATCTCTGATCTGCAAGGCCGCAACCGCGAGCTGGAAAAGCAGATTCGTGAGCTGGAGGACACCGACATCATCGGCATGGTGCGTGAGAACGGCATGACGATGGAGCAGTTTGCCGAGCTGTTCCGCCGTATGCAGGCCGCGCCTGCACCGGCCACTTCGGAAAAGGAGGCGTTGAACCATGACTAAGAAAGCACCGCGCGTTTTTATCAGCCTGCTGCTGATGCTCCTGTGTATCGGGATTCTCCCCATTTCCGCCTTTGCCAGCGGCGGCGACTATCCAGATGATGCGCTGCCCGCCGCCGAAAGCAGCGCTGCAGACGCACAGGAAACAAAACAGATCGGCACGGTCACGACCAACGGCGGCAGCCTGAATGTCCGCACCGGCGCGGGACTGGACAACACTGCGTTTACGCAGCTCCCCAACGGCACGGTGGTCGATGTGATCGGCAGGGACGGCGATTGGGTAAAAATCCTGCTGCCCGCCCGTGCGGGCTATGTGTACGGCAACTATCTGACCGTCACCGACGCCGCCGACAGTACCGTGAGTATCGGCGGCATTACGCTTCCGTTTGATGAAAAAGAGCTGGCCGACCTCTGGCAGCTCCTTGTTGGCAGCATGACGGGCGGCAGCGACGCGCTGACACCGGACGGCAATCTGACGCTGATCGACGATATTGGCTCCAGCACCAAGGTGGGGAAACAGTTCATTACACTGGAAAGCAAGAACGGCAATACATTTTACCTGATTATTGACCGTGACGATGAGGGCGAAGAAACCGTCCACTTCTTGAATCAGGTGGATGAGGCTGACCTGATGGCGCTGACCGGCGAGGAAGAAACGCCCGCCACTTGCTCCTGCACCACAAAATGCGTGGCCGGTACGGTCAATACATCCTGCCCCGTCTGCGCGGTCAACATGACCGAGTGCGTGGGCAAGGAGGCAAAGCCCGAAGTCCCCACCGAGCCGACAGAACCCGCCGCCGAGGAACCGGAGAAAAAGAGCGGCGTGGGCGGCATCCTCGTCGTCCTGCTGATCGTCTCGCTGGGCGGCGGTGCCGCGTTCTACATTTTCAAGCAGAAAAAGGCCAAGCCGCAGACCAAAGGCAGCGCCGATCTGGACGATTATGACTACGGCGAGGACGAATATGAGTTTGAGCCGTATGAGGACGAACCGGAACAGGATACTACGGAGGATACAGACGCATGAGATATTTCACCAATAACCCGCTGGAACGCCTGATGATGCAGAAGCCGAAAGCAGCGCGGGAGGACAGCCCTCCCGACGCTGCCAAGGAACACTTCTGCTACGGCTGCAAGCGCTTCGGACAGAGCTGCGTTCGCCCCTGCTACCGTGACGTAAAGAGAATGGAGGCTGCACCATGCGCCTTGTGATCGCCGAAAAACCCTCCGTGGCGCAGAGCATCGCCGCCGTGCTGGGTGCAAAATCACGGCATGACGGGTATCTGGAGGGCAGCGGGTATATCGTGTCGTGGTGCTTTGGGCATCTGGCAGAGCTGGCCGACGCCGCCGTTTACAATGCCGATGATGCCAAATGGACGCTGGCGGCGCTGCCCATCATTCCTACCTCGTTCCGCTTCATCGTCCGCTCTGAAAAGCAGAAGCAGTTTGACATTCTGCGGGAGCTGATGCGCCGGGAGGATGTGGCAGAGGTGGTCAACGCCTGCGACGCTGGGCGCGAGGGTGAGCTGATCTTCCGCACGGTTTACTGCCTTGCGGGATGCTCCAAGCCGATTCTGCGGCTTTGGATTTCTTCCATGGAGGATGATGCCATCCGCAGCGGCTTCCAGCAGCTTAAGTCTGGGTGCGACTATGACGGCCTGCATCAATCTGCCCTGTGCCGCGCCAAGGCTGATTGGCTGGTTGGTATCAACGCCACGCGGTATTTTTCCCTGACGTATGGACGCACATTGAACATCGGGCGCGTCATGTCGCCCACGCTGGCGCTGCTGGTACAGCGTGAGGCGGAGATCTCCGCATTTGTGGCAGAGCCGTTCTACACCGTCCAGCTTGATTGCGGCTTTCCCGCCACGACAGGCCGAATGAAGGACAGGAAGGACGCCGACGCCATCGCCAACGCCTGCAAGGGCAAGGCAGTAACCGTCAAAAGCGTGGAGCGCAAGGAAAAGTCTGAGAAAGCGCCTGCGCTCTACGATTTGACCTCCCTCCAGCGCGACGCCAACCGCGTTCTCGGCTACACCTCTCAGCAGACCCTCGACTATCTCCAAGCGCTCTATGAAAAGAAGCTCTGTACCTACCCGCGCACCGACAGCCGCTATCTGACCGACGATATGGAGGGCAGCGTCCCCGGCCTTGTCGCCGCCGCTGCCGCTGTCTGCGGCATGGAGAAGCCTCCGACCATCTGCACCAAGCAGGTATGCAGCAGTAAAAAAGTCACCGATCACCACGCCATTGTTCCCACCATCAGCGCGGAAAAGGTAGATATGGCCTCTCTGCCGCTGGGCGAACGCGAGGTGCTGAAGCTGGCGGCAAGGGGCTTGCTTCGTGCGGTGGATGAACCACATCGCTACGCAGAAACGGTCATTACGGTGGACTGTGCCGGTCAGAGCTTCACCGCCAAGGGCAAAACCGTCCTTGCTCCCGGCTGGAAGCGCTATGAGCAGGAGCAGGCAGAGGCAGCGCCCGCGCTGCCGGTGGTAACGGAGAATCAGACGCTTTCCGTATCTGCCGCATCGGTCAAGACCGGAAAAACCACGCCGCCCAAGCATTTCACCGAGGATACGCTGCTGGCTGCGATGGAGAACGCGGGCAAGGAGGATATGCCAGATGATGCCGAGCGCAAGGGCATCGGAACCCCGGCGACCCGTTCCGGTATCATTGAAAAGCTGGTGTCCTCCGGTTTTGTGGAGCGCAGGAAGTCCAAAAAGATCACAAATCTGCTGCCCACCTCTACCGGCACGGCACTTATTACGGTTCTTCCCGAACAGCTCCAGTCACCGCAGCTCACCGCCGAATGGGAACACCGCCTGAAAGAGATCGAGCGCGGTGAAATCGCCACGGACAGCTTCATGGATGGGATCGCCGCCATGCTACATGAGCTGGTGCAGACCTACAAACCCATCCCCGGTACGGAAGTCCTGTTCCCCTCCGGGCGTGAGGTAGTCGGCAGGTGTCCCCGCTGCGGAGCCGAGGTGACGGAATCACCGAAAGGCTTTTTCTGTGAGAACCGTGCCTGTTCCTTTGTTCTCTGGAAAAACAGCCGCTTTTTCACAGCCAAGAAAAAGGTGCTGACAAAATCCCTTGCCGCTGCGCTTTTGAAAAATGGCCGCGCCCCGCTGAAAGGCTGCTACTCCGAAAAGACCGGGAAAACCTATGATGCCAGCGTTCTTCTGGAGGACGATGGGCAACGCACGGGCTATAAGCTGGTGTTCGACAATGGCTGATGCGCCGCGTATGGATCACAAGCAGCTCCGCCGCGCCAAGAAGCTCATTCGGAAGCTCTGCTGTAATTACGATCACGGCAACTGCCTTGCTCTGGATGATGGAGAGCCTTGCGCCTGCGTACAGGGTATTTCCTACTCGCTGCTGTGCAACTGGTTCCGAAACGCGGTGCTTCCCGCCGACCATGAGCTGCTGGCCGACGTGATGCGGGAAAGGCCGGGAAAGTGCTGCGCCGTTTGCGGCAAGCCGGTCTATTCTTCCTCCAACCGCGCCAAGTATTGTCCTGCCTGCGCCAAGCAGGAGCGGAGAAAGCAGGACGCCAAACGGAAGCGTGAACAATACTGGAACCTCCGCAGATAGAGGGCGTAAAAGCCCCGTGCCGCAAGGCTTTTTCCATGCGGAATCCCAAGGGGCTGAGACATTCTATCCGCAAGTCCGGAAACAACGTCTATCTGCGGAGAATTGCCCCTGTGCAGGATGTGTTTTCTTCTGCGCAGGGGCGCTATTTTTTCTGAAAGGAGATCATCATGGCTGAAAAACAAACCAGCAAAGACCGGATGCGGGAGATCGTTGACAGCATCGAAAACGGCATCAAGGAGCTGTTCGAGAGCGATAAGTACCGGCAGTATCTCTCCACCATGAGCCGCTTTCACCGCTACTCGGTCAACAACACCATGCTCATCTATATGCAGCGCCCCGACGCCACCCATGTGGCGGGCTTCAACAAGTGGCGCGATCAGTTCGGCAGGAACGTCCTGAAAGGCGAAAAAGGTATCCGCATCATCGCTCCTACTCCCTATAAGAAAAAGGTCGAGGAAATCAAGACCGACCCCGAAACCAACGCGCCGATACTGGATGCAGACGGCAAGGCCATCATTGAGGAAAAGGAAATCCGTATCCCTATGTTCAAGGTGGTGTCCGTCTTTGATGTGTCACAGACTGCGGGAAAGCCCTTGCCCCAGCTTGCCGCCGATCTGAGCGGCAATGTGCAGCAGTATGAGGTTTTCATGGAGGCGCTGCGCCGCGCTTCTCCCGTTCCGATGGAGATAAAGCCCGTTGCGCGGGATACGGACGGCTTTTTCAGCATTAAGGCGCAGAGCATCACCATCCGCGCCGGTATGAGCGAGGTGCAGACGGTATGTGCCGCCGTCCATGAGATTGCACACGCCAAGCTCCACGACTACGAACACATGACGGAGCTTGCGGACGATGGTGAGACGATCCTTGTCCCCGGCGAAAAGAGCCGCAACACCGAGGAGGTCGAGGCCGAAAGCATCTCCTATGCGGTCTGCCAGTATTACGGCATTGAAACGGGAGAAAACAGCTTCGGCTATATCGCCACATGGTCAAAGGGCAAGGAGCTGAAAGAGCTTCGCGCCAGTCTGGAAACCATCAACAAGACTGCCTCCGAGCTGATTACGGACATTGACCGGCACTTTGCGGAGATTTGCAAGGAGCGCGGCATTTCTGTGGAGAAATCCGAGCAAGCGGAAAGCCAATTAAAAGAGAACAGCAATATGTCTGCGGCTGACTTGGCAAAAAGCATTTCAGAGCTGTATCTCGATGCGAATGGCCTTGCCTTTCTCAGCGAATTTGCAAGTCAGGAAGATTGCCTTCAGCATTTCTACGAAGATCTGTTGACGGGAGCAGATGAGATAAAAGGCTTCCTGTCCGAAACGCTTGAGCAGAGCGATGAATACGCGCACAGAGCGAATGAGCTGCTGTTGGAAGTTGAGGCATTTCAGGAAAGTCACACTTCCTTAAAAGAACTCGACGCTAATGAGCGTTGGTATGCGGTTGATGGTGGGAGCAAGCATCTTCGCATAACAGAAGATGGTGCAAAATATGCCTATGAACTTTACGACAAGGACACTCTACACCTTCTGGAAAGCGGAACAGTACATGACGATGATGTAAACTTTCTTTTGGCGGCTGCGATTCGTATCTGTGAAACACATGGGTATGATAAGACCGTACCGTTTGAAGTTTTGTCAAATGAGTTTGCAGGGATTTTGTACTCACTCGAATTGTCATCGGACGACAATCAGGTTGTTCACGAGGAGGCCGGTTCTCATGCCGCAGGCACACTTCCAACTTCGCCAGAGCTGGAACAGGCCACACCTATGCCTGACCCCACGCTGACGGTGGATGATATGCGCAGCTATGGGTATCTGGACAGCGATATGCTCCCGCTTTCCAAGGATCGGGCGGTGGAACTGCTGGAGCATGACATCACGGTTTATATGCTCTATCCCGACAACGCCGAGGAAATGGTTTTTGAGGCCGAGGACATCATCAAGCATGACGGGATGTTCGGGATCACGCGACCGGATTGGGATGCGGTCAAAGGCCATATCCCGCCCCGCGATGTGGAGCAGCGTTTTTTGAACAGTCCCACCGATGCTATGGCGATCTACCAGCTGCGCCGGGATGCGCCGGTGGAGCTGCGTTTTGCCAACCTCGGCAGTCTGGCCGCGCCGCCTGACCCGGCCAACTATGAAGCCGTCTATACCCGTGAGGTGTACCCGGACGATGATACCGGCAGAATCCTTGAAAACTTCTACTACATTTTCAACGACGAGCGCCCCGGCGATTTTGTGGGACACAGCCTCTCCGTCAGCGACATCGTTGCGCTGAAACAGGACGGCAAGGTATCCTATCACTACTGTGACAGCATGGGATTTCAGGAGCTGCCCGCCTTTCAGAAACCGGAGAATTACCTGAAAGCCGCCGAAATGTCGATGGAGGATGATTACGGCATGATCGACGGCATTATCAACAACGGCTCCAAACAGCCCACCGTTGCCGACCTTGAAGCACAGGTCAAGGCCGGTATGTCCATCTCCTTGATGGATTTGGCAGAGGCGGCACACCGGGAAAAGAAGAAATCTGTGCTGGAGCAGCTCAAAAGCCAACCGGCCCAAGAACGTCCACACAAAACAGCGCCCAAAAAGAGCGCGGAAAAGGAGCTTTGATATGAACATCACCTTTGAAGAACGCCAGCTTATGAGCCTCTACAACACCGGCACCCGCACGGGCTTGATCGCGGCGCTGGAGGAAATGCGCGGCTACCTCGCTGCGGATGAAACGGAGCTGCGGGAGCTGACGGACAGCGCCATCGCAAAGCTGCGCAGGATGAGCGACGCGGAATATGACGCGCTCGACCTGTTCCCCGATTTTGAAAAGGAGGATATGGATGCCGAGTAAAGTACAGCTCTATGCGCAGATGGCAGACCGCACGGCGGAGCAGATCACGGGAAGCTACCAGAAGTGGACGGCATTTCTGACCACCGCCGCAAGGCTGTATAAGTACCCCTACAATGAACAGCTCATGATTTTCGCCCAGCGCCCGGAAGCCACGGCCTGCGCGGAATACGACCTTTGGAATAAGCAGATGCGCCGCTATGTGCGGCGAGGCAGCAAGGGCATCGCCCTTGTGGATACCAGCAGCGACCAACCCAAACTCCGATATGTATTTGATGTTTCCGACACCAGCGGCGGCGAGAACTCTCGCCGCCCTTATCTTTGGGAATACCGGCAGGAGCATCGTGAGGTGGTATCTGCGGCGCTGGAACAGCGCTTTGACGTTTCCGGTGAAAACGGACTTGCCGATCAGATGGAGCGTGTGGCGGTGCAGCTTGTAGATGAATACTGGCACGACAATCGGCGCGATATTGTCGGCATCGTTGACGGTTCCTTTTTGGAGGACTATGATGAGTTCAACATCGGAGCCGCATTTCGGAACGCCGCCGTTGTCAGCACCACCTATGCGCTGCTGTCCCGCTGCGGGATGCAGCCGGGAGATTACTTCGAGCATGAGGATTTTCTGAATGTCTTTGATTTCAACACCCCGCAGACCGTCGCCGCTCTTGGAACGGCCATCAGCCAGTCCAGCGAGCTGGTGCTGCGGCAGATCGAAGTCACCATCAAGAATTACGAGCGCGAGAAAATCGCGGAAAGGAGCGAAAGCCATGAGCGAACTGACCTACACCCGCAGCGGGGATTATCTGATTCCCGATCTGAGCCTGACCGAGCAGCCGCAAGCCCCGCTGGGCAAGTATGGCAGGATGCGGAAGGATTACCTGAAGGAGCATCGTCCGGTGCTGTGGAACAGCCTGCTGCTGTCCGAGAAGCTGTACCCCCATCTGCGGGAGATCGACGAGGCAGCGAACAACCGGCTGGAACAGATGATGCCGGAGCTGATGAAGTCGGCAGGCGTGACGGAAGCGCTGAAAGCCAGCGACCCGATGAAGTGGGTAGGGCTGATGAACACGCTGAAAGCGCAGGCCGAGGAAACGATCCTCACGGAACTGGTGTTCAGCTAAATATGTTCGATGCCCCTGCTGGGGCGCAGATGTCCTTTTTCCCCTCAGAGGCAGAACAAATTCAATCCATCGCAGAAGCGGAGAGTGTAACACCCTCCGCTTTTTCTATGTTCATTTCTCAGAATGATATTGACCACATCCTGCGCGCGGGCGGTAATGCGGATGCAGCGCGGATGAAAATTGCTGCGGAATTCTCCAAGCAAAAACCTTTAGAGGATCGCACGGCATTTCTGAAAGCTCTTTACCACGGCGGCAACGGCCTGATTACGGATAACGGCAGGCTTTCCGCATGGTACGGGGACGATGGTATCCATATTGCAACCGGAGATACCTCTCGCTATCTTCGTTCTGCCCAAGTGATAGGTTGGGCAGATGCGGCGGAGCGTATTGAGGAGCTTCTGGACGGCGGCGCATTTGCCACCAATCTTGAGGTCACGGAAGCCCCGCGCTATGAGCGGCTGGGTATTGCTGTGGATGTCTGGAACCTTTATCACGATTTCTCGGATGAAGCAAAGTCGCTGGGGTATCTGTCCTGCTTGGGTAATATCCATAGCACCAGCTTTCCAGAGGAAACGGAGCGCCTGACGGATGATCTGCTGAATCCGGAGTTTCGGGAAAGGCTTCTGGCGGAACACAGAGTATTTCTTGACGCATACCGTGAGAACCGGGAGCTTCTGCGTTTCCATTTCCACCGTCCGCAGGCGCTTCTTACACGTATGGAAGATCTGTCATTGCCGCGCAAAGAATATCACTCCGATATGGCGGCTGTTCCGAAGACGGGCCGGTTTATCACTGAAGATGAAATTGCGGCTTCTCTTGCAAATGGAAGCGGCTTTGAGGGTGGAAAGACCCGCATCCATGAGTTTTTCCAGACTCCGCACACGACAAAAGAGAGCGCTGATTTTCTGAAAAAGGAATACGGCATCGGAGGACGCACCCATGCTGTATCCAGAGAAAGCGGCAGCTATGAAGATCACGGCAGCAAAGGCATTGTGCTGAAAAAGAACGGCTGTGCAGACATTCAGATGAATTGGAACAAGGTCGCTTCGCGCATCTCGGAGCTGGTTCGGTTGAACCGCTACCTTACGCCGGATGAGCAGGCAGCCTATGACAAGGAAATGGCGCAGGACGCCATGCGGAACGCGGTTTATAACGACTATAACGACGTAAAGGCGGCGCACCCCGATGAAATTGTGCTGTATCAGGTTGGGGACTTCTTCGAGCTGTATGGCGAGGATGCGCGGGCAGTTGTAGATGATCTCAGCCTTGAGCTGACGCGCCGCAATTTGGAGGGAGTAGGCCGTGTTACCATGTGCGGCTTCCCTGCAAAGGATTTGGAGAAATACGTTGAAAAGCTGCGGGAAAAGCATGATGTAACAATTTCGCGCATTGGCGATTCCAGCCATAAACACACGGCATATACGCTTCCGTCCATCGACCACGAGGCAGAACAGGCCATCAATGCCTATGAAGCGGAGTTCGGCGCGGATGGGACGCGGGTGTTCCGCGACCCCGCCGCCGAGCTGCCACCACAGCCTACCGTGCGAGAGCTGTTTGACGGGTACAAGCTGACCGTCGGCAACTCGCTTTCCAAAGATACGGCTTTTGTCAATGCCTGCCGCAATTCAGACCGCCAGAACGCTTATCTGGAGGGCGCGGACGCTATCCGTCGTATTGTCATGGCATCTGATGATCTCCAGCTTGTCTGCCTGTACTTTGATATGCCCGCGTTCCATAACCGGCTGCATCAGGAGCTTTTGGAGGAACTGTATCCCACGCTGGCAGCGACGGTCGCACCCTCTCCCTATCAGATCACACAGGAGGACATTGACAACGCGCTTCTGGATTGGCACGACAACCTAAAGGGCAAGCAGGAAGTCGCACTATATATGCAGGCGCATGGGCGAGAACGCAGCACCGCCGCATGGCTGGCTGCAAAATATGGCTGGGAAGATAGCAAAACTCCCATGTATATCCATGTAGGAAACGCCGAGCCGGTGACGCTCACATGGGCGCAGGTACAGCGGCGGTTGGCACAGCTCATCCGCGAGAATAAATTTTATGATGAGAATGAGCGACTGCGGTTATTTTCACCTGACCGATACTCCATTCGTCTGCATCCCGGCGAGGGCGGAATTACCGGCATTTGGGATGAGGTGTTGGAACGGTTCTGCGGAGACGGGGAACAAACGCTCCGCTTTGCAGAACAGAATAACGCCATTGCTTACTTGGATGGCATCAAACGGGATATGGGAATTGAGCTATCCCCTCCGGCGTTTACAACACCGCTTGGCTATACTTATCATATTGGAGATCGTATTTCATCCATAGAGTTAGACCACATAGCAGCAGTCGGCGCTATCGCGCGTGTAGATGAAGATCACGTCTGGCACACGTTACCGAACGCACCCGGACAGGAGCCGGTCAGCATCGACCGCAATTCCTTTGAACGCTACCTCGACACCAGATATTTCGAGGTTTCTGAACCGGAGCCGCAGCGCGTCATTGCGGCGCAGCACACAGAACAGCCAACCCCGGAGACGCCGCAAGCGGTTCAAACCCTTATGGGGCAGCGCGTGGAAATTGATGGTAAGCTCTATAATGTTGATTCCGCAGATGAAACTGTCGCGCATCTCAGCGTCGTTTCATCCTCCAGCGAGAGCAATCACGAGCCGGAACACAGAACCGAACCGGTTTCTGCTGTCCTCACACGAATTGCAGATCAGGGTCGTGAGCTTGCGCCGAATATTTCGGCATATCAGGCGCTTCGTGCAGAGCATCCCGAAAAGCTCATCGGTGTCCGTGTCGGAGAACGGCTGCTTTTTTATGGCGCGGATGCAAAACGAGCCGCCAGCGCTTTGAATCGCCGCCTGCTGCAACGCGATATTCCCGGTATGGGCGAAACCTCTGTGACCGGCTATGATTTTGGACAATGGGCAAGCGGCGCAAAGCGGCTGCTGGAGCATGGACACAGCTTCGTGTTTGCGCAGCCAAATGAAACCGACGGCTATGATGTTATCAACGAGGCCGATGCCAAGGAGTATATCCCCATTGGCATGGAGCTGGAGATTGACGGACGGAAGTTTGTCATTGACAGCGTAAATTTCGGCACGGATGAAGTATCTCTGCGCGATGTGACTTTTCAAAACAGGCAGGGCTTTCCCATCTTCCGCGCTGAACACATTGCGTTTATACGCTCGTTTGTTGAAGAGCAGGAACGGGAGCAGCCGCAGCCTGTCACCAAACCCGTCGCGTTCTATCCTGCCGAGAAAACGCACTTGCCCTACGACATAGAAATCCAAACGCTGCACATCCCGGAACCGGAGCATGACCCGCCCTCTGCGGAACCCGCCGAGCCTGAACCGCCCGCCATGAGCGATGAAGAAAGGCTGATTCTGGAGCAGGAAGGGCGCGCGGCACTCTCGGAAATGGGCGAGTTTGTGCCTGATTTTGATGATGCCATCTCACAGGCTGAGATCGACGAGCCTCCCGCACACCGTCCTGCGGTATCTATCCCCGTTGACGGCGAGTGGCAGGGCTTTCCCAGCGTTGCCGCTGCGGAGCAGGCCGCTTA
>OHMV01000232.1_pt1 | contig 15075 bp, 41 predicted proteins | sample 1569451 | NCBI WGS metagenome assembly OHMV01 (sample SAMEA3879595, study PRJEB24766) | human gut metagenome | biome: human-associated habitat; feature: feces | place: USA | collected 1985/1987 | reverse complement strand
TTCTATAATTCATAATATTGTCCCTTTTTTCTATTGAAACTCTTGTTTACTGTGCTATTTTAATAACTATTATTTTGTAAAATACTCAACACTCTATCTTGTAATTCTCTCGATGTATCAACTGGACTATCAATAATAGCCTGACACACTTTATCAATTTCTTCTTGTGTAAAACAAAGAGTATTATCGCTTTTACATAATTCACTATAAGCTAAATCAAAAGCCTTTCTTAAAGGTGTTTTTGTTTTTTCTTTCTGCGTTTTATCACAATCTTCTAAGAATTCTTTTAAAATTTCCTTTGCTTCTTCCTTATACATATCTCATCACTCCTTAATCTACCTGAATAATCAATCTAATCCGTTTTCCACCTACACAATCAATAACAATTCCGTTGTCTCCTGTGACATACATATCTGGATAACGACCAACTCTTTCAATTTCAGATGCATCACCAGTTTCCATTTTGTCATTGAAAAAATCGTATAACTCATTCTCAACAGACTCTTTTGTAATCACCTTTACAACTTCGAATCCATCATGACAAAATCCCGTCTCGTCTGATAACCAATCTGAAATCTCTTCAAGTGCAAATTCTCTATCTTTCTTATACATTTCCTCTAATTCATCAGGAACAATCATTTCTGTTGGAAGAGCATTTAACACTTCCTTGTCTCCATCTGTGTCCCATTTAATATTTATTGCTTTTAACATATAAATCACTCCTTACGCAATCTTCGTTATTTCCATATAACAACCATCCATGGCTTTATTATACTGCCTAATATCATAGAGCCAACTAAACGGAATTTTAACAGTTCCTTCTTTTTTTAATTTTTCCATTATTTCGCCAACATCAAAACATCCTTGCATCCATCCATAGCCCGATAAATACTGTTGTCTATCTAGTTCACACAGTCTATCGTGATATTTAATTGTGTTTTTCTTTAAGAATTTAACATATCTATCAGATAGTCCATAATTTTCCTCTGGGTTATCATCACTATATTCTGACTTAACAAATGAATTTCCATGGAATAACTCAAGTTGCCACATTACTTCTCTCATATTATAAAGAGTTCTCGTTATTCCGTTTATTGCAATCATATAATCATTTCGAGTTCCAGGTTCCCAATTCTTTTTACTACATCTTCCGCATTTATATGTATCTGTATTAATTATCATTTTATATCTCGCCATATAAATCAACCATCCTTTCCATTTGAAATTGCTATTTCTTACCACTTAATTTCTTTTACCATAGCTGTGTAGTATGGTTCGACAATGCTCACAAAAACTAATGTCGCGTGTTCTAACGGTTCATATAATACACACTCAACTACTACTTCTATTTCTTTCCATTCAGATGCTTTCATAGAAATCCTGTCATCTTTCCGTGGTGTAAAATCAAGAATTCCTAAATTGCATTTTGTTGTTTTATCAATCACAAAAATATTATTCATTTCTATTGCTCCTTTACTCTAATTTTATCCAATTGCTTCTTTAATTTTCCATCGTTAATTTCAACATCATATCCTGACAAATAAGATACAATGTCACTTGCTCTTTTGTTACTCTGTGTAATACATACAGGTACTCCATCTACCGCAATAACTGTCTTGTATGTACTGTTATATTGTTTTACCCTTGTCTGCGTAATTTTCATTTTTCATCACTCCAATCTACTTAAATAATGTATGCTTGCCATCTGCATTACGTTTCCATTCGTAACCTGCAAATTCAAGAGCTTTCAAAGCTCCATTGTAATAACTCATATCCTGTGGTCTTGCATCTTTCATATTTGCAATCATCCACCGTTCATCTAACCATTCTTCCGTTTGCTGCTTAATTACTTTTGGTGTTCTTTTCATTTCAATCACTCCAATCTATACCAAATTCCATGTTTTAATAGGTGTACTTGCTGAAATATCAAAGTGTTCATCATTCCGTAAATCTTCAACCTCTTTTCTAAGTACAATACGCTCAAATTTATTCTCTTTAATTGCTTTCCGAATTACTCTCATTGCACCTGCTTTTGATTTGTAATTTCTATTAAAAGTAGCTCTTTTGTCTTTATCTACAAAGCCAACTACTTTATAATAAATTCTATCGGTTGCCTTCCAGAAATTTTCTGCAATCGGAATGAGAACATAATGTTCACACATCCATTTGAAATCCTTTTCCGTTTTGCTAATATAAGGATTACTACCATCAATAAATTCTATATGCTGATACATACCTACACCTCCATAATCTCAATACAGAAATCATCAGGATCATATTCACTGCCTTCAATGTCCCAATCTCTCATGTATTCTTCTTTTGCGTTATTGGCTTCTTCTTCAGCTTCACCATAGGAATCAAATAATCCCCACTCAAAATCGGAGCTGTCTCTTAACTGACCGCCATCATAACTGATAATATATTTGAACATTTCAATCACTCTCCCTTACAATTTTTTAAATAATCAGCTTTCTGTTTTTTATATTCTGCTTCAATTTTATCTAGTCTTTTCTGTTCTTCATCGCACTCTTCTTGTGATTCAAATACATCATAGTAATGTGTATCTCCATCCCAACGACATCGCACAATTTTATCTTTCTCTTCATCCGTTAATTGATATACTCTGTACATTCTAATCACTCTCCTTTCAGATTAGGACATAAACCAAGACCACCATCAATTTCAGGTACTCTTCTATATGCTCCTCTGTGTGGACACTCTTCTTTTTTACATTTAGTACAATCACATTTCTGATATTCCTCATAACTCATTTTCCAGTTTGTCTCTGCAAATCTTTCTCGTGTCATCATATCAATCACTCCCTTAAACAATCCTTGTCAACTACTGCAAACAACTTGATCTCTTCACCGACCTCACTTTCATCAAGATCCAGATTGTCAAGTAGTTCTGCAAACGATTCATCAGTAAAATCTTCCTTATATAAATACACGTCATGTACTGTTGGAGTACACCATAAATGCAATCTAATGAACTCTATCAGTTCAATCCACTCACACTCATTACATATCCGTCTTGCACATCTTACTAATAACTGAACAAAATCCTGTGTCATAAGTCCGTTACCTTCGAGCTTCTCAATCTGCTCGTCAGTAATCTCCTTTACGTTGCTCATACCTTTATCCATAATGTAAGAAACAACCGCATTTCCCATTCGTGAATCGAATTCTTCTTCAATAATCTTTCCTATTTTTGTTTCGTAGTATGTCATATTACGCTACCTCCTTTAATATCTGTTCAACTTCATTTGCTGTAAGTTCTCTTACGAGCCTCATTTTCTGTGCCAATATCCAACTACCGCCTTGTGATTCTGGACGATTGTAACTATCCCAATCTTCCACTTCACATTCAACCCATACTCTCTGTTCTCCGTTTGCAAGCCGCATTGAAAGATGTGGTGCTAATGGTTTAAAACAGCAGTGCCAACCACATCGAACTGCAAATCCCTTTGTTGGATAACACTCAGCTTGCATCCATTCATTAAATGGGGTTGTGTATGTTTTGTGAATGAACAACGGATATAATTTCCCGTCAGATAACTTTCGTAATAGTTTATATGCTTTCATATTATTCTCCTTTCCATAATAAAAGAGAGTAGATTTCTCTACTCTCATGAAACAGTTCTTTCCTTTGGTTTTATGCAACCTCTTTTATTTCCTTTACTGTTTCTTTCCAACAACTATCAATCAGTCCATAGACTTCATCAATATCATATCCATGCATTTTACAACCCTCTACACAAAAGATTGCATATTTAATAGGAAGTTTAACATCCTTATCCAGTTCTACTTCTAATACAGAACCACCGCCAGACCAAGAATCATATAAACCACACATTGTTTCTTTTCCAAGAACTATATAAGATTTTGATTTTTCATTCTTTCGTGGATCGTATTTCCCTTTTTCGTCATATTCTTTATTCTGTAATTCGATTAAATCAAATAAATCAAATAACGGCATTTTTACAAGAAATGTTACAGTTGCCATATGTGATGGAAGATTTTCAAATTCCTGTATGCAGCTTTCAATAAATTTGTCTTTATTCTTATCTCTATCTACATAATATCCGTCATCCCTATGTACTTGTTTGCAAGCTTTTCTTAATGCAGTTGCTTTACCTTGTGTTTTTGCTAACCACAGCATAGATGACTCTTTATCAATACTTCCATCTCCCGAATTTCCATACCAATTCAGAACATTATCGCAAACGCAATCGTAATTCCAATTACCACAATCCACCATGATATTTACTTTGACTTCATCATTAAAATCCTCTGCATTGTAATAAAAATATGTATTTTCTTTTACGTATTCCCATATTTCATCAAAATTATCTGTAAAATACTCTTCCTCTTCATCTGTCAGTTCTTTACGAATATCCTTTTCAAGCTCATCTTCTCCATACTCTATCGTATAATCCATAGCCCAATCAGCTAATTCATCATTAAATGTCTCCCTTGGATTATCATGCTCGAATATCTCTTTTAAAAAACTATCAGAAAGTTCTCTTTCTCTATAGTCAGTATAAATTTTGATGCCACCATCTTCATTTACACCCCACATTTTCTTTAATATTTCATCTATTCTGATTTTTAATATTTCCATTGTCATATCAATCAACCTCGCTTTCTTCCCATAAATCAATCAAACCAGGTAATACATAACCTAAGTCTATCCAGCTAAATTCATCAAACTCTTCAAGTTCTTTCAACTCATCTTCTGTTGGAATTTCAGCACCCATAATTCGCTTTACATCATTTTCTGTTCCACCAGCTTCAAGTATTCTATGTAATGTCATTTCTAATGCTCCAGAAATATCATCACTTCCTTTTACTGTGATTGCATTCCGTGACCAATATTCATTACAAAGATGAAATGTCACAAGTGTCTCATTTTCTTCTAATAAATCTTTTAACTCAATCATTTCGCTTACCTCCTACAATAATTCGTTTACATGTTTCTTTAACCATGCATATGCCTTTACCATTGAATCAAATGGTTCAATTCCAATCCACATCAAAACACCATCTCCAACAACTGCTGCTGTCTTTAAACAATACTCTTCTTTATTAATTTCCCATTTTCCATCGTATCGCTTTTCTACGACATATTTACCTATTCGTGTGGTAATTTCTCCAAAACAATTCCGTGTAATCATCTTTACATTCTCCTTTCTCTAAACTTTTCAATTCATCGTTAGAATATTTCGCCCATTTTCCTGTATAAACACCGTTCATTCTTTCTTCAAAGGTTCTCTTTCTCATTCCATACATTTCTGTTGCAACTTTATACATGTCATAAACAAGATCCTTTTCCGTATCAATAATCATAAAATCTTTAGGATTTTTCAAATTATCCAATACATACTGCATGAAATCTCTGAATGTAATTAGTTTGTTTGTCGTACACCATACAAGAATTTTGTTTTTGTCTTTGGTGTCTCTTGTTACAAATTTCATCAACTGCATCTCACATTCTCCTTCCCAAATAAATAAGACAGACACATTTGTTTGCGTCTGCCTTATTATTCTCTGTATTAAACCTCAATTACTTCCCAAGTCCATTCATATTCTCCACCGTAAGATGAAAGATATGCTGAACCATCATCACTGATTGTAAAATCAATCGAGTCCTTATCTTCTTTATTTGCATTATTCATTTCTTCTTCATAAGTATTCTGTGCATCCTTTTCGAGAAATGCATAAGCATCATCCTCATTATCGAATGCATCATGACTTGCGATTTCTTTTTCGTGTACTGCATAACAAATTACTACATATTTTTTCATATAAATCACCTTTTACCTTTCTAAAATTTCACTGTAAATTACAATTTCCTGCTAATCTTCAAGTGTCCAATTGCCAACTTTGTTCCCATTGATGTCCATTATGTAACCAGATTGATATCCGTATTCAAGTTTTTCTTCAATCTCTTTTAAATTTCGTCTTAATTCATATGCACTTCTATCAAGTTCGCCATCTTCATCTCTATAAGCTGCGTTACCTGTTTTAATTTCAATTTTCAACATAACACTCTACCTTCCTTTCAATTCTGAATCTCTTATATTGTGGAAATGTTTCATAAATTCGTCTGCACCAGTCTTCATCCTTAATACATTCGCTTAAATACTTATTATCAGGTGTAAAATAATATGTCTTGTGTCCTTCTTCTGATGAATTCTCTGTTGCATCTTTCCATTTTGTGATAATCACCATTTCATATTTTTTGTTTCCGTCATATGAAGTACCAGCTAAATGAGCTGTATATAATTTGCATTGACTCATAGTGTTACCTCCTCAATAAATTTTTCAATCATCTTTCTATATGTATTAGTAACTCTCTTTTGTGTCCAATATTTTGAGTCTCTGTATCTATATTTCTCATAAATTTCTTTTGCTTTCTTTTCATATTTCTGAGTAATTTCGTATGGAATCAATTTCCCTGGACAGTCGTATCCAGTTACAATAACATAATCACCAAATACATAAGCATCACAAGCCCATCCTTCTACTCTTGTGCAATAATAGCTTGCATCTTCAAAAGTAAATAATGTTTGCATTGGCTGATTACCAATGTTAATAATATGATAATTTTCTTTTAAAAATTTCCGTGTGACTTTCTCTTTCATACTAATCAACCTGCCTTTCCATGTATAACAAACTTGTCATAATTCCCTTCAATGCATACCAACACTGTTCTGCGTTCATATATCCAATCATCGAACCAGTATCTTTCTTTATGTGGAATTGATTGCCACCTTCAATACTGATTACTACAGATATTTCCGTTTTGCTTACTGCATTGATTGCACTGATTTCTCTATCAATCTTTTCACACAGTTCTTTTTCGCTTTTGCTTAAATATCCTGTAACTCCGTTATCCCATTTGATATTTAACATTATGAACACCACCTTTTTACAAGATATGTATTTCCGTTATATCTAACATTGCACCAACCGTCACTATTCGCTGTATACCAAAGTTGTTCCCATTTTACATAGTCTTCCATATCTTCTGTATATGCAAATGGGAAATTTATATATCCCAAATCATGAAGTACTCTTCCATACCATTCTTCATCAGCTATGACTCCATTGCCTCCGTTATACTGTGAAGTTTCAGCATCAAAATCAACAATTGCGAAATTATCAAATCCACTTTCCATTATTTCATTGAGTAAAAAAGCCTTTGTTAAAATTCGCAAATTATCTTCATCAGTTTCATTTAACAATGCATTTAACTTTTCAATATTCGTAAATTCATCTCCAACAGGTGTATCAATAATAATCCATTCGTCATTGCCTAACATATTCCGTAATTTCTCTTCATCCATAGGTAATGTGATTACATGGTCATTATTAAAGTCAACCATTGTATCTTTTGTAATGTTTCTGATTACAATTTTCATAATTCGTTTCCTCGCTTTCTTGTAATAAAATAGGCAGCTAGTAGATTATTCTCCTAACTGCCTTTGTGTTTATGCATTATGATATATTTCTAATGCATCCATATATTCTTTTTCGCTTATCCTGCCTTTTCTTGCTGTCGTTCCGTCTTCAAGTTCTGTACTTGAATAAAAATATCTTCCACAAGTCCAATAATTGAACTGTACTCTCATATCTTTCTCTTCATCATATGTCTCAATAATAAAACCGTTCTCTTTTGGTTTTGCCATATAATCGCCTACTTTCCATAATTTACACTCATAGGATGCCAACTCATATCAAATCCGAAATCATATTCAAGCATTTCTACAATTTCGTCCTCATTGAATGCAAGTGCTTTCATTTCTCTTATGATAATATTTTCAAAATCATCTTCGTCCTCAACTAACCCCATGAGATAATTGATAAGATATTTGAGTTTCTTACCATTCTTTCTGTAATCTGCTAACTGTTTCCGTGTATTTTCCGTTATCATTTCCATTCACTCCTTCCTAAGAAATCTTAGTTTCATTCTGCATCATACATTGCATATTCTCTACCGAGAGTTTTGCAAATTTCATGCTGCCTTTTGCAATCACCTGTTAAAATCCAAGTAATTTTCCTTGCCATACTCCATGAATCAAGGTTGTAGTTATCCATAACCCACCATATTTTTTCATCAAGTAAATAATACTTGAATGAAAATGGTCTTTGTGTTTTTCTCAAATCTGCAATAACTTCTTTAAGTTTGTTATTTTTCTTTTCGTCTTTATAAAGTTTAATCATATCATTTTCTCCATTTTCCTGGTAAATGCGAATTTAGTCTGACTCTAAATCCGTATTCGTTAATCCGTCATTTCTTTCAATTTCCTGCACCTGTTTATCAGTTAATCCAAATACTTCAATCAACACATAGCTCATTTCAAGTAATGCTCCGTGATTATCAGTATTAAATTCATTATCTGTTACCTTTTTATACATTTTTGCATATCTAATCTGATATGCAATTCTCATTTTTTCCCATTCTTCCTGTACAGCATTCATGGTTACACCTCCATAATTCTATCCAATGTATAGGTACAATTTGCAATTCTGAACCCATTCTCAAAGTATTCAATTTCACTTTCCGTTCTTGTGTCTACTTGTAAATACACTGGCTGCTTTCCATCAAAGAAAACTAACTCATGTGGTTTTACCTGGTGTAACACTCTATAAAATGTTCCATCGTTCATGCTATTAACACGTTCTAATTTAAAAACTGCCTTGCCTTGTATCTGCCGTAATTGCTTCTTTAATTCTTTCCAATTCGTTGCATTAAGCATAATTCATCACTCCATTCTTCCAAGGAAACACGCATTTACTCTGCTATACTGTTAGCACCATCACTAAATCCATCATCATAACCCTTGTTGTACATAGGATTTTCAAACTTAGTATTCGCTATCGGACTGTCTTCTTCAATTCCAAACCATTCTTTCTCTTCATCTGTCATCTCACAAACTTCATTAAAGTATTCCATTGCAGATTCTTTATCATCTTCAATAAGTCCGTCTTTAAATAATGTTGCCAATTCTTCAAGTCGTGTTCTAGGTATATAGTTTGGATTTATTTTGCATTCACTGCACATACAACATTCACATTTAATTCTTTTATCTGCATTTACTTTGTAAATACATTTATGCTCTTTATCTAATGGCATTTTTTATATCTCCTTTTATTATATTTTCAATATAACTCTATCTACTACTGACCGTACCATTGATTGAATACATTTACCCGTTACATTAATATCATATTGAGTTCCGTCAATCCTTACTATAATAAAATCACCTTTAACATTGTCTATTGTTGCAAAAACATCTATAGTTTTATATCTGCTTTCTGTAAATCCATTAAACAATGGTCGTAACAACTTAACTGCTTTTCTCACTTCTTTCGCTCGTCTTGAGTTTTCCAGTCTTTCATCTATAGATCTTAGTATATTGTCGCAATATTTCACAATTAACCTCCTTTATCAATTTATTTTTACCACGTTCTTGTTTCACAAAGTCTGATACTTTTAATATTTTCTCCGTATGGATATTCTCTTTCTTTTAACAAAGAATTTCTCCATTCTTCACATTGTGATTTATCTAAAAATGGTGCATTTACAAAATCGCACAAATAGGTATCATTGAAATACCATATCTTTCTGTTTTCATATGGTTCTTTGAAAATTATTTTCAAATAATATACTAATGGTTTATCCTGGTTTTCCGTAGTTCAACAATCCTCCTTTTTTTCGTATTGTTCTCAAAATTAGCTTCGGTTTTCTTTTCTGGATTTTCTAATAAAAGACACCCGGTTTTTATAATTGAAATTGCAGGATGTCCGTTCAAACATAATCCAAATACCAAATCGTTTGCATAATCTTTTGAAAATGTTTTAGCTTCTTTTCCATCCTCCCATTTTGCTACTTTCGGGTCGGTTTGAACTTCCGTTACATATTTTATTGTTGTTTCATTATCTGTTGGAAATAAGATACCAATAACATATTCTTCTGTACTTTTATTCTCCATATTTTCTTCCTCTTCGTCCTCCTCATCGTATTCCATGTCTAACCACTTTAATTCGTCTTGTAAATCTCCCAAATTATTTATAGAATCTTCAAGATACCTTATGTGGTGTTTTATATTTTCCAAGTCAGCTTCGGCACCATCTATTACATTGCTTACTTCGCTATCTGTATTATAATCGTTGTTTGATGCTGCACCTAACTGTTCAAAGCTACAATTTAATTCTTCAATTGCTTCCCTAACCTTGTCATTTAACTCTTCTCTTTTTTCTTCAAATTCTGCTTTTGTCATAATAAAAATCCTCCTAATTATTCTTCGTTATGTTTTAACAAACTCTCTTCGTCTACAATGCAAAAACATCCAAATCCAAAATCATCATCAATGTCACAATCAGCTAAACCTAATGAACAAATTACTTCATTCCACTCATAATCGCTTTTAAAATCCGATTTGTGTAACTCAAGGTATTCTTGATCTCTATTAACAAAATGCTCCTCCGTCTTTTCTCTAAAACGGTCTAATGCATTTTGTAAACAGGCTGCCTTTCTTTTTGTATCGTTCCAATAAGTAAAATATGTTCCATATAACCACTGCTGATCTTCTGGCTGCGTTGGATCATAGCCACTTACAACCGCATACTGTGTATCACTTTCGCTTTGTAATAAAGCAATATCCTCTTTCCGTAAAATTTCTTTCCATTTCATTTATCACACCTCCAAGTCATATTCTTTAATAAGTCTTTCCTTTACCATTTTGTTCAAATCCTTATTTACTGTTATGATTCTATGGGAAGTTCGATTTATGTATGTGAAATGACTTCCACTGCATCTTGCGAATCTATATCCATTCCGTAAAAGAATTGGCTCAAATTCACGCAACTGTTTTGTTTTTCTGCACATCTAGTATCACTTCCTTCCTTATTATAATGTAACCGTATTGCCGTTATTCCAGCTATGCTTTATCTGTGTTTCATTTTTATCACTTGCCTTTTCGTTATATTATTCTCTACATGGCATTTGCTCTTGTCTTTGTTGCCTTCTTTGTACGTTTCTTTTCTGTGAATGGAGATTCCATTTCATAACGGACAATTTCTGATAGATAATCAAAAATCTGTGCCTGTGTTTTATCCATGATGTTTTCAACGAAAAATTCTGTTCCTTTACAATGCTCAAGCAACGCCGTTTCCATTTCAGAGATACGACCATCACAATATGCATATAATGCTTTTAATGCACGGATAATTTTCGCCGTATATGCTTTTCCATTGTAAGAATCTGCGTATCCGTTCCATCCAAGATTACCAAGTAATGCAAGCATTGAATCAAAAAGTTCTGGATTTGTCTTTGACAACTTTACTCCATCAGAAATAGATGTAAGTGTTCCTACTGTGTTTTCATTATCATCATCTCCTTTTACTGCAACATTATTTTTGTGACAAATTTCCTGTAATTTCACATAATCTCCCTTACCGCCTGCAATAGCAGCCTTGTAAATATCCATAGGTTGCATTTTTGCTCTATCCTGTGACTGGTTAATAAACAAATCAATCGCTTCCTCAAGAGAACATTCCATAATTTCAACAACTACAGAATCCATTTTCGCTTTAAATGCTCCATAAATCCTGTGCTGACCATCAATTACATATAATCTGCCTTTGTGGAATAATACCTTCGGAACATCCCATTTATATTTGTTATATGCATTACCGATTGTGTATGCCCTGGCAAGTTTTAATCTTCTCTGCCATTCAGGTATGTGAATGTACATCGGATCTACTACAAGCTGAAGCTTATCTCCAACCATACTGTTTCGTTTTGCATCCTTAATCATCCGTGAAATATAATCAGTTTCCATTTTGCCGGTAAATCCTTCTGCGTTCCGTGCTTCCTGCATTTCCATTTCTGCTTCTTTTGCCGTTAAATAAACTCTCTTACACATAATTGTGTCCTCCTAATAATTTGTAATAAAAAAACGGCTACATTATTTTGTAGTCGCCTTTACATGTTCGTTTGCATCCTTACAGCTTTCAATTCCGTGACAACAACATCTGTCTCCACAATTAACACAAAGGTTGCATTTAATTTCTCTTACTTGTTTTTCTGTCATACTTCTTCATTCTCCAACATATACTCATAATATTCTGTTTCGCTTGCAAAGAGCATATATCTACCTTTTACAAGTCCTCTGTAACCTTCTGGTGTGTTATATCCTTTCATGCTTTACCTCCTTGATTTTATTTTATCTAAAGCAATGCTGATAATATTTCTGCAAAGCTTTTATGATTTTTGTTTTGCCTTTTGTTTCTTTTTGATGCAATTTCTTCTGCACAGCACATATTTTCATATGCAATTTCTGCTTCTGGTCTTGCATCTATAATTTCCATTCCGTTATAAGCGTGAAATACTATTGCTTTCTGTGTCATTCCATTGCCTCCCTTGCATCATGCAAAATCCGTGTAATTTCGCTTTCTGTTTTTGCTGTTTTGATTCTGTTAATTGTTGTTTCGCTGTAGCATAATTGTTTTGCAATGCGGATTGCATCATATTTTGATTTGCCCATTTTGTTATTCTCCCTTCTGCGTATTAAAAAAGCGATGCTAACTCAAGTGCTAACATCGCTTTGCTTTTATTATGCGTTTTGATTCCAGTTGGTTTTCGTGTTATATCTGCATTTACAGAATAAATCCGTGCCGGTTTACTTGCCTTTGCGATTTCATAATCACAATAAGTTTTGTGTGATTCTTTTATTTTTATACTCATTTTGCCTCCTATTTTTCTATGTATGGTGTGTTTGACAATATATCTGTATAAGCTGCCTTTGATTTATCGTCAAACTGGTTATTTACATCTTTTAATTCCATGGTAATATAACCATCGTTTATGTACCAAACAGCTATATCTTCTACTGGGATATAATCTATCTGCCGGTTTGCATTTTTATTTCCAAGAATAAAAGCTACAGATATAAGTGCGATTGTGGTCAATGCGTAGGTTATTTTCTTTTTTATTTTCTTTTTCATTTTGCGTTCACCTCCTTAATTTTGGGTATAAAAATAGCACCCTATCGAATTGATAAGATGCTTTGATTTGTGCTTTATGATACTATGAGCATAATTACATTGTTTTTAATTTCGCTTGTAATTCTGCTATTTGTGCTTCGATGGCTTGTTTTTCGGCATTTGCCTTATTATATTCTGCATCTGGAATCCATTCCATTATTTCGCTTGGTTGGACATGGAGATATTCGCAAATCCGATTTAATGTATCTGTTTTTAGCACTTCATTTTTGCTTATTTTAGATACAACGTTTGTGCTGATTCCAGTATCTTTACATAATTTCGTTTTTGTTATTTTGCGTTCAGACAAAAGTGTGTCAAGTTTATAATATACTATCATAAATATTTTACCTCCATTTCTACAATTTCAAAGATAGCATATTATTTGACTTTTTTCAAGTGCTATCTTGATAATGCACACTATAAAAGAGCAGACCAATTGCGTTAGTCTGCTCCTCTAACTATGCACTAATCCTGTAAACTTTCATTGATTCGCTTAATGTTATCCTCAAACTTTTTCTTGAGTTTTTCTATTTCTCCATTTTTAAGCAAATCTAAATAATCCTCATACATTATGAGTTCTTTGCGTAAGTCATCTTTGAATTGAATATCCGTTGGCATATTATCCATCCTTCCACCGCCTTCCTAGTTATAGTATAGCGGATTTATTGTATATTTACAAGTTACTTATTTGATATACATATCACAGAATACAGCCATGAAAAGCTTATTAAACTGTACTTTACTGATTGCTGTATGAAGTGTACCGTCATTTACAATCTTTTTAGACTGTGCGTATCTTGCACCAAACATATCTGACATATTCTCAGCAAGTTTACTAATCTGTGCCTGAGAACATCCCTCAATACCGAGATTCTCAAGAAATGTTTTAATGGCAGCAAGGAAATCACCACGTTTATGCTCGTTGATTTTTTTGGTATAGGCATCATGCATACCTTCCGGGATAAAAATATATGTTTCTTTCATAGCTTTTGTAAGTGGCTCAACAATAGCCTTGTGTGCAGTTTCAGCCTTACGAATAGCATTATCTACTTCGAGCCGTGGGAATTTTTCAGACACTTCCTCTATAGATAATCCATTGTCAATGTCATTCTGCCGGTTAGCAAGAATGTTTTCAAGCTGTGCTTTGAGTGGTTTCATCTCAGCTTTGAATCTTAAATCTTCTACTGCTATAGCAAGTGCTGATTCTTTAAAAGACTGTAACTGTGCGGTTGCTTCTTTACTCATTTTTGAAAAGTTAATCTGATTTTTAGCCATAATATGCTCCTATTCTCTACACCTTTTGTTTTGGGAGTATGTGTGTAGTTCCCATTATTTTTTATTTGTCGAGTGTGTTATACACACTATAAAAGGGTAGACTGGTAGTGTAAAATCAATTGTCTACCCTTCTAACTATGTATAACCTATGTATTTATAATGCCTATTTCTTCTATTCTTTAGAAGCAAGGCAGAGCTAGTTATTGTGTAAACTATTCAACCTTTAAACCAACTACTTAAAGCCTGTCTCATTTATTTTAGGCACGGAGCAGTTACCGTCCAACGTTTTCTCCCACGTTGTTGCATGACTACTAAATTAAATTGCAATCTAACCGCCCCACTTGGGCATTTTAGAAAAATTACTTTTCAATCGTTCAATCGTGACTGGGTTGTGAAGTTGTCAAAGTGCATAATCTGTAAGTGCGTAGGTTGCAATAACCAACTTCCCGGAGGGTGTTATACAGATAAAAATTTTGTGGAATTTTTCACTGAACCGTGATAGAATAAAGAATGTAAGTCGGGTTCAGTGAATCCACTATGTAAGGGTGTAAGGTGTGCTAGACTTTGCACCCTATTTTTTAAGTCGTTGTTGCTTGACTTGTTTAAAGTGTATCATGTTGCTTGGTGTTTGTCAAGTATTTTCTAGGATTGCTTACAAAGAAGTTTAAAGTTCGTTACTTCCTAGGTATTTGCTTGACTTGATACAAGTATAACAGATACGTTGTTGTTTGTCAATAGTCAATTT
>OHMV01000224.1_pt1 | contig 15396 bp, 10 predicted proteins | sample 1569451 | NCBI WGS metagenome assembly OHMV01 (sample SAMEA3879595, study PRJEB24766) | human gut metagenome | biome: human-associated habitat; feature: feces | place: USA | collected 1985/1987 | reverse complement strand
AAAATAGTATATAATTGCCTAATTTTTTATTGTAGAAAAACTCTTGAAACGAATGTCAGGACTTCGTGCAAAAGGAATAAAAAAAGAACAATTATAATAAATATTAGTTCTATATGGTATAATGTTTGTCGTACCTTAGGTAACGATAAAAGCTAACATACGAATATATGAAAACAATTAAATGTATTGGAGTGCTGACATCCGGAGGGGATGCTTCTGGCATGAATGCCGCTATCCGTGCGGTAACCCGGAGTGCAATTTGTAACGGATTTAAAGTGAAGGGTATTTATAGAGGATATGAAGGGCTGATTAATGGAGAAGTGAAGGAACTGACCACCCAGGATGTGAGCAGTGTTATTCAACGTGGAGGAACGATGTTGAAGACAGCCCGTTCTGCTGAATTCCAAACAGTAGAAGGACGCAAGAAAGCATACGATACTATGCAGCGAGAAGGAATTGATGCTTTGGTGATTATAGGTGGAAATGGTTCTATTACAGGAGCCCGGATTTTTGCGGAAGAATATGATGTGCCTTGTATCGGGTTACCTGGTACAATAGATAATGATCTTTATGGTACTGACTTTACCATAGGTTACGATACGGCTTTAAATACGATTGTGGAATGTGTGGATAAAATCCGTGATACGGCAACCTCTCACGACCGTATATTCTTTGTGGAAGTGATGGGACGTGATGCCGGTTTTCTGGCTCAAAACAGTGCCATTGCTTCTGGTGCTGAGGCAGCGATTATTCCTGAAGATCGTACGGATGTGGATCAATTGGAGAAATTTATCGGGCGCGGTTTTCGTAAGACAAAGAATAGCAGTATTGTTATTGTTTCCGAGAGTCCGAAAGACGGAGGTGCCATGCATTATGCAGAGCGTGTCAAGAAAGAATATCCTCAATATGATGTGCGTGTTACCATTTTAGGGCATTTGCAACGTGGAGGTTCGCCTAGTGCTTATGACCGTATTCTTGCCAGCCGTCTGGGGGCGGGAGCTATTGATGCCATATTGGAAGGGCAGCGCAACGTGATGATTGGCATTCATAACGATGAGGTGGTATATGTACCTTTTTCTGAGGCAATTAAAAAAGACAAGCCCCTTGATAAATCGCTTATCAAGGTGCTTGATGAATTATCTATTTAATGAAAATAATCATGAAAGGAGAAGCGGAAGTAATTCTTCTGCTTTTTCTATGATATGTGCCGGATGTAAGGCTTCCAATTCTGTGCGCGGCCGGAATCCCCATGCCACACCTATAGCTGTTACTCCGGCATGATGCGCTGTTTGCATATCTACATTAGAATCACCTACATAAAGTATATCTTCCTGTTTGACTCCTGCTTTTGTCATGATTTCGTTTATGATGGATGGATCGGGTTTTGCGGGGATACCTTCGCGTTGTCCCAGTACTTCCACAAAGTTTATTTCTGGAAAATAGTGTGCTATTAACTTTCGGGTAGCTGCTTGGTATTTATTGGAGGCGACCGCTATCATGATCCCTTGCTGTTGCAGTGTTTTTAATAATTCGGAGATACCGGGATAAGGGCGGCTTAAATCGGCATTGTGCTCATCATAATAAGGGATGAATTGTGAACGTATCTTTAATACATTCTCTTCCGTACGCTCCCCTTCAGGCAGAGCACGCTCAAATAATTTATTGATTCCGTTTCCTACAAAAAAACGGTATGCTTCCATTTCATGTGTAGGATAGCCATAATACTGTAAGGCTTGGTTGGTGGCGGCAGCTAGGTCGGCAATAGTGTTCAGTAATGTGCCGTCCAGGTCGAATATTACAAGTTTCTTCATATTTGTACTTCTTTTATCGGTGCAAAGTTACTATTTTTGTATGCAAACTAATAATAATGCTTATGAACTTTCTAGAATTAGTGAAGGCGCGCTATTCTGCACGCAAATATGCCAATCGTCCTGTTGAGGCTGAAAAGTTGGATTATATCATGGAATGTGTACGTTTTGCACCATCTGCAGTTAATTTTCAACCATGGCGTTTCCGTATTGTTACAGATGAGGCCGTACTGAAAACGTTGTATTCATGTTATAAACGGGAATGGCTTGCTACGGCTCCTTGTATCATTGTGGCTTGTGTGAATCATAATGAGTCTTGGCATCGGCGTGCCGATAATAAGGATCACGCTGATATTGACATTGCTATTGCAGTAGAACATCTTTGTCTGGCTGCTGCCGAACAAGGACTGGGTACTTGTTGGGTTTGTAATTTTGACACTCCGCGATGCAGTGAGGTTTTGGGATTGCCTGAAAATTTGGAACCGGCCGTCTTGATTCCGGTCGGTTATGCGGAGGATGAACCCACAGAAAAGAAGCGGAAACCATTAAATGAAATCCTTCTTTAAAAAATCACAAAAACACCTTTCGGAGTGCCATCGGGCAGGCAGATTTAATTTCCTTTTACAGTGGACGAAGGTACTATTAATCTCTTGGCCTGATGACTGTTCCGGATTTTAAGCTCATTCTTTTTAGTCTCTTCTTATTTTCTGATAATTTTGCATATTTTGTATTCCATTTATGATAGAAGTAAAGCCGAAATGGCTAAATTTGAGCACTTTTTAGGCTTTGAATAACCTATGAGTGTAGTAAGTACTATTAATAACACTAAAAATTATGGAGAACATAGGAGTTGGATTGATGTTGATGGTGGTCGGTATGGCGACTGTCTTTGTCATTCTCCTCATCGTTATCTATCTAAGCAAGTACCTTATTACTGTTGTCAACAAAGTGGCTCCCGAAGAAGCTCCTAAAAAAGCACCTGCTGTAGCACCTACGGCAGATACTGGTGCTATGGATGCTATTAAGGCGGCAGTTGAGATTTTGACAGCAGGTAAAGGTCAGGTGATAAAGATTGAGAAGTTATAATCCAAAAAAAGAAAAACACATTTATCAAAAATGGAAAGAGAAGTAAAATTTAGTCTGGTCTTTCGCGATATGTGGCAGAGTGCAGGTAAGTACGTGCCTCGTGTAGACCAGTTGGTTAAGGTTGCCCCGGCTATTATTGAAATGGGCTGTTTCGCCCGTGTGGAAACAAATGGTGGTGGTTTTGAACAAGTAAATTTATTGTTTGGTGAAAATCCGAATAGAGCTGTGCGCGAGTGGACGAAACCCTTCCACGAAGCAGGCATCCAGACCCATATGCTGGACCGTGCGTTGAACGGTCTCCGTATGAGTCCCGTTCCGGCAGATGTCCGTAAATTATTCTATAAGGTTAAACATGCGCAGGGAACGGATATTACCCGTACTTTCTGCGGATTGAATGACGTCCGCAACATTATCCCCTCTATCGGCTATGCTCATGAAGCCGGAATGATTTCACAATGTTCGCTCTGTATCACTTTCTCTCCGGTACATACTGTGGAATATTATGTGAATATGGCCAAACTGCTTATAGAAGCCGGAGCCGATGAAATCTGTATCAAAGATATGGCCGGCATCGGACGTCCCGTTTCATTGGGAAAGATTGTTGCCGGAATCAAGAAGATTAAAAATATTCCTATACAGTATCACTCTCATGCGGGGCCCGGATTCAATATGGCTTCTATTTTGGAAGTATGCCAGGCTGGTTGCGACTATATTGATGTAGGTATGGAACCATTGTCATGGGGAACCGGCCATGCTGATTTGATTAGTGTGCAAGCCATGTTGAAAGATGCCGGATTTAAAGTGCCCGAAATTAATATGGAAGCGTATATGAAAGTGCGTTCTATGATTCAGGAGTTTATGGATGATTTCCTTGGTTTATATATCAGTCCCAAAAACCGTCTGATGAATTCTTTACTGATTGCTCCGGGATTGCCGGGCGGCATGATGGGAAGTTTGATGGCCGATCTTGAAACGAACCTGGAATCTATCAACAAGTATAAGGCAAAACGTAACCTGCCGTTTATGACCCAGGATGAATTGTTGATCAAGCTGTTCAATGAAGTTGCTTACGTATGGCCGCGTGTGGGCTATCCTCCTTTGGTAACTCCGTTTAGCCAGTATGTGAAGAACCTTGCCATGATGAATGTAATGGCTATGGAGAAAGGTAAGGAACGTTGGGGAATGATTGCCGATGATATTTGGGATATGATTTTGGGTAAAGCGGGACGTTTACCGGGTAAACTGGCCCCTGAAATTATTGAAAAGGCAGAACGTGAAGGCCGCAAGTTCTTTGATGGCAATCCTCAGGACAATTATCCCGACCAGTTGGAAAAATATCGTAAGATGATGCTTGAAAAACAATGGGATAAAGGACAGGATGACGAAGAACTGTTTGAGTATGCCATGCATCCGGCCCAGTATGAAGCTTATAAGAGTGGAAAGGCGAAAGAAGACTTCTTGGCAGATGTGAAGAAACGTCGTGAGGAGAAGGCGAATGCCACTACTCCTGTCGAAGCTGAAAACAAAACAAAAGTACTGACAGTGGATGTGAACGGACAACCTTATCGTGTTACAGTGGCATATGGTGCTGTAGATCCTGCTACGCTGACAGCTGCTTCGGGTGCAGTTCCTGCACAAACTGCTCCTGCTCCGGTAGGTGAAGGGAAAGATGTGCTTTCTCCGTTGGAAGGTAAATTCTTCTTGGTAAAGAATGCTCAGGAAACCCCGAAGAAGGTGGGTGAAAAGGTTAATAAAGGTGATGTGATTTGTTACGTCGAAGCAATGAAGACCTATAATGCGATCCGTGCGGAATATGACGGTACTATAACTGCTATTTGCGCTAGTTCGGGTGACACGGTTTCAGAGGATGACGTATTAATGAAAATAGTATAATGGAAGATATATTTGAAAGACTTTATGATATGACTGCTTTCAGCAATATTATTGCTGAGCCGCAATTCTTGATAATGTATGCCATTGCGTTCATCTTACTTTACTTGGGTATCAAGAAAAAGTACGAACCACTGCTGCTGATTCCGATAGCTTTCGGAGTGTTGCTGGCTAACTTTCCCGGTGGTGAGATGGGGGTTGTCCAGGCCGATGAGAACGGCATGGTAATGGTGAATGGAGCACTGAAGAACATCTGGGAAATGCCGTTGCACGAAATTGCGCACGACTTGGGCCTGATGAACTTTATCTACTACATGTTGATTAAGACCGGTTTTCTTCCGCCTATTATTTTTATGGGGGTAGGTGCTTTGACAGACTTTGGTCCGATGTTGCGTAATCTGCGGCTTTCTATTTTCGGAGCAGCTGCACAGTTGGGTATTTTCACTGTATTGCTGGTAGCTATCTTGATGGGGTTCACTCCGAAAGAAGCGGCTTCATTGGGGATTATTGGTGGAGCAGACGGTCCTACCGCTATCTTTACCACTATTAAACTGGCTCCCCATTTGCTAGGGCCGATTGCTATTGCCGCTTATTCGTATATGGCTCTGGTACCCGTTATCATTCCGTTGGTTGTGAAAATCTGGTGTACGAAGAAAGAATTGAGTATCAATATGAAGGAACAGGAAAAGAAATATCCTTCTTCGGTAGAAATCAAGAATCTTCGTGTGCTGAAGATTGTATTTCCGATTGTAGTGACTACGGTGGTCGCTCTGTTTGTGCCAAGTGCAGTGCCTTTGATTGGTATGTTGATGTTTGGTAACTTGATTAAGGAAATAGGTAGTGATACTTCACGTTTGTTTGATGCAGCTTCAAATAGTATCATGAATGCGGCAACTATCTTCTTGGGGTTGTCAGTCGGTGCGACAATGACTACGGAGGCATTTTTGAACTGGACTACTATCGGCATTGTGGTAGGTGGTTTCTTGGCGTTTGCCTTGTCTATTTCCGGTGGTATCTTGTTTGTGAAGTTGGTGAATCTTTTCACTAAGAAGAAGATCAATCCACTGATTGGGGCTACAGGTTTGAGTGCTGTGCCCATGGCCAGCCGTGTGGCTAATGAAATTGCTTTGAAGTATGACTCCAAAAATCATGTGCTTCAATATTGTATGGCAAGTAACATTTCAGGAGTTATCGGTTCTGCCGTGGCTGCCGGTGTGCTGATTTCATTCCTACAATAAAATACATTGTATTTAAATTATTCGGACACGAATTATACGGAAATTACAGATGTTTTAGACAATACTGTAAAATCTGTATAGTTCGTGTTTTTTATTCATTCTCTTTCTGTATCGTTCTCCTAGCTAAAACAAATAGAATAGGCCCTCTCCTCACGAAGAAAGCCTATCATCCGATTAATGTTTAATATAAGAGAGAGTTTTATAGTCCTAACAGTTCATTGAACTTCTCTGCTGTCTTGGGATCTGACGGACGTGTCATATTAGCAGAGATGATGTTACCATCCCGATCCAGCAGGATAAAACGGGGAATGCCGTTAATGAGGTAAGCATCCATAAAGGTCCTGTCTGTTCCCATGTGTAACTGGATCCCTTTCAACTGCTCCTTTGTTACCATGTTCTCCCATGCCTTTTTGTTCTTGTCGCATGACAGGCTGACAAAATGAATATCCTTTCCTGCATATTTCTCTTCCAGTTCCTTTAACGCGGGAAGTTCTCCACGGCAAGGACCACACCAGGTAGCCCACACGTCAATATAGATATATTTTCCTTTCAAGTCAGTCATTGAAACCGTCTTTCCATTTATATCCGGATAGGAGAAGCTAGCTGCTGAGGGATTGCCTGATCTTAATTTTTCCCACTTGGTACAAAGTGTGTTGAATTTTTCTATGGACTTTGTATCCTTCACGTGTTTGCGGAATAGGACAATCAGTCCGTCTGCTTCATCCAGTCCGTTATTGTCTACAAAGTTATAAACAAATTGGTCAATCAGAAAGTCTGCAACCTTTTCATCCTGTATGGTTGCATCTATGTAGTTTACACATTGTTCTGTTGAACTTGACGCAACCGTTTTTCCTTTATTACTAAAGGCGCTGATAGCATCGGGAAGGAAAGCCTTATATTCTTTCAGCGCTAATAAACCGGCATTGATCGGAGTAATAGCTTCCAGTTTCTCATAATATGCTTTGGAAGGAATATAGTTGTCATCCTTTCCAAAATGAGGATGATACAAAGCGTATTTGGAGAAATAATAATACGTATAGAATTGCAGACGTATTTTTTCCTGTGCAGTGAAATCGGCCGGAAGTTTTGCGGCTTCCAATACTTGGCAATTGACTGCATACAGGCTGTCTCCTTTGTGTATAAGGGCGGCTTCCTGCATTTTCATGTCGGGCATGCCGAGTGATCGGAGCTCTTTGCTTCCCAGATAGGTGTTGATAGCGGCGCCTGCTCCTTCAAAGGTTGTGTTTCTCCACATGTTATCACTGTCGAATGACAAAGTAAGGTCTTGATTAGGGTCCAAATAAAGGGTACGGCGTCCGCGTGTGTATTGCATGGTTACATATTGCGGAGTGAATCCCGTGATTTCTATGTTGCCGTTTCCTGCGGCGTCAATCGCTACTTCTTTTTGTTCGCCACTTTGGCTGAAAGTCAATATAACTTTGACCTTCTCATTGGGATTGGTGACCTTAAAAGTGAGCTTTGCAGCTTCCGCAGCAGTGAAGGTACTCAGCGCAAGGCCAAGTACCAGGATGGATTTTAGAGTTCTCATCTTATTTTTTTCTTTTAGGTTTCATTTTCAATGCATCGGGACGCATGTTATAGACTTTCTTTCCGTATGCGGGTTCTGTGCTGAGGCTGGCAGGGATGGGGGCTTTGCCGTTCAGTTTACGAAGCACCATTTCCAAGGCGGCTGCATATTCCTGATGGATGAAAGCATCATCTCTGTCTGTTTGGTTATAAGCAATGTATTGCAGATAGCCTACACATTTGTTGAACCAGAATTCGGGAAGTTCCTCTGCCTTGTATCCCAAACGGGCGATAAATTTCAATCTGCCGATCAACTCTTGTTGGTTGATTGTGGTATCTGCAATCATCGCATCAATCTGGGTAGCTGCCGCTTCATACTTTTGTTCCCGGATATCATTATTGATACGGATCATTTTCAGATTGAAATCTTTTCCTTCATAGTTGCATAAGGCTTCAATTTCCGCCAATTCGCCGTATGAAGTTTCTTTTGCCAGTTTGGCATCAACATTTTTTTTACCGAAACGCTGACAGAAATCTGCATAATTGTCTGATACTTGCTTTAGGTACGGGTTCATGCCGTTGATGGTGTTTACATATACTTCCCATACATCCGGATCAGTCAGTTTGGCGCCTCCTTTTATTAATTCGTCAAAAGCGGTCTGTACGTTCTTGCGTGCATAGACTGAATAGTGATAATTGATGTAATCAATTAAAAAAGCACGCTCCCTGTTTCCTTTGGTATATTGGTCTTGCAGGTAAAAAGAACGTTTGGTAGGAATGTTTGCGTCTTTTCCTGTCTGAATAAACTGTTCGGGAGTCTGACGACTGCTGCTGTGATGGACGATTTCTTCGGTAGCAGGATCTATGAATGCATAGGTGGGATAACTGCGTACACCGTATTTCTTGGCTAATGTAATTCCTTCACCTTCTTCAGCATCAATTTTGAGGTTGATGAAAGTTTGGTTATAGTAGTAACCCACTGTAGGCAATGAGAATACGGTTTGTGCCATATTCAGGCAAGGTCCGCACCATTGGGTATAGAAATCAATGAATATCAGTTTATTTTCTGCTTTGGCCTTGGCTACGGCTTCTGTCCAAGTAGTGCCGTGCAGGAAATTGATTCCTGCATTCTGGGCACTTAAGTGAATCGCATAGATACATGCGAAAATGAGTAAGATATATTTTTTCATGTCTTTGAATTTAATATGTTAATAACCGGGGTTTTGTTTACATTCCAGATTAGAACTGATTTCTGACGACGGAATGGCATCAATACGGCGGTCTATGATGCGTTGGTAATAATTGTCTCCTTGTGCTTCCGATTTCTCATATTCTTTTTCCAAAGCTTCTCTTAACGTCTTGTTCAAGGCAAGCAGACGGGTGAAATCGGGTTTCTCTGTGTATCCTGCAAAACGGATCATGGCAAACCATTCATGCCAATTCTCGAAAGACAGTTCCAGCATCCATTCGTTGAATATGGCCGTTTCCAGTTCTTCATTATTGGCTGGAAGAATAATTTCAGCTCCTGCTCTTTCGCGTAGTTTACGGATCGGTGCGTAGGCTTCGGATATAGAGGCTCCCGAACGATACAAGGCTTCGGCTTTAATCAGATAAAGTTCAGAAACACGGCTGAAGATGACAGGCATGTCATTGGCATCATTCAGCAGCTTTTTCACTGATTTCAAATTATAAGCTACAGCAGAACTGCGACTGTCCATCAAACTGTCTACTTTAGAGAAGATGGCATCGGCGCGAGGATCATCTCCCACCAGTTCCACATACTCATTGGTGGGCCCCCAATAGCCTTGTTTCTTCGTGGGGCTGTTACCATAACATTGCTGGCGGGTGGAAGTGTTGGTTGCATCTTTTTGGTCGAATACACGAGCGAACAGAATCTCTTTGGTTGTTGAAAACTTATCAAAAACGTCACCGTAGTTTGCTTCCGGCAATGGAGCATTTGTATCAATCGCATCATTGACTGCTGCTACCGCTTCTGTGTATTTTCCTGCATACAGCAATACTCTTGCCTTTAATGCCTTGGCTGCTTCTTTAGAAGCTTGTGAAAGCTTTTTCCAATCAGGAGCTTTTTCAATCGCTATTTCCAGTTGATCCAGAATATATTGATAAGAATCGGCTACGGAGCTACGCGCCTTCAAAGCATTGGATACGGATGGAGCTTCATTGCGCATGACCACCCCGTATTCACTGTTCATATCCCAAAATTCGCAGTAACGAACCAAGACGTTGAAGTAGGCCAGAGCACGTAAATAGGCTATTTCACCTAACACTTCGGCTCTACGGTTTCCTGAGAACTCTCCGTCACTCATACGGTTACAGGCTGTTTCCAGGAAGTTGGCATTTTTGATTACAGCGTAATCTGCGTCCCATTCCGTTGCATCACTGAATGATAGGGTAGGCAACATTCGCTCGGAGTAGTAAACGGCATTACCGGCACTTACAATTTCTTGACGCCACATGGTTCCGGCTTTGAATGAACCACTTACTGTAGGAAATATGACATTGAATCCATTTCCGGGCAAGGAGTAATAGATTCCGTTTAAAGCTAACTCTACAGCAGCGGGTGTTGTGATGGCGCCGTCTAAATCTGCTTCGAATTCGGGCTTTTGGTCCAAGACATCTACCAACTGGCACGAGGAAACGCCCATTGTAAGTAAAGCTAAGAATATATATTTTTTCATTCGATTATACATTTAAATGATTATAAGTTAATTTTTAAACCTGCCGAGAAAGAGCGGAAACCTGGATAAGCCGAGGTTTCATAGTTACCGCCATAATTACTGTTACTGTTTACGGTAGCAGGGTCTGTTCCCGGATAAGAGGTGATCGTGAACAAATTGGTAGCCGAGATAAATAGTTGTCCTTTAATTACTTTGTTTAAAGGTAAATTATAAGTCAGACGCACTTCCTGCAAACGGAAGAAGGAGGCATCAAACAATTCATGATCGGTGAGTCTAGGTACACCGTCACCTATATACAAGGCCGGGTATTTGGCATCTTTGTTGGTGTCAGACCATCTGTCATTCAATCCATAGTCAATCAAACCGGTTAATTGTCCGGGTAGATTCTGCAATGTCTTGTTATAGATCTTCAAGCCACCAATCTGATATCCGAAGTTGGCGAACAAACTAAATTGTTTATAAGATAAATTAGCAGTCAAACCGCCGAACAAATCCGGATCAGGATTACCGATAATAACACGGTCATTGTAGTTGATGATTCCATCCCCGTTCAGGTCTTTGATTTCCAAATGTCCTGGTTTTAAGGAATTCCCATCGTAATAACTTTGTCCCTTTGATTTAGCATAGGCGTTCAATTCATCTATTCTGGCCTGGTCTTGTATGATACCGGCATATTCATAACCATGGAAAGCTCCCATTGGATAACCTACAGCCAATACTTGGTCGGCATAGCTGCCTTGAACTACTACATCCATAGCTGATTGTGCTTTACCTTCTTCAACCAGTCTGGTGACTTTATTCTTGTTATGTGACATATTCAAGGTCAAATCCAAACTCCAGTCTTTAGTAGATAATACACGGCCCACCAGGTTTATTTCAATACCGCGGTTGGTCAGTGCTCCGATGTTACGGTTCATCTGCATGGAGCCGCCGGTTGCGCTGGGTGGGAAATCAAATGACCAGATCAAGTCTTTGGTATCTTTGATATAGCCGGAGATAGAACCGGTCAGTCGGTAATCGAACAATGCGAAATCAAGACCTAAATCATATTGGGTCGATTTTTCCCAACGGATGTCGCGGTTACCCACTTGTTTGTGTATAATGGCTGATAGATTGTTATAGCTGGTTGCTTCGTATAAATCACGATTAGAGAAGCTGGTTAAGTTTTGTGTACCGGTAGTACCTACGCTGGCACGTAATTTCAAATCATTAATGAATGTCAGGTTTTTCATGAAGTTTTCCTGAGAGATACGCCACGCAATGGCTCCCGAAGGGAAGAAACCATAACGGTTGTTCGAACCAAACATGGATGAACCATCATAACGTCCTGTAAAAGTGAACAGGTAGCGCTCCATTAATTTATAATTGATACGGGCAAATGAAGAGAACAAACCACTTGCATTATATCCGTTGCCCCAAGATGAGATGCTTGCAGCACTTCCCAGATTGGTGTAGATGTCATTATCCGGATAAGTTTGGCCGTTCATGGTGGTGCTACGGCTGATGCCGCGTTCAAAGGAGACACCGGCTACGGCATCCAGTACATGGTTCTTGTTGAACTCATAGTTATAATTCAATGTATTGTCGAATACGGTTTTTGAATATTTATAATGATATTCAGATCCGCTAGCTTCATTTCTAGTACTTAGAAAACTTGGACTAAATGAATTGTTTTCAGTAAATTGTAAATTACCTGATAAGCTGGAACGGAAGCGGAATCCTTTCCAGATATCAACTTCTCCATATACGGTTCCCATGATACGGTAAATATTATTATGGTTCTTCTTATAGGTGTTAGCTACCGGATTGGCACTGCCACTTGATAAATCAAATTCACCATTGTCATTGTATATAGGAAGGTCAGGACGGAAACCTTGTGCACTAAATAGTGAAGTGTTTGCATTATCTTGGTCTGTATAGCTCATATTGGCATTAATACCAAAACGGAGGATAGGCAGCACATGCATTTCTGTAGACACACGTGCGTTATACCGGCTCAGGTCACCTCCTTTGACCATACCTTGCTGATCGAATACTGATAATGAAATAAGGTATTTAGATACTTTACTGCCTCCGCTTACAGTCAAGTCGGCATTATGGCGGATGGCAGTTTGTTTCACTTCGTCAAACCAGTTGGTATTAGCACTACCTAATGCAGTGGAATTAGGCTCAAGAATTTCTAATGCATATTGGTTGGACGGATCATATACCAAGGTTTCTTTAGCGAAGCGGCGTACTGTTTCGCGCCATTCGTCACCATATAAAATACGGAAATTCTTGATCTGGACATCAGTGGTTACATTATAATTGAAGTTGACGGTGGGTTTGGAACCTTCTACTCCTTTTTTGGTGGTAACGATAACTACACCATTTGCAGCACGAGAACCATAGATAGCAGCCGCAGAAGCATCTTTCAGTACGTCCATAGACTGAATGTCATTGGGCGAAATTGCATCCAGCATACTGGGATCTTCTACAGGAACTCCATCGATCACATACAAGGGTTCATTGGAACCGGTCAATGAGGTAGCACCACGCACACGCACGCGGACTGTTTCGCCCGGTACACCGGTATTTTGTGATACCTGTACACCAGCGGCCAAGTTTTGAAGCATGGAAGTTACATTAGGAGTATTTAATTGACTTAATTGTTTTAACCCTACTGAAGCCACAGAACCGGTCAAATCTTTTACAGAAGAAGTACCATAACCTACTACGACCACTTCATCCAGATTGGTTACTTCGCTTTCCATTTTTATATTGAAGACATGTCTGTTACCAATTTTCTCCTTAACCGTCTGCATACCGATAAAGCTGATCATCAGTTCGTCGTTTTTAGTATTTTCGGGATAAGACAACATGAACTGCCCATCCATATTGGCTACAGTACCGAAAGTTGTACCTTGGATGACAATAGAAGCTCCAATGACCGGTTCACCCGTATCATCTTTGATAACTCCGGTAATCGTTCTGCGTTTGGCATTTCTGTCAATCGGTAATATTAACACATAATTGTTTTCTACCAACTCATAACGCATACCTGCCTGGCTACAAATCACTGAAAGTGCTTGCTCCAGAGGTTCTTTGTTTAATGTTAGTTTCAAAGGTACATTGTTTAAAGTTGCATCTTCGTACATGATATTAATGCCGGTTTGCTTTTTGACCATGTTAAGGGCCTCTTTCACACTGATGTTTTCACTTTTGATAGTGACTGTCTTGTCAGCTGATACATTTGCAAACACAGCGTTGAATGTGCAGAATATGCACATTAGCATTACTAAAAACCTCATTTTTGGAGGTTTAGCTACTAAACGCTTCCAAAGCTCGTTTCTTTTCATAAAACTCAAATAACTTATTTAATAATTTAGAATGTTCCTGTTATACAGGGCTTGATTATTGTTTTTTTACTAATATGGTTTCTCCCTTTTTCTCAAACTTGACATCGGATACACGATGAATGATGTCTAGTGCAAAGTCCAAAGGCTTGTTACGGAAAATAACTCCGGTGAATTTCATGGTTTCTAATTCCTTGGATGCTATTTGAATATCTACATTATAGCATCGGGACAGACGGGCTATCAGCAAAGGAAATGGCATTGCGTCAAACTCCATAGCACCCTCAGTCCATGAAATATAGAATTCAGTATCTACTTTGGAAACTTTTGATTGTGCAGAAGAGTAATGTTCGCCTGGTAGTAGATAATATTCACCTGATGGAGCATTTACCTTTAATTTTCCTTCAATTAAGGTTACTGATAATTCTTCATCGGGATAAGCCGAGATATTGAAAGTTGTTCCTAATACATAAATAGCATGGTCGTGTGTTTTTATTATGAAAGGGCGGGCTTCATCGTGTGTTACCTCAAACATGGCCTCTCCTTCCAAAGTGACTTCTCGGGTATCTCCGAATTGAACCGGAAAATCAATATGAGAGTCCGCATTCATTTTTACTTTTGTGCCATCAGCTAATACTATTGCGTACTCCGAACCTTTTGGCACTATAATTTTATTCTGTAATAATTCAGTATCCAGTTTGGGTTTGTGGGGGGAATCACTTTCTTGAGGAAATATGATTTCTCCATTGTTGATATGACTTCCATTGATTTCCCGTTGGTTTTCATAGAGGGGAACTACAGAATGGTTTGCTTGTACCCAGGTGGCTTTAGGAGTTTCTGTGTTTTTGGGAAGAGGGGATTGTTGTGGCTGTTCGTTTTGGGCAATGGCAGGTACTGGCTTCTGGCCATTGAAATATAAAATGGAGGTAATTCCTATTAGTATTGCTATTGCAGCGGCCGAGGAATAAATAGCGATACGGCGATGAATAGTATGGGACCGGTTACAACGGTGTTGAATAGACTTCCATGAGGCTTCTTTATCAAACTGATGTAATAAGTTAAGTTGGTTGTTTACATGGTGGAGTGAAAGTAACTTCACAAAGATTTCTCTATGCGATGCGTCTTCTTCAATCCATAGCTTTAATTCTTCCAATTCCTGCTCGTTAAGCTGATGGGACAGGTATTTTTGAATTAGTGTTTCCGTTTTACTCTTTTGCATAATTGTTGTACAGTTTAACAGAAGTATCACAAATACGCAAAATGGGTGACAAAAATCTGAATAAATTTATAAATTAAATAAGATTAGGATTTCTATCATATTGAAACGACGCAACATTTTTAATGCGCGTGATAAATGAGTTTTTACTGTATTTACGGAAATATGGAGTTCTTCGGCTACTTCTTTGTACTTTTTGTCTTCCAGAACAATCTTGACTAAAACATTGTATTCCTGTTCCGGCAGTTTTTTTAATTCGGCCAGCAACTGGCTTCTTTTTTGCAACAGTTCTTCTTCATCATAAAAGTCATCGATGGGAGAATAAGATTCTTCCTCCAGCTCGTCTAAGGAGAAATAGCGTTCCCGTTGTACTTTGGTCAGTGAGGAAAAACGGACGGCATTGAACAACCAAGCATGTAGGTTGGAGGAAATGGCAGTATGCGAGTTCTTGTCCCAGAAACTGACAAATAGATTCTGCACGATATCTTCTGAAGTTTCCGTAGAGCCTGTGAACTGTACAGAGTAAAGGCATAAGGGAAGGTAATAAGTATCATAAAGCAGACGAAAGGCTTCTTCTTTGTTTTCAGTAAAGAGGGC
>OHMV01000208.1_pt1 | contig 15829 bp, 15 predicted proteins | sample 1569451 | NCBI WGS metagenome assembly OHMV01 (sample SAMEA3879595, study PRJEB24766) | human gut metagenome | biome: human-associated habitat; feature: feces | place: USA | collected 1985/1987 | reverse complement strand
TCTTTCATCCAGTTCCTGTTCCCACTCTTCATATTTATTAATGATTTTCGTCTCATAATTTAAGATTGTGGTACTGCCACTGGTAAGGCTGATGGCAAACATGGCAATAACAATGATAATCAGCACAATATTCACAGAAAGTAAGATGCGGCAGCGCTTCTGTAATTTCGTTTCCTGTTGTTCCTCTGAATTTTTATCAGCATTTTCATTCTGGTGCTCACCAGATTTTTCTTTGCCAGCTACATGGTCAAGGTCTAAGCCCATATCTTTCACCGGAATACCTGGTATTTCGGATGCATCCACCCCGGGCAGTCCTTTCAGATAATCCTGCAATTCTTTTAGATAGGCATATCCTATCGGTGTATGGAACAATTCCTGAGCCATGATTCTCTGGTAGATTTCCTGTACCATCTGTGGATTATCCATATTCATATTATCATGTATGTACTGGATTCCTTCCACTTCCTTTTTGGCCAATTTTGCCTGTTCTTCATTTTCAAATACGAATCCACTTACTTCCCAGACTTTGCCATCTAATTCTTTTTGTTCCATATTTCCTCCTGCAATTTACAATCCCAGAAAAGTCTTTTTATAAAATGGTGTAACCTCACCAATCAGCTCCATTGCCTTTTCGTCTGCTTCATGCATATCAAGACGCATATAGCCAAGGGACGGCTTTACAGCTTCAGCAATTCCTTCAAAGACGCTCTTTCTCTCACCCTTAAACTCTACAACCAGTAAATAACTAATGTCATCCTTACGTTCAATCTTCGTTACCAGATATGCTTTCTTGATATTCTTCTGTTTCTTCATATATTCACTGAGTATCTGTTTCAGTTCATCCGCCTCCGCAATTGGCTCACCAACAAATACACCCGTTTTCTTTTCAACAAGATTGCCAGATGCCATCTCAGCTTCCTGCCTCTTATATCGTTTGAAATAACCTATAATAATTTTCTTCCGGTTCTCTTCTACCCGAAGTTCCATACTGCCCGGATTGATTACAAAATCTCGCTCTCCTGCAATCTTCATCAGCTGGTCAAAACTGACTTTCTGTCCCTTCCATTCCTTTACATTATAAATCTTCTGGAAACTCTGCCAGTCTGTATACACCGGCATCCACTGTGCTCCATTGCTATCCTGTAACAATGCAAACTGAAGGGCTGTTCCCTTTTTTCCGTCTGCATCCTTTTCTTCCTTCGGGTCCTCTACCACTTTTACCGGACATAAAAATTCCCCGCGGACTACCTCTTTTAACATACGGTCACATAAGAACTGCTCCGCACGTTTCCACTGTTCATCTTTCTTTTCTTCAAATAAAATCTGTCTGTGTCTTGCCATTGCAAGAATCAGAGCCGGATTTACAACCGGAATCTGTGCTTTGGAAAGCTCGGAAAAATCCGGTGGTGGAAGCAAGTCATCTCTTTTTAATCTGCAGGAATAGCTTCCCACATCCAGTATCAGATCTTCCATACCCCACCAGTGGAGGTTTGCCCAGAAGAACATCTGCTTGTCTCCTCTGATTCCTTTTAATTCCAGTTCTACATTCTGCTCTTTATAATGTTCTATTGCCTTTTGGGCAAATTCTTTCGTTGAAAAGATTAATACACTTCCGTCCCCCATAACACGCGGGTAACCGGTATGCTTGTCCCATGCGCAGTAAAGCTCTTTGCATCCCTTTATTTTATCTGCCAGAATCTTGTTAAACACTTCTATCTTCTTTAAAAAGTTATCTGCCACAAAGGTTTTCTTCTTATGATGTACTTCTGCAGAACGAATCAGAAATTCCAGTTCCTCTAAAGTAAGCTTTGCAAGTTCCTGTTCATCCGGCATTTCATAATTCAAAAGATGGGTCTCTAATAATTCTTCTTTACGCTCTTTACTAATTTCCATGTTCTTCTCCTATATCTTTCCTTAAAACAATCACGTTATTTCTATTTTAATATAAAAACGCTATAAAGTAAAATAGAATCCTTCCGGATTCTACTTTATCTTTCACGCAGTTTACATCAGTTCTTCAATGACTCCTGTTTCATTGTATTTTCTGCAGTCAATGACACGCTGATTGGAAGAACCTTTGAATTTTAATGTAATATCATATAGCTCTGCCACATAAGGGCCATCCACCAGCACATCGATTAAGGATAATAATTCTTTCGTATCCTCGGTATATCTTCTTCCCTCCGGTACTAAATCCTTATCCAGTACATATCCGGTATATGCCCATATGTCTTTTTCCGGATGTTCCGTCCGCACCCGCTTGATAAATGGAAGCAGTGCATGCTGGTTTTCCGGTTCAAAAGGGTCTCCTCCCAAAAGAGTCAGTCCCTTGATATAGGGAGATTCCAAAGATGCAAGAATTTCATCTTCTACTTCTTTTGTAAATTCCTCTCCATTTTTAAAGTCCCATGTTTCCGGCTGAAAACACTCTTTACAGTGGTTCCGGCAGCCGGATACAAACAGCACCGTTCTTACACCGGTGCCGTTCGCAATATCATTATATTTAATCGCTGAATAATGCATTTTCTTTTCACTTTCTTTTTATAAGTGAAGTACACGCTCCTTGATTTCCTGGGTTCTTCCCTGATTCCAGAACTGGGAACCAATATAACCACAGGTACGTCTTGCCACGTTCATCTTATCCTGGTCACGGTTGTGGCAATGCGGGCACTCCCATACTAATTTTCCATCATCATCTTTTACAATCTGAATCTCACCATCATAGCCACATACCTGGCAGTAATCACTCTTGGTATTTAACTCTGCATACATGATATTCTCATAGATGAATTTCATTACAGATAAAACAGCATCCAGATTATCCTGCATGTTCGGAACTTCCACATAGCTGATTGCTCCACCCGGTGAGAGTGCCTGGAACTGGGATTCGAATTTCAGTTTGGTAAATGCATCGATATTTTCGGTTACATGCACATGATAGCTGTTGGTAATGTAATTCTTATCAGTAACACCCGGAATAACTCCGAAACGTTTCTGTAAACATTTTGCAAATTTATAGGTGGTAGACTCAAGCGGTGTTCCATATACGGAGAAATCAATATTTTCTTTCTCTTTCCACTCCTTGCAGGCATCATTTAACCGTTGCATTACCTTTAAGGCAAATGGTGTTGCTGCCGGGTCGGTATGTGGTTTTCCAGTCATATATCTAGTACATTCGCAAAGTCCTGCATAACCCAGTGAAATAGTAGAATATCCACCATATAAAAGCTTGTCTATGGTCTCGCCTTTTTTCAGACGGGCAAGTGCTCCATACTGCCAGAGAATCGGTGCCACATCAGAAGGTGTTCCCTTCAGGCGGTTATGACGTGCCATCAATGCACGGTAGCAAAGGTCCAAACGCTCATCAAATAGCTTCCAGAATTTTTCAAAATCTCCGCCGGAAGAGCATGCCAGATCTACCAGATTCAAGGTTACCACGCCTTGATTGAAACGACCGTAGAACTTTGGCTTGCCATCTTCATCATGATATACGGTAAGGAAGGAACGGCAGCCCATACAGGTATAGCAGTTGCCATCTTTTAATTCCTTCATTTTCTTCTCAGAAATATAATCCGGAACCATACGCTTTGCAGTACATTTTGCTGCTTTCTTGGTCAGATAATAGTATTCCGAATCCTCATGGATATTATCCTCTTCCAATACATAAATCAACTTTGGAAATGCCGGTGTAATCCATACGCCATCCTCATTCTTAACACCCTGATAACGCTGGTCTAGCACTTCCTCTATAATCATGGCAAGGTCTTTTTTCTCCTGCTCATTCTTTGCTTCGTTCAGATACATGAACACGGTTACGAATGGGGACTGTCCGTTGGTAGTCATCAGGGTTACTACCTGATACTGGATAACCTGTACGCCCCGCTCGATTTCCGCATGAAGTCTTCTTTCCACAATGCTGTTAATCTTCTCTTCGCTCAGCTCCACATCGCTCTCTTTTAATGTCTGCACCAGCTCTGCATGAATTTTCTCACGGCTGATCTGGACAAATGGTACTAAATGTGCCAGTGAAATACTCTGTCCGCCATACTGGGAGCTTGCCACCTGAGCAATAATCTGGGTTGCAATATTACATGCTGTAGAGAAAGAATGTGGCTTGTCAATTCTGGTTCCGCTGATAACGGTTCCGTTCTGTAACATATCCTCTAAATTTACCAGATCACAGTTATGCATATGCTGTGCAAAATAATCTGCATCATGGAAATGGATAATTCCCTGTTCATGTGCCTCTACAATATCCTCCGGGAGAAGGAATCTTCTGGTAATATCCTTACTCACCTCACCAGCCATATAGTCACGCTGCACGCTGTTTACGGTTGAATCCTTATTGGAATTCTCCTGTTTTACTTCTTCATTATTACATTCAATCAGACTTAAAATCTGTTCATCCGTAGAGTTGGATTTACGTACCAGGGCACGTTTATAGCGGTAAGTAATGTATTTCCGGGCAACAGAAAAAGCCCTCTTGTCCATTAACTGATCCTCCACTAAGTCCTGAATATCTTCTACATTCAGGGCATGGTTGGCATCCTTACAGGAATCCTCTATATATTGTGCAATCGCCTTAATCTGGTCTGCAGTCAATCGTTCCGCTTCCACCACCTCATGGTTCGCTTTATTAATTGCAATAATAATTTTTGAAATGTCAAAAACAGCCTCTGCGCCGCTTCTTTTAATGATTTTCATTGAAATCCTCTCCCATAAAAAAATAGTCTATTCGCATAAAATCGGCACAAAACTGTACTAGATTTTGTGTCGAATCTCTTCAACGCATATACAGTATACCATATCTTGTGTTTTACGCAAGGGGAATATACAAGATTCGTGAATTTTTTTCAGAAAAATTTTTTTAGAATTTAACGCTTTTTTCATAATCTGGACAATTATTTTTCACAAAATCCGGGTATACTACAAATATCAATAGAGAACAGGTTCATCCCCCAATGTCTTGTCTCTCTATTTGATAAAACTTTTTTCATAAATTTTCATAACTCCCCTTTGTACCCCCGCAGTGCTGTGGGGGTATTACCTTTGTAAAACCATTTTTCAGACTGTAAAAACCCCGTCTCAAATATCAATGCGATATCGAAACGGGGCTTACTTCATTTTTAATCTATTTTTTAGAAATCTACTTCTGTGTCATAGTAACAGCATTTCAGCAGTTTTTCCATTTCTTCCTGACTTGGCTGTCTTGGGTTGGAGCCGGTGCAGGCATCCAAAATTGCATTGGCTGCAATCTCAGGCAGTCTCTCTAAGAATACTTCTTCCGGTACAAAGCCCTGCTCAGCCGGATAGCTGTCCGGTCCGTAGTTCTTAATACAGTGCGGAATATTCAAGTCATCATTCATCTTACGCAGGTACTGGATTAAAAGTGCGACTTTCTCGTCCAGTGTCTCTCCGCCAAGCTTCATAAAATCTGCAATCACGCCATAACGTTTCTTTGCAGTCTCATCCTTTGCATTAAATGCAATAACCTTCGGCAGATACATGGCATTAGCTGCGCCATGAATAATATGTGCACCGTAGTCGGCAAATGCGGCACCGGTCTTATGTGCCATAGAATGTACGATTCCAAGCAGTGCATTGGAAAATGCCATTCCAGCCAGACACTGGGCATTGTGCATGGCATCACGTTTTGCCATATCTCCGTTATAGGAATCAATCAGATCATGCTGAATCATCTCAATGGCATGGAGTGCCAGCGGGTCTGTAAAATCACTGTTGGCAGTTGAAACATACGCTTCGATTGCATGTGTCATCGCATCCATTCCGGTGTGGGCTACCAGTTTCTGCGGCATGGTCTCTGCCAGTTCCGGGTCAACGATTGCTACGTCCGGTGTAATCTCAAAATCCGCAATCGGATATTTGATTCCCTTCTCATAATCCGTAATAATAGAAAATGCAGTTACTTCTGTTGCAGTTCCTGAGGTAGAAGAAATTGCACAAAAATGTGCTTTCTTTCTTAATTTCGGAATTCCAAATACCTTACACATGTCTTCAAAGGTAATATCCGGATATTCATATTTAATCCACATTGCTTTCGCAGCATCAATTGGAGAACCACCACCGATTGCTACAATCCAGTCCGGCTTGAACTTCTCCATAGCGGCAGCACCCTTCATCACGGTCTCAACAGATGGATCCGGTTCAATTCCTTCAAACAGTTCCACTTCCATACCTGCTTCTTTCAGATATGCCTCTGCTTTATCCAGGAAACCAAACCGTTTCATGGAGCCTCCACCAACACAGATCATTGCGCGCCTTCCTTCAAAGTTCTTCAGTGCCTCCAATGCACCTTTGCCGTGATATAAATCTCTTGGTAATGTAAATCTCTGCATTCGTAATACCTCCTTGATAATCATTGTATGTTTACTGATATATTTTTATCATAACACAATAATATACAAAAGGTAACTGGATTTTTCTTGTTTTTTGTGAATTTTTTATAAAATTTGGTTATATTTTCCTCTTACTCTGTTGTTTCAGCAGCAGCCGCATCCTGCACCAGCGGATTCGTATCCCGGGTGGTATCAGCTGCCGTCTTTCCTGTCCTGTTGCTTACTGCCTTGCTGATTTCTTTCACCTTATCTGTCGTTTCATAATCCTCTACATCAAATAAATAGCGGTGCAGCAAATCTACATTGGTCTCCAAATCCGTTGGTACAACTACTGCTCCGATGGATTTTTCCATCATCTTGGTGTCTAACTGAAATGGCCAGCCCTGGGTATCTGCAAGCTCATACTCTTTGACATGGGCTGCAAGTCCCAATATTTCTGTGGTAGAAAGGCTGGTAGAAATGTCCGGAAACAGCTTGTCTACCAAATCATTTAAAGTAAGGATGTCTGCCTGCTTTGCTTTTTCTACAATCTTTCCTACTACAATACGCTGGCGCTCGGTCCGGCGGAAATCGTCTCCGCCGCTCATTCGGTCGCGGCAATAGGCAAGTGCCTGTATTCCATTGACCTGCTGCACGCCCGGTCCGGAAACCGGCTTGCCATGGGTTCCCATGACTTCATTCATTTCATCAATCCAGATGTGCATATTGCTGGCTTCTTCCTTGGTAATATCCAACTCTATTCCACCTAATGCATCCACAACTTCCATTACCGCATTGAAGTCTACGGATACATATTCGGTAATATTCAAATCCAGATTCTTATTTAACGCCGCTACTGCACCGGTCGGTCCTCCCTTGGCATAAGCTGCATTCAGTTTCCGCAGGCTGTCTTTATCATCTACTGCCAGAAAGGAATCCCGGTATACGGATACAAGCTTCACTTCCTTGGTATCATCGTTGATACTGGCAATCATGATACAGTCGCTGTTTCCGCTTTCATAATTTCCACTGCTCCGGTTGTCAATTCCAAAGATAGCTATATTGGTATAATTATCTAACACTTCCTGGGTCTCGCTGTCTATATTAATATTCAGTTTCTTCGCGTCTAAGGAACCGGTATTATTGATTTTATTCAGCTTACTCATTACATAAAATACTACCAGCAAAATGAGTATCACTAATACTTCTACAATAAAAAGTATCAGTTTTCTCTTTCTTCTCTGCTTTTTTCCAACCTTCTTTTTCGGACCTGTCTTCGCCTTCTGCTTTTCCATGCCCATAGTTCCTCCTTACTTTGATATACTTATACTCCTTAATCCGGACTGTTTTTCCGCAGCCCATTAATTCAAATATATCTTACTGGAATTGGTTGGTCAATGTCTCACAGACAACCTTAAGAATCGGTTCCATAAATTTAACGAAATCTTAAGGTTTCGTATTAATCAAAAGCAGAACTCTTTCCATTATACCAATGATCCCACATGGCATCATTTACCACAACATACTGTCCGTTATAAATTGCAATGGCATGGGTACCGCCATCCAGTGTACAGCCAATAATAAGGAGTTCATCCTCATAGCCATCTACATCATAGGTAACTTCTTTGATAATCTGTGTCATATCCCAGTCTGCATAAATCGTTCCCTTGACACCGTCAATCCAGCAGGTTGCCTTTACCGGCTCGTCCCAGAATTCAAAATAGTCTTTATCATTATGCACGGAACTTGGAAGCACAGATTCCGGAATATCAGCATATTTTTCACTTCCATTTTCATCCTCTGGTGCATCCGTTGTCTCTGTATCCTCAACCACGCCATCTATTGGCTGGTCTGCATTTACCGGAACTTCTTCTACTGCCGGAACATTTTCCTGTGCGGTCGCATTTTTATCATTTGATTTATTGTAGCTGATGACACCAACTGTCACTGCACTTGCTATAGATGCCGTTGCCACGATTCCAATTACCGCTTTTCCAGCTGCAGTTGACAAAAATGATATCTTTCTTGCTGTGCCTGCGGCTTTTACCGCTGTTGAGGCTGCAGTTTTTCCTGCACCATATGTACTCTTTGCTATACTTTTTCTACATTCACTTAATAAAAGCTGGGTGGATGGCTCTGCCGCAGATACAACCATTTCCTTTTTCAACAGATACAGCAGTAACGGCATTGGTGCAACACTGTAAAGCTTGTATCCCCTCTTCTGCAGTTCCTCTGCCTTTGTCTTGATATTATTCCTGCCATAACGCAGTCTTGATTTCACTGTAGCTTCCGGGCAGCCCAGCTGTTCTGCAATTTCTTTTGTGGTAAGTCCCTCTAATTCAAAGGCAATTACAACCAGACGCTGCTCGTCAGACAATGCATCGATCAGCTCATGCACCAGCTGTCTGGTCTCTTCTTTCGTATATTCTAATTCCGGCTCATTTTCCCAGACGCTTACTGCCTGGTCCATGATTTCTGCATCTTCTTCCTCACCACTTTCCATGCGTAAATCCAGCGGTGTATGATTGCGTTTTTCCAGTTCATTTTTTGCTGTATTTACCACAATCTGTGCTAACCAGGAATCAAATTTTTCCGGTTCTTTTAGTTTATCCAGATTTTTCCACGCCCGTATGTATGCTTCCTGCAAAACATCTTTTGCTGCCTCTTCATCTTTCACATATTTTAAAGCCAGATAATATTTATTATTTTTTGTTGTATCATAAAGAAATTCAAATCCCATCGAATCTCCATTACATGCTTTTTCAACTGCCTGTGTATATGTCATTTTCTTTTCCTTCTTTCTTCCTTATTTCTCATGTGTTTTTCCTATAACGCCTGGTCTTTTAAAATTTTAACAGAAACAGCTCTTCCACCGCAAGCACATTTCCATCTTCTTTTCTCACCAGTCATGACTGTCAATATACTCATTTAAAGCTGCTTCTGCCTCCGGTCCATAGGCATTGCAGGATAACGTTCCACCACTGTTTTCACTTTCGTCCAGTGCAAAATTTTCCACTGCATACCAGACACCCTGATATACATATATGGCACAGGCACCTTTTACATAGGAAGATAACATATAGTTATTGTGATGACCGGTTGAGTAAAACCACTGCATGTGGATTCTATATGCGCTTCCCGCAGAATTTAATGCTATGTTTTCTCCATAATTGCCACAGCCATTATGGGAAAAATCTGATACAATTGCCTGTGCTCTCTGGCATGCAAAATTGTATATGTCCTCATCCCAGGTAAGTGCATTGAGGCCTGCTACTGTTCTCTCTGCATTCACATAAGACCACACCTCTTCGGCCGCACTTCTGTCAAAACCATCCGGATGAACCTCCGGCATATCAATCCATGTTCCTTCATTGACATCATATATCATTCCGTTATGTAGCGGCTTATTTGAATCGGTTGTATCTGCTACTGTTGTATTCTTTTTCTTACCGCTTTTATTTTTATTTGACTGGTCTGTCTCCCCAGTCTTTCCTTGCTCTGTTCCCGTCTCATTTTCTCCCTCTGTGTTTTCTTCCGCTGTATCTTCTTCTGCCCCAAGTTCCGGTTCTAAATTTGCAGTTTCTTCTGTCTTCTGCGCCAATCTGACTGTTTCAATAGCTGTTTCTGCAGCATTTTCTACTATAACTTTTACCCTCTTCTGTGGTGTTTTCTCTGCTACTTTTTCTTTTTCCGTAGTTGGACTTCCCTTTGCTTCTGTCACATTGCTACATCCTGTTAAAGCGATTGTTGCTGCCATCAGGACAGCAAGTGCAATATATCCAGGTTTTCTCATTTTCATCCTAATCTTTCACCTTCCTTTTTGCGATTTGTTCTGTTCATAATCTGTTTGCGAACCGAGCAATCCGTATCCTCATTCATTTCAAAATTCTGCATGTCCTTATGCATCAGCAGCACAAACCATTTTATTATGTTTTTCATCTGTCCTTCCTCCCTTCTATTAAGTAAGACAGGAGGGAGCGGAAAAAAGATTTAAATTTTCCAAAAATTTTCAAAAAAATAAGAGCAGTCTGTGAAACCACTCTCATTGCTGTTACCAAGCATCCATAAGAAGCTGCCCGTGCAGGTTTTGTAGATTAATATTTTTTTGTATTCTTTTCTGAATTATATTGGTATGTTTATTTAAATTTTATACTGCATGAAATTGTCATTATGCACAAATCCAAAATCGGTATATAACTTGACTCCCATATCAGATGCCGTAATTTGTACTGTTCCACATCCATATTCCCTGGCATCATTTACAACACGGGATAACAATTCCTTAGCTATCCCCTTTCTTCTATAATCCGGATTCGTAAACATACTGGACAATAAACCAATTTTGCCACTAGGGCATCCGAAATATGGCGGTTTCTCTACGAATGACATTCCACTTGTTCCAACAATATTTTCCCCATCAAACGCAAGCCATGATACAAATGTTCCATCCTTCATATGACGCGTATAGTACTCTTTCAGCGCAGGAAACAAATCTATTTTCTCTTTTGCTCCTTCTTCTCTTAGCTGATTTATTCTCATATTGATAAAAATGTTAAGTTCTTTTTCTGTAAGTCTTTTATATTCTATTGGCATATTGTTCTCCTTGACTTTTATGTGTATATTTTAATTAATAAAAGCAATCATGTAACAAAACGCAAAATGAGAACAACTTTCGCCATTCTCATTTCCACATAATTTCAATTACTAATCTTCTATACTATCTTTTGTATCTTGGATTAAATCGCTGAGAATTTTTTAGCATTTTCAATGTCATTATTCTCAAATTCCTTTTCCATTGCCTCTAATTGTCTCATAAGATTTCGCAGATAAGCTTTAAAAATTGCCTTATGTTCATTACTCACTTATTACCACCACCTTTCGTTATTTTATATCACCCAACAGCAAAGTTCTCAAATCAGGGTATCGGCATAATAAGGTACTTTGTTTTATAACTCTACAAATTAACAAAGCTCTCAAACTATACCACAAGACCAATGAGAAAAGGCGAAGTTTTACATCTTTCTGAATTAACAAAGCTCTCAAACAAATAGAGTCTTTGTTCCACTAAATTTAAGTTTTACATCTTTCTGAATTAACAAAGCTCTCAAACAGTCTTGGATGGGGTGATAACCAAGGTATTGTTTTACATCTTTCTGAATTAACAAAGCTCTCAAACGGAACGCTTTTAGGTATGCTGGGAATAACTGTTTTACATCTTTCTGAATTAACAAAGCTCTCAAACATAGCCGTCTATAAGCATATTATCGTCATTGTTTTACATCTTTCTGAATTAACAAAGCTCTCAAACGCCTTGCACTTTCAGACAACGTAAACACAGTTTTACATCTTTCTGAATTAACAAAGCTCTCAAACACAGGCTTTACAGGGTCACCCAAAGGAATTGTTTTACATCTTTCTGAATTAACAAAGCTCTCAAACCAATAGTATAAGTATTTACTGACTGGAAAGGTTTTACATCTTTCTGAATTAACAAAGCTCTCAAACATCCGTTTACTGAAAAGATTCAACGTGTTTGTTTTACATCTTTCTGAATTAACAAAGCTCTCAAACAGTACCTATAGCAACTTGATAAACCATACCGTTTTACATCTTTCTGAATTAACAAAGCTCTCAAACGGCGGACATATGGCAGAAGCAGCAGAAAATGTTTTACATCTTTCTGAATTAACAAAGCTCTCAAACAAGATTCACACCTCAGATGCTTCGGGAATGGTTTTACATCTTTCTGAATTAACAAAGCTCTCAAACGCATATCCTTCTGGATGTATTCCGTTTTTCGTTTTACATCTTTCTGAATTAACAAAGCTCTCAAACTGCTTTTGCTTTTGCTTTCTTTGCAGTTGAGTTTTACATCTTTCTGAATTAACAAAGCTCTCAAACTGATAATGCCTTGAAGTAATCAGTGTATTCGTTTTACATCTTTCTGAATTAACAAAGCTCTCAAACTGAATCTGTACCATATTGGCAGGGTACTGGGTTTTACATCTTTCTGAATTAACAAAGCTCTCAAACCAAGCGCGAGAACTTCCGGGCGTCGTCGAGGTTTTACATCTTTCTGAATTAACAAAGCTCTCAAACCTAAGTATGGTTTTAAGAGAACAGGATGTTGGTTTTACATCTTTCTGAATTAACAAAGCTCTCAAACGAGCGTTTAGGATTTAAGTCTACAAGAAACGTTTTACATCTTTCTGAATTAACAAAGCTCTCAAACCTAATAGGCGTATTTGTAACATGCAAAATAGTTTTACATCTTTCTGAATTAACAAAGCTCTCAAACCGGTATATACCTTCAGTCACGGTATCTAGTGTTTTACATCTTTCTGAATTAACAAAGCTCTCAAACTGCACTGGGAAAAGCTGTGAAGAATTATAAGTTTTACATCTTTCTGAATTAACAAAGCTCTCAAACTCCCTCACCGAATACGGCTTGAAATGGCTTGTTTTACATCTTTCTGAATTAACAAAGCTCTCAAACTTGCTGTGGCTGTCTGTCATTGCAAGAATTGTTTTACATCTTTCTGAATTAACAAAGCTCTCAAACGACTTGACCTTGTAGGTCTTTTTATTTCGTGTTTTACATCTTTCTGAATTAACAAAGCTCTCAAACCTCAAATTGCTTTAAGGCCATCTCCGAGCCTATACTATATTGCGAATATAGTGTTAATTCTTACAGTTCAATTATACATAAATCATCATCAATTATCCAGCCTTTTTCACCTTCCATATGCGGTGATAGTGTTGGTTCTATGACAACCATATAAATCTTATTATACATTGCAAACTGATAAAATTGCATGGTCTCTTCTGTTGAAAAATAGTACTTTAAGTTTGGAATCACAAATATATCGATTCCACATATTTGATTCATGAGTTTTACATATTGAAGCAATTTTTCAAGTAACGAGTCACTTTCCATATCTGTTTCTACTGATATCGCTTTCATTAAGCTTGATAAATCAACTTCAAAATTATATTTTAGATTATATGGTACCGTAGAAATGAGTTTATCAAAATATTCCATCAATTCCTGTTTAAAACGTATGCTTTCTTCTTGTAATAGTGTGTCATTTTGATATGTAAGTTCCTGATACAATTTAGAGATAATTTTACGATCATTGGTATTAATATTAAAAATATTATAAATGCACTCTATCCTCTGTGACATTTTCAGTTCCTTATCCCCATCTGACAAAATAAAATTTCCCGTTTCTCCTTTATATTGTTTCCACAATTCTTCCAGAATATTTCTATACGCCAAATGATTCTCTATTGATAAAACCAGTATCTGATTCTCCATTAAATCAAATTCCAGATTATATAAAGTATTTACTAACTTCATAAAATCACCAGCCTTTCGTCCGTATCCAATACCAGAGACTTATTTTCTCCTACCACATATTCCATCTTTGCAAACTGTTTTTCAGTCACTCTTAATATTTGCACCAGTCCTTCTCCCGGTTTATTCTTCCGGATACTCTCCTGAACAACATCTGCTACTCCTGCATTTTGAACTAATTTGCAATACACCGATTCCTGCATCATAAAAAAACCTGCTTTTAACAAGTACTTTCTAAACTCTCTATAATCCCTGCGCTGTTTTTCAGTTAGTACCGGAAGATCAAACAAAACCATTATTCTCATATACCTATAACTCATCCTTATAGAACTTAATCAATGAAATATCGCCCTCATTTAATGCATCAAAAATACTCCGGCAGTATATTTTCATTGCATTGTTCACGCACTCCTTTCGTCCGGCTATTATCATCTCTTTTTGCAGCATTTTTAATATTTCAACTTTTTCATCATGTTCAAACTTATCTGGATGCATCGTTTTTACAAGATTATCCACTATCGGTCGAAATGGTTCCATTAAATCAGATGCCAAATTAAATTGATTAAAAATATTATCATGAAATAATCCAATCTGCGTAATATACCCATTTAGGGCTGTTTCTCTGGCGCAAGTAGAAAGTAGTAAACTGTAGCCATAATTCAATGCAGCATTTATACTGTTTTCAGCTGTTCTCGTAAAATCCAAGCCAAACAATGCATTAAAATAAACTTTTGCCGCATGACCCTCTCTATTTGTCGCGTCACCAAACTCAATCTGTGTAATATATTCATAAAGCATCTGAGCTTCCGTTCTATCCCACCTTTCAAGATTTTCAGCCTGTTTTCTAATTTTCTCAGTAACTATTTCCGTCCATACCGATTTTTTTATATCCTCTGACCACGCAATCTGTTTCCGCACTTTCATACTCGTGTCATGGCTTCCGTAATATGGAATTAATTCAGAGGAAGGATTTCTTTTTTCATCACAAAATATCACTTTTATTTTCTTTTTCGTCAACTCACAAAGTAATGCTGCAGTAAGAGAAACGGATGTTGTTTCAATCATCAATATAGAAATTTCACTAATATGTACTTTGACAACATCCTGATTTCTCACTATCAGATAGCCCATCTGATAATCTAACTTTGCACTGCTTGAGATGACAACAGTCCGCCAACTCATACTGTATGGAGATTGATTTTCTTTTCATACAATCCTGTTACAGATTGATTAAGCAGATATATTTCTTCATCTCCAATTTTCTTACTTATCAACATTTTTCCACAATGTGCAGATTCGCCCAATAATGTCATATCACATTCACTTCCTAAAACAGCCGCTAACTGTAGTATTTGACACAATACCGCACATTGCTCTTTGATTGATAAATTGCTAAACTTTTCACTGCCTTTTTCCAACTTATCTTCAACAGGATTTGGTCTTTTTGAGAAAATGCCATGTTTAAATTTTTGTATAAGTTCTGAATACAAAACCTCATTCTTTTCTTTTGTAATAATCTCATCTACAGCATCTTTTTCTTTGACCTTTTCCAGCTTTGAAATATATTTTATCCACTCATTTTTTAAGCATAGATTTACTGCATTCCGCACACTTAATCGATTTCCTGTTTTTCCGGTAATATAACAGAAATAACCATTCCTCTTTATCAAAGATCCTATTTTAATCTTTTTAAGCCTTATATCTGCATCAACAAGACCCAATATTTCTTTACAATATTTTTTTAATTCATCCGGATTCTGTTCTATCTTTTGAGCCAAATACACCGGCACCGATTCAATTGTCCGGATTCGTTTCTTCTTTTCAGTATGTTCTACTAAAAAGAAATATGCACCAGTTACCTTCGTAAATCCTCCATATTTTGTAACATCCTGCATTTTATCATCTGATGACTTAAATGGAATATATCCCTCACCTTTAGCCTTTTTAGCGCTGCAAAGAGTCTCATTTGCCAATCCGCCTTTTCCTTCAAAACTATATCGGGTCATCAACGGGGTATTTCTGCTTAACATCCGCTTTACGGTAGTTATTGTTCCTGCCTCTCCATCCTTTCTCTGTGCAATCCATGCCACTTCACCATTACGTTTTACATCCCAGTCAAACATTTTTGACAAATTAT
>OHMV01000146.1_pt1 | contig 19539 bp, 24 predicted proteins | sample 1569451 | NCBI WGS metagenome assembly OHMV01 (sample SAMEA3879595, study PRJEB24766) | human gut metagenome | biome: human-associated habitat; feature: feces | place: USA | collected 1985/1987 | reverse complement strand
TATTAAGATAAATTTTCCACTCTCTTATCTTGCGACTGCAAACTTAGAGCTTTTTCTGTCCGGTACATAGCAGGAAATTACGGACAAGGTATTAATTAAAAAATCATAGCAAGATGTACAACAAGAACGTTGCCATAACAGGCTGTACCATTGAAAAGACAACAAAATACGACTACTTCAGGGAAGACAAAATCCGGATGGAACTCTACCGGATCATCCTTTCGTTTTATAGTGATGGCTGCCGCACATTCACCTGCAATCTACATTCCTATATCGGATTATTAGGGGCAGACACGATAGTCATGCTGCGTGAAGCGGACAAATGCCCGGAGATAATTCTTTCGGCGGTCATACCCGCAACACCGTATCCGGCAGATGCCGACAAGCTGTATCGCGCCCTATATGATGACTTGATGAAGCAGGCGGACAATAAAGAAGTTCCTTCAGAAAAAGATAGCACCGGAAAGGCATTTGCCGACTATCATCACATCGTCTGTTTTTATGACGACTTTTCCGAAGAAATCAGGCAGGTGCGTGCGTCTGGTATTCCCTATATCAATATCCGTAAAATGATATAGGCATATATGCCTTCCCGCACCTTACAGCAGTTTTTCCAGCCGTTCAATCCGCTTTTCCGTAGACGGATGCGTACTCATAATATATTCGGTAAAAGTCGGGCGTTCACTGTAAACGTCTTCCGTTCTTTTCAACCGGCGGAGGAAAGAAAGCAGTCCTTCACCGCAGCCATAACGCACGGCATACGTGTCGCAACGGTACTCGGCATATTTATTGATATTCACGTCAGCTATCCGGCTGATACCGTAAATAATCCGATGAAGCAGTTTATAAACGGCCCACCATATCTTCGCTATAAGTTCACCCACAAAACCCAATGCCGGAACTAATGCAAACACCATGCTGCCGATTATCCCGAATATCAAAGCCGGAATAAGAAATATACCGTAAAGGCAGCGGTAACCGAACGACTCCATCGAGAATAAAAGCACTTGATAGACAAAGTCGTAATGGGAAATATGTCCCACTTCATGGCTGATGATGCCCTTCAGTTCCTCATCCGAAGCGGTGGCGAGTACTCCGCCCGTCAGTCCTATCGTGTTGAAACCGAATGCGGCGGCATTTACCCGCACGTCATTGTTACGATAAAGTTTCAGTTTCCGGTTCACACCCATTTCCGAAAGCAACCGTTCCAGCCTCATGCGGTCGGAACTGTTCAAAGGACGATACCCTTCTTTTCTGCGTAGCATCCACACATTAAGCGGAGAAATGGAATAAAGGATGAATAACAGTAAAAGATAGTATGGTAACGTATTGACTAAATAGGGAACCAGCCCCTCATCAAACAGACTCGGTATGTACGCCGGCCATATATGACGCAAGATTGAAAGCAGCAATGCGTAAAACACCGTAATAAAGACAAAATTCACTATCGTGACATAGGCCATCAGCAACAACTTGCTGATGATGCGGAATATTCTGAGTGTTGTTTTCATGCGTATATGATTAATTTATTAACTTCCGGCTAAATATAAAAACAAATTTTGCGCAATCCGGAACAATTACTTATTCATTTATTTTCATTAAGCAAATTTCATAAAACAAGAGACGGCGGGATGTCCCGCCGTCCTTCCTGATAGGTACTGATAACAGCTATTTTTCTGCCGTACCGCTTTCCACGTCAAACGTTACCGTCAGTTCACTTTCCCGTCCGAAATTATCCCGGACAAAGAATTTCAGTTCCGAGCGTTTGGCACTTGTCGAGCGGTAAAAAAGAGTGAATACCTGCCTCACCGGATTTTCTGCATCCAGCCCCGGCACTTCCGCCAGCGGCCTTACTTCCCGGTTGACGAGTTTCACGCCTTCGCAGTCCGTCACCTCTCCCTTGCCTTCCATCTGAATGTAGCCGATTTCATACTCCGCCTTTTCATAGTCCCCTTCACGGTCCAGATAAAAGCGTATCTCCACCGTTTCATCCGTAGCAATCTGCTTTTGCAGATACCACGACGAGAGACTGAAATCATAGTCCTGCCGGATGTCTATCCCGTCGTTACATGAACCGAATGCCAGCACTGCAACCAGTGCGCCTATACATATATAGATTACGTTTTTCATTTTATTGTTTCTCCTTTCTCTTTTCGTTAATTGATGATAAAGCGTATTCCCAGCCCGATCTGTGTATGGAAATTCCCCGCATCCGTTCCGAACAATGCCCTTTCCTTGACTTGCAGCAGGAAGACAATCCGGTCTGTCAGATAGACATCGAAAGCCGCCGTCAGGCCACCCCCATAAATAAAGCTGTCCCCGTTGGTCACTGCCGCCCCGTTATGAAGCAGGGAGGTTCCCCAATTCACTGTCTCGAAGCCGCCCAGCGCGGACAGCCCGATACGGAAACAGACGTTCCGCCCCTTGTCCGACAATACGGGGATGAAGTAGCCGAGTTCTCCGGTGAACTGTGCTTTCGGTATCGCCTTGTTCTCATAGGTGTACTCCTTTATTTGATAGTCCAGACCGTACAGCCAATAGGTGCGGTTACGATTGGTACGGGTAAAGGCCAGTGAGGTGAAGTAATGGCGCTCACCACCGCTCTTCCATGAAAGAAAATGATTCACTCCCCCTGTTGTAAACTGTATGCCTGTCTGCCCCGGCAGGTCACGCTGCGCGTATGCCTTGTCCGCTCCGAAGAGCAACGTCGCGGCTAACGCCAATATGAATAGTATTCTTTGCATATACAATTATATTTATAGGGGTTATTATTTCAAATGCAGTTCACTGACAGGTTTTGCCGCCACAAGGTCGGTGTTCTCTATGCGGAACGACTGGTGCCGTGCGCCGCCCTTCTCATAGATTTCCACCACCAGCAGCTTGTCATCCGGCAGTGTCAGTTTGGGCAGTACGAACACATTGCGCACCGTGGCTTTTCCATCCACCGTCACCAGGCGGTTGTATGTCCTTACCGGCTCGATGAAATTCTCCTGCATGGCCGTACGCTTGGCCACTTTCTTGTCGATGACTTTAAAACGGATATAGTCGATGTCAAACGATATGTCCGAACTGTTGCGCACGGAAGTATGCAGGTACAGCAGGTCGTTATTGATATAAATCCCTTTGAGCAGCGTCTGTATGCCGTACTTCTTGCAGCCGATATGCCTGATGTCCCTTTTGTTCTTCTTATACAGCGTGTACATGATGCGGTTCACCACCAGCGGTGTTTCCCCGCCCAGTTCCTTCAGCTTCACGAACATGCGGTCACCGGCAATGCCGCCTTCGGGATTGTCCCGGAGCCAGTCCTCCATCTCGATAGAGAGCTGTGCCGGTTCGTTCTTGTAAACCACATTAAAGGAATAGAAACAGCCGTCGGCAGTGATGACGGAGAAGTTTGTTTCCCCCTCAAAGCCTTTTACCGCTGCCTTGATGCGTACCACGTTTTCCGCTCCCGTCGCCTTGTCCGCTATGATGTCGAACGAACCCAGATCCACATATTTCACTTCGGAAGGGAAAAGGATATGCACGGTTTTCTGAAAAGTCACCTCAATCCGGTGCGGTGCGATAATCTGGTTGGTGGGAAATTTCTTTGTTTCCACCGCCTCCTGCGCTTTTGCCCCCAGCAGGGAGAAAAGCATGACTATTGATAAAATAATTCTTGTTTTCATGATCTGATTACTGTTTTTTGGATATGAATAAAAGTTGATAATTCGCTTTCACGGCCACCTTCACCTCACGCATCTTTGTGGCAAGGTATTGTGATCCGCCGCTAAACACACCTCTTGTCGCGTCCATGACAAGTTGTTGCGAGGCGCTGCGTGCAAACGAGATGCTTGTCCCGAAACTGCCCCCGATATTGGCGGCGGCTTCCTTCATGGCGGTACGCTCTGCGGTATTCGGAACGAAAAGTCCGGCCTGCCCGTCCATGTCGTATGCCGCCAGTTCCACCGGCAGGATATTGCCGCCGCTTTCAATGGAGTTTACACTGACCGCCATCCGCTGCCCCTCGATACGCACCGTACCGTATAACGGAGTGTTGGCCGGTACAAGCACACCGCCCACTTGCAGCGGTTCCAGCAATCGGAATTTCAGTCATGCCCCGGTAGTCACCGTCTGGTCTTCGGCCACGCAGGCCCGTATCGTATTGGCTCCGGCAAGCTGTCCGCCTCCTACGGCAGTGGCAAAACCGTAATTGCGTGGGATTGAATCCGGCAGCGGAGGCGAGGCCAGCGACGAGACCACATTCTCCGTGGCACGTCCTGCGGCGATAGCCGCAGGATTACCCGATGAACTGCCCGTGCCGTCCGCAGGCTGTATGTTCTTCACCTGCCCGCCCGTCTGTCCGGGGAAATAGCGTGCCGCCATTTCATACGACTTCTCCATCAGTTCCAGCGGGTCTTGTCCCTTGCGCTCGCGTTCCAGCTTTTCATTAAGCTCTTTCACCTGCCGTTCCAGTTCGTCCACCCTCGGACTCTCCTTCGGTTCCTGATAGAACGAGGTGATCTGCCTTGAAATCTGCCGTTGCTTTTCTCTGGACTCCCGGATGGCATCCGCTTTCGGTGCATCTTCTTCCGGCTTCAGGCCGTCCGGCGTGTCCGGTGTCAGGCAGTCTCCCGTCATGTTCTGCAAGGTTCTCACTTTTTCTTGCCTGCGTTTCTTCATCTCTTCCAGTTCGTAAGCCTTCTGTTTGTCGGCCATTGTCTCCGGTGCGATAGCGTCGGGTATCGTTGTATTGATGCCTGCCGTCCCTTCCACCGTGTCAGCCGCATCCGGTTTGAAAAGGAACCAGATGAACCCGGCACACAGCAGGCAGAGGAATGCCACCACTCCATAAAATTTCAGCTTTCCGGCGGCCTTGCCGCTTAACTTTTTCTCCTTTTGGGATACCGGCTCCGCTTTCAGCGTCTCCTTTTCCTTTACTTCTTCTTTCTTATCGGATTGTGTCATTGGATACATTGTTTTTGAATAGTTGGATACTGTCCGGCAGGGGAAGCACCACCCTTTGGAGATGCCGCACCTCAATCGGAAATTTGTCTGTGCCGCAGAAACCGCCCACGATGTAGGCAAGGTCGATGGCGGCGAAGAGTCCGAGCAGGTAAAGGATGATAACCCTTTGCTGCCGGTAACTCAACCGCTGCCAGCGTCTGCGAAGCTTTGCTATATGGCGGTCTTTCCCCGTTCTGAACGACTGGAAGACCTTTTTCAGCCCGTTATCTTTCATACTGTCCGATGTCCCTGTTTTCGATGATTGTAAAGCCTTCTATCAGGAAACCCTGCGGATTGTTGTCGCTCCGAGTCACATTCCTCAGGCGGCAGGTGGTGACAAGCGACCTTTCGGTAACGCTGCTCGAACGGATGATGTGCTGCCGGCTATAGGTCTTCATCTCGTATGGATAACTGTTGAAGTTCCCCTGTATGCTATCCACCGTCAGCGTCTGCGAGATGTTTCCCGCTATCATCCGGTTGAAGTAGCCTTTCTCCTGCAAGTTCCGGTAGTAACCGATGGCACTTTCATCCGAAAGGTAAAGGGCACGCTGCACATTGCTTTCAATGGCGCTCTTGTCCGGTGATAGGGTAAAGAACAGTTCGTGAAAACGCCTGATATGCTCCCTCGCCTCTACCGGGCGGTTCTGCTGCGCATCCTGCGAGAGGGCCAGCATCAGCGATTTCCCGCTGTCCAGCACATAGATTTTCTGCCGCTGCGCTTCCGCAAAGTCGTATGCCTTTCAGGTGGAGAAAACCGTTACCAGTGCGCAAACTCCCAGGAATACCATTCCGAACAGCCGTAGCTGCCGAAACGATGTCTCGATGTTTTTTAATGATTTAAATTCCATGTTTTTTCTGTTTTTTAATGTGATACGTTTAAAACATTTTCTTGATGCGTCCGGCTACCGATCCACCGACCGCACCAGCGACTGCCGCCGCACCGTTCCCGGCCATCTTCCCGGCACCGTTGGTCTTCTGTCCGAAAGCCCCCGCACCACCTGCCTGAATGATCCACGAGGAAACCGTGGGCACGCAGAAATAACCGATGATACCGATTATCATGAATATGCAATAAACACTGTTCGATGCGTCCGGTATGAATGTCGGGTCCTGCATCTGCTGGATGTCCTGCTGCAACATCAGGATCTGTATGCGTGAGAGGATAGCCCCGAACAAGTCACCCACCGGTAGCCATAAGTAAATACAGATGTAGCGCGACAGCCATGTGGTGAGCGTACTCTGGAATCCGTCATAAACGGCCAGCGCAAAGGAAATCGGCCCCAGTATGGACAGGACAATCAGGAAGAAAGTCCTCAGCGTGTCTATCAGTAGCGATGCGGCCTGAAAGAACAGTTCCAGCAGCTCCCGGAACCACCCCCTCACTTTTTCCCCCATGTCATACACCGCCTTCTGCCCGTACATGTTTATCATCGTGTCCATGTCGCCCAGCGACCAGCCCAGTTCGTCTATCTTCTTGTCAAACTCCTCGTCGCTTACCAGAAAGGCCTTTGCCGGGTCACGCAGCATCGCCTCCCGTTCCAGTTCGTCCTTCTCTTCCTGATACTTCTTCATGTCGAAGGTCTGCTGTTCGACCAGTGAGGAAGTCGCACTGCACACAGGGGAAAGAATCCCGTTGATGGTCCCCAATACCATAGTGGGGAAAAACATGATGCAAAGTCCCAGCACGAAGGGCCTGAAAAGCGGGAACACGTCAATTTCTTCCGCCCTTGCAAGGGACTGCCACACCCGGTAGGCCACGTAGAACAGGGCGCCGATACTGGCCACACCTTTCGCCACGCTTGCCATATCTTCGCACAGCGGCATCATCTCATCGTAAAGCGAACGCAGCAGCTCATGCAGGTTCGTCCAGTCTATTGATAGTAATACCATAGTCAATCTGTTTTTTTAGGATGAATGATTACCAGTAACGCTGTTCGTGTGTCCCGTACAGGGCGAGTACCCTTTGGGAGTCCCCCTTCTTCTTGCTGCGCAGGTACGATATTCCGATATTCTTGCGGGTATAATACCATGTCAGGTTCTTGTATTCCAGAACCTCACCGTATATCCGGTTGATGATGTCCAGCCGTTCCTTGTCGGTCATCGAGAGTCCGGTTGCCGTAGTCACTTCCTTCAAGTCCAGCAACAGGTTGCTGCTTTCTTCGAGCAGCCGGTTATACCCGAAAGCGATGGCCGAGAGTTCCTCCACGGTGAAGTTAGGGTCGCCCATCATCGTATTGAAATTGGTCACGTAAATATCGCTGATGTCACCTACCAATAAGATGGTCTGTTGGACTTTACGGGCGCCTTTTACAAGGTCATGCACCGATTTCAGTGCGTCGTAATAGGCTTTGTCGGGTAGGTCAGGGGTATTGCTACCCCTTTCCCCCCTAAGAACCGTACATGATACTTTCGCATCATACGGCTCAAGCAACTCAAAATTTCTGTTATGAAACCGGCTCATATTCTTCGTTATTAAAAGGTTGAACATTATTTCTACCGCAGTAGCTATGCACGAGCATTCGCTCGGTTTTACCGTGAACCACTTTTTCGGATACCCGCCAAGGAGTATTCCGGGTAATGGGTTCCCCACAGTAGGGACATTTTCGCTGTTGGCGTTTCCAAATACGGACTATCGTATTCCTACCTTTTGCAGACTGGAGCATCAGACGGGTTTCCCGTTTTTCAAAATACTCTGTCCAATCTGGGTCGTAGGGGTTTGCATCACATTTAAGCTTTGCATAGCGGGTAATTTTAGTATCCGTCAGCCACTTAATCGGGTACAGTTCTTGCCTACCGTCCTTGTCGAAAGGTGCGGCGAAAACCCAAGACCTGCCCCTGTGTTTATGGAAATACCTCTCTGCTACCCACCATTTCCCTTTCGCTGGATGTCGTCGGAGCGACCATTGCAAAAGTTTCTGGTAGATATGGAAGTCCATTTTTTGGAACACTTTGCCCGATACCACGTGTTGGTAATAATTCGCCCATCCGGTAATGACCGGATTAAGAAGCCTAATAAGCGATTCCTGCGGGATAGTTTTGTGAGAATTGACAATCTCGTTAATCTTCCGCTGAAATTTCTTTTGGCTCTCCTTTGACGGCGTAATTAGAAACTTGCCTTTATACTTCCTAATGTTGAATCCAAGAAAATCAAAACCTTCGTCGATGTGAGTAATCTTCGTCTTTTCTTCTGATAGGGTAAGCCCCCGTGCCTGAAGAAACTCTTTGACCATCGGCATGATTTCCTGTTCGAGCATCTCCTTACTTATACTGGTGATTATAAAATCATCGGCATACCGTATAAAATGCACTTTCGGATAGTATGATCTCTTAGGGCTGTACAAATCAACCCTGTGAAACTTTGCTTCAAGCATTGTTTGCAGACCGTCAAGTGCCATATTCGCAAGCGTCGGCGAGATAATACCGCCCTGCGGAGTACCTTCCTCGGTGGGGAAAAGCTGTTTATTGAAAATAAAACCGCTTTTCAGCCACTTACGGAGCATCACTTTATCCATCGGGATATTGTTCAGCAACCATTCGTGGTTGATGTGGTCGAAGCATCCTTTGATGTCGCCCTCTAAAATCCACTGTGGGGATGATTCTTTGGACAGGTTGATGTAGCACTGATGTATGGCGTCGCCCGTACATCTTTCCTTGCGGAAACCGTATGAATGGTTATCCGCAGTGGTTTCGGCAACGGGGTCTAATGCCATAAGGTACAATGCCTGCATCGCTCTGTCTTTCATTGTAGGTATTCCTAACGGGCGCAATTTCCCGTTACTCTTACGAATGTTTACCCGTTTCAAAGGCATGGGATTGTAGTCCCGCCTTTTCAACTCTGTGATAGCGTTCGCCTTAGCGATGGGAGTAGACCATAAAACCTTATCTACTCCCGATGTGTTCTTCCCTTTGTTGGAAGTCACCCGTTTTACGGCTAATGCTTTAGCCGCGAACGAGTGGGTCAGTAGCCATTGCAGGGCTTTCACCTTGCCGTAGCGACCTTCCTTCTGAGCCTTTACAATACGTGCTTGCAGCTTTCTAACCTCTAACTCGCATTTGGTCCAGTCGATACTTTCCCAACTGCTGATCGTTTGGTCAGTAGGCGCACACGATGTTCTAATCTCGTTCATTTGCTTTCCTCCTTTTAAAAGTTCAACAAGTTTCTTGTAAAGAGTTACCTAACGCGGAAGTCTGCCCGGTTTCCCGTGGGGTGACGTTTAAACCCCTATCCATTCCATTACAGAATGGCGTTCGCTTTTTCCGCAATCCTATACCCGCATCCCGTTCGGCTCGCCTTGCGGCCCAGCTTACCTATCGACTGATAGGAGAAATACGGGCTTACCACGTTTTACATAAATGACTTTCGAATGACTTAGGCTCTGTCTATACACCGGCAGCTCTCGTGTCCGTGTAGCCCCACAAGGTTCGGGGGTATCCGGCTGCTTACCATTTTGGTTCAAGCCTTATAGCATCTTTAGCTTGTTTCTTACCTTACGATGCGTCAAAGACAGTTCACTCTCGTTAGCCATATCACTCAGCCTCGCTCCCTAACCGCCTGATGCTGGCGGTCGTTGCATCCACCTCGCGACTTTTGCTTCCCCTTTCGGGTGGGTTACTTTGTCCGGGCAGCTTCGTACAAAACAATTACTCGTAATGCACGTGCCCGTAGGCTACCACTGACGGAACAGTGGGTTTAAACTTTGGCATACCGTTCACGACGGTTATCCACTTGTTAAACAATCATTTATGCAACTATACGTGTCGCACTCCCTGCTGGTAAATCTTTATAGTCTCCTGAAAGTTACTCCACATGTTCTGTGCCGTTGTGGAAGTCTGCACGATTTCATTGGCCGAGTTCACGATGCTTTGGGCAAGGTTTGTGGGGTCAAAAACCGCCCATTGTGCCTTGCTCGTCACCGAAAGGGACAACAGTGCCATGAACAGAATCGTTATTTTCTTTTTCATACGTCTATCTCCTTTCTTTGGTAAGTAAATACCGGCTGTCGTCATCACGGGCGAATAGTCCGTAACCGCCGAACAGCAATACCTCACTTCCGCTGAAATACCCGATACATCCGGCATCCTTGTTCCCGTGCAGGAAAAGGTCGTCACCTTTTCGGAGCGGGATATTGATTTCAGTATAACTCGTTTCTCCGGCGAACAGTGTGGCCTTGTATCCCTTGAATCCGTCCGTAATGCTGTTGGACTTGCGGATGGTCAGCATGGAGCCGCCTTCCTTGTTCATTCAGTGGCCGCAGATGCGGTCATGTTCCAGTTCCTTCTTCATTTCCCCAATCAGGTTCAACAGATCCAGATTGGTCAGGGTCGCGTCTCCGAGCGCTTCCCTGCATTGGCTTAATAAATCTTTCTTGCTCATTGTCTTTATGGATTAAAATGGTTACTTTTTTTCCTGCCGCTTGCTTTCGGCAAGTTGTTTGATAGCTAACTCGATATTTCCGCCCAACTTTTCAGTGAGCCGGGTAAGTTCCAGTTTTTCAGTCTCTTCGGTGGTATAGCAAAGATATTCTTCGCCCGAAACTTCTGTCGCATATACCGCACTCTGTGTACCGCCAAGCCCTATCCAGACCTCTTTATAAAGCCGGTTCGCCGCATTGGCAAGATTGATTGAGAGTATCTGGCTGCGTTCCTTGTCCGTCAGGCCGAGCAGGTTCTGTATCTGGTCGAATTTATTCTGATACTTCCGCTGGTCGAGCAATATTTTGCAGTCGCTGTTGTTGATAATCGTTTCTTTCACAACGGGGGAAGAGATTATATCATCCACTTCCTGCGTCACCACAACCGCCTCTCCGTAAAACTTTCTGACCGTCTTAAAAAGATAACGGATATAGTTTGCCATCCCTTCCTTGGCGATTGCCTTTCATGCTTCTTCAATCAGTATCATCTTGCGGATACCCTGCAAACGGCGCATCTTGTTGATGAACGTCTCCATGATGATAATGGTGACAACCGGAAAGAGGATGGGATTATCCTTCACAACATCCAGCTCGAATACGATAAACCGTTTGTTAAGTAAATCAAGTTCCTTGTCCGAATTCAGCAGATAGCCGTACTCGCCGTTCTTGTAATAGGGTTCCAGCACGTTCAGAAAACCGTCCACGTCAAAATCCTTCTCCCGCACGTTCTTGGCGGCCAGCACCTTGCGGTAGTCCTTCTTCACAAAGTCATAGAACGAGTTGAAGTTGGGTTTTATCTTCCGGTTCTTCTTAATCTTCTCGATATACAGGCTGACCGCATTCGAGAGTGCCACCTCTTCCGAACGCCGGGGCGGTTCGTCCTCCCTTTTCCACAGGGTGAGTATCAGTGTCTTGATACTGTCCCGCTTTTCAATGTCATACTGGTAATCCTCCGTGAAAAACGGATTGAATGAAATCGGGTCATCCTCCTTGTATGTAAAATAAATCCCGTCGTCCCCTCCGGTCTTCTGGTGTATCAGGTCGCAGAGTCCCTTGTACGAATTTCCGGTGTCCACCAGCAGAATATGCGTCCCCTGTTCCCAATACTGTCTGACAAGATGGTTGGTAAAGAAGCTCTTTCCGCTGCCGCTGGGGCCGAGTATAAACTTGTTTCTGTTAGTCACCACTCCTTTCTTCATGGGCAGGTCCGAAATGTCAAGGAATACGGGTTTTCCCGTCAGCCTGTCCACCATGCGGATACCGAAGGGAGAGAGCGAGTTCCGGTAACACGTTTCAGCCGTGAAGAAGCAGAGTGCCTGCCCGGTAAACGTGTAGAACGTCTCTTCAGAGGGGAAGTCCGCCTCGTTTCCCGGTATGCCCGCCCAATAGAGAGCCGGAAGGTCGGTCGTGTTATGGTGCGGGGTACATTCCATCAATGCCAGTGCGCTGCCCACATCGTTCTTCACCCGCCGGAGTTCGTCCCCGTTTTCCGCCCATGCGATGATGTTACAATGGCAACGCACGGACTGCAACCCGTTGGTATGCGCCTCGTTCAGGTATTCGTCCAGCCACTGCTTGTTTATCTGGTTGCTGCGGCTGTAACGGGAAAGCGACTGCATGTTCTTTGCCGCCTTCTCGAAACGGGAAAGGTTCTCGCCACTGTCATCTATGAATATCCACTGGTTGTAGATATGGTCGCAGGGCAGCATCACGCCCACGGGGGCGGCATAGCTAAGGCGGCAGTCCGAACGGTCGGTAGAGAGGCGTTCATACCGCCCGTCCGTCCTCACTTTACCCGGAAGGTCATCGAGGTCGGAGAGCGTATGCAGGCAGAGCCGCTTGTCACCGATACGCATTTCATCCGGATTCAGCTGCATGTCCTGCAACATGCGGCTTCCGTCTGCCGACAGCGTGAGGTACCGCTCGATAATACCCGGTTTGCTCTCCGTTCCCGTAATCTCTTCCGTAGTCAGACGTCCCAGCCTTACCAGCCCGCTGTCATTGACGATACTTTCAAACTGGCCCACCGCTTCCATGAAACGCTCCACCGTCTCCTTGTCCCTGATTTCCTTCGGCACCAGAAAACCACGGCAGAGCGTGTTCCAGTTGCTTTGCTGCCGGGAGCGTTCTTTGGTAGTCTTGGTAAGGAACAGGTAGCAGGTGTGGTGCAGATAGGGCCTTTCGTTGAAATGCCGCTCGAAACTGCGGGAGAGGAAACTCTGTTCGTCCCTGCGGATGTCAGGCTCGTATTTTTCCGTGATGAAAATATCCTGCTTGTGCAGGATTGAATAGTTCGGCAATACCTTGATTGCCTTCGCTCATGTGGCGTGCATCGCCTCATACTCTGCGGATGATACCGAAAATACTTCCGGCAGTGTGACCCGGAAAGCGACGGTGATGTCGGCGTCCTTGCTGACGATGCAGCCGTGTTCCACCGCCATAATGGGGAACTTGCTTTCCAGTGTGGATGCTTTTAATATACTTCTCATATGATTTACGATTGTTGTTTGTTAATCAGACGTGTGATACGTTTTCGTGAGAGGATTCTCCGGGGATGCTGCCGGGCCGCGAACAGTTTCATCAGCCCGTGACTCCCGTATTTGCGGTTCAGCGTGAAGGTCAGCCATACCAGCATGGTAGCCGCCGACACTCCGAAGCCGATGCAGATTCACTGGCCTATGCCTGCCATATACATGATGACAAACATCACAAATACGGCAAGCAGACCGGCAGCGAAGATAAACAGGTATTGCGCCCGGAGTCCCTTGAACTCCACTTCACGGCCCACACCTTTATTTATTTCAAAATCAACCATAAGTTACTGTTGTTTTTCATTTTTTAGAGGAAGAACGACCTCAGAATGGTAGCGGCGACTATCAGGAAGATACAGGCTCCGAACCAACTGCTTGCCGTTTTCGAGGTGTCGGGATCGCCCGAACTGAACTTCTGGTAGACCTTGATCCCTCCCACGAGTCCGATCACAGCTCCCACCGCATACACCAATTTTGTGCCGGGATCAAAATACGATGTCACCATCTGGGTAGCCTCCGTGATACCGGCAGAGCCGTTACCCTGGGCCATTGCCGCACTTGCCGCCGCAACGGCGGCAAGCATCATAATAAATCTTTTCTTTTTCATTAATTCCGTGATTTTTAAATGAATAAAAAAGCCACGGACCGCCCCCTTTCACTATCCCCATAAGGCAGCCCGCAGCCGCTTTATGGTTTACTGGTTCAGGGGGTAAGTTCCGGCGGGGAATCAGCCGGAGTCATAATATGCCATTCGCATTGTCATTTGTTTTAGTGGTGAAACACGGGTGTTAATTCTCTCTTGAAAAGGGGATGCAGATCATCCCGAATCGTAATAGCCCTTCGTTCTCATTGTCTTTAATTTAATTATCAGTTTATTTCAGATATTCCCCGCACTTGAAACCTTTGCGGGGTGTATAGTCCTCAAAGGAGGTGGACTTGAACAACCACATCCGGTTTGCCCATCGGGCAAGGTCACGCTCGTACCGGGTAGGTGTCCGTTCATTTCCATAATCCCGGAAAGGAATCACGAAGGGAGTAATCCCCAGCTCCCTAAGTACGTTTAACCGGAACAAGTCCTGCCCAACAGTCGAATTGAATCCTATCAGCACGTAGCAGGTAATCTTGTAGGGCTTCACATACTTGACCATCTCTTTCAGACGGTCTGTCAAATCCAGTGCGGGCAGGTCCCACGCGATATGAATGTTCTGTTTCATTTTCAGTCTGTTCAGATGCCAGGCTTGTTCCTCATCCATTATTCTGACGTCCACACCATGCAGTTTCACGGGCTGCCGGGCTTTCAGCAGATAACCCACCGCCGACCTTCATTCCGGGTTGGCAAAGAAATTGTTGTCCAATACCTCAATCCATTCCCCTTCAGGGTTCAGTTCCACCGGCTCTACCGCCTGAATATACCCCTCTTTCTCGCGGACGAGGCAGAAAGGGCATTTACGGATACAGCCTCTTGAAAAGAACTGGAGGGAAAAGGGATATTCAGGGTAAATGGAGTAATCCATCATCCGGCTGTGTTCCACCGTTTCAGGAAGCCTGCCGGCAATATCATATCCGGTTCCGCCCCTGATTACTTCTCTGGTATCCAACCGGCTGTAATCATAGTCGGGTGTAAAAGTGAACACCTTGCTCGCCAGCACCTTGTCATACCGCTGTGTCGGTTCCGCCCATTCCACCCGGTACCCTTCCCCCTTGTAATAAGCCGAAAGGCGTATCAGCGCAAAATTGGGGAAATTATGTCCGTCCACATCTATCAGTCCTATATTCATACGGATAAAATTTAATGGTGAATAGTTCTTTTTGCCTTGCCGGGTGAATGCCGCAAGCGGTCTGTCATCCCGAATCGTAATAGCCTTTTGTCATAGCCATGCTGCTTTATAAGTAAGTTACTTCAAGGAATAGTCTCTTTCTGGCGGGAATGTCCCCTTATCAGGCGGGAACATCAATTTATCATCCCGAATCGAAATAAGTCACATACATGCTTTGCCGGTTTATTCAGTCATTCATAACATAGCGAATCTCTCTTTACAATGATACGGGCAATCAACCCGTATCAAAATAACCTCTTGCCATCGTTACCTCCTTCTTTAATTGATTAGTCACTGTCCGGAACAGCCTCATTCAAATGTTCGGCTTCATCCAGAAATTTGCTGATACGGCTGTCGCTGCCATTGATACTTTCCAGTATCGAGCGTTCAACCTGCGTATCCTTTATATGGTGGATAGCCCTCAGAAGGGCCAGCCGTTTGTTCGTGGGAATCTCCTTGCCGTTACACAAGTCAATGATCAGGTCAATCTCTTCCGGCCCTATGCCGGTTGCGCCACCCTGATAATCGTCACGGGCACAGTTCAAGTCTTCCAGTTCCTCATTCAGTTCGTCCGTATCCACGTCGTCACTGTTTCCAGTCCGTTCCCCTTTATCCTCAAGCCTGCCGGAACTGTCGGCTCCGGAAGCCCGCCACTCTTCCACACGCTTGTCCCGGAACAGTTCCGGTATGCGTTCAGGCGGCACTTGTGCTGCCTTTTGTGACGCTGTTTCCTCGTTTCCGCCAGCAAATGTAGAGGCATTTTCCTTACCCGCAATAGCCCCAGAACCGGTGGCGTTTATTGGCGGCTGTTGGCGTGTCCCGTAGCTTTTCGTAACGACAAGGCTGTCCGTTTCAGGCTGTTTTTTGGGTGGATTTTCCATATTTCTGCCTTCTGACTTTTCCTTGACTTCCGCCTTTTCTTTATCCTTCATTTCTGTTTTTGCAGCCGGCATGTCCCTCTTTTCAGCTTCGCGCACTACCGGAATCTCTTTCTTTTCCGTTTTCCCTTTTGTGCGTTTGCGTTCTTTCTTCTGCACTTCTTTCACCGGGTCGAACCATCCGGCAACGCTCCGCAGAGCTTTTGCCATGCGGCGGCGTGCCTTCCCGAAGCAAATCTCGCCAAGCTGTCCCTTGAACAGGAACTTGTCCATGAACAGATAGGCGAACAGCAGCCAGAACAGAACGATCCCGGCTTCATAGTAACCTGATTGTATATCCATAACCTAAAATATTTTGTTATAACTTTTTTGAAGGTAGGTCTTCACCTCTTCCGAATGTTTCTCGAAATGTTCCTTCAACACATTATCTATATAGTTGCCAACCGTCAGCTGCCGTTTTCCCGCAATCCCGACAATAACCGATATTTTCTGGTGCAGTTCCTTGTCGATATACACCCCTTGCCTGCCTTCGCATTTATAGGGAGTAAGGAATCTGCGGATGAAGTCGGCCAGTGCCGTGCGTATCGTTTTCGGTGACGGTTTTTCCGCAATCACTTCCGGACAGCCGGTATCATCCGCATCGGGAACACCTTTCACTGTTTCGTTCACACGGTCATCCGCTTTTTCCTTCTCATCGGATAAGGCGGTTTCTCTATTTTCGCCGTTCTCTCCGGTCAGAGAAGATGCCGGAGATAAGGAAGGTTCCGAAGGAACGCCCGCCATCAGGCTGCGCAGGTACGCTTCATCCACAGTATTTTGTCCGTTTGTTTTCTTTGCCATGGCTATTCGGTTTTAAGTATAGACATGATTTCATCCATAAACGTATCGAAGCCGCACTCTCTGGTGAATGCCGCATCGGGAGCGAACAGCGTACTCCGGTAAACGAGTCCGCCCGTAGCGGACAAGTCTCTGGTGAAGTTGCTGCGCACGGGAATGCGTGTTTGGAGACAGTCCAGCCCTAACAGGGAGAATCCTTGCTGATAGATGTCATACAAGGCCGTGCGTTCCCTTCGGTCCACCATGTTCCAGAACAGGCACAGCCTTTTCAGGGAGGAGATACCGGTCTTTATCAGGCGGTCATTAATGGTGGTTGCAAAGTTCAGTGTGCTTTCCAGCACAAGGCGGTCTGCCTTTATAGGCACGAACAGATAATCGAGCGCACTGATTGCGGCGATAACCCCGTCGCTGCCCATTGTGCCGGGCAAGTCGAACAATACAATATCATAGGGTGTATCCGCTTTTTCTTCAAATGCCCTTCAGTCTGCCATGCCACCAGCCGGAGTGCTTCCGATGACCGGATAAGCCTTTTTCTTCAACCGTCCGGCCTGCTCCACCAGGAGGTTCTGATAAACGGGTGTGGTCTTTACCACTTCCATATCCCGTTTTTTCTGTTTCATAATCGAATGTTGCGGATAGTCACAATCCACCACCGCTACGTTCAGTCCTTTCACGTAATGCAGTCATGATGCCGCATAAATGGTAAATGTTGATTTACCCACGCCGCCCTTTTGGGTAGCGAACGAAACGAATAATGTTTTCTTTCTTTCTTCCATTGTTACTAATTTAAGTAAGTGAATAATCGGATTTATTGATAGTTAGGCAGATATAAATCTGTCCACTTGTCCGTTCTGTTTGATAGCCGGATAGCTATTTAGCTACAAGGCTATCTGTCTATTCAGCTATATACTTACATAGCTATGTAGCTATTCGTCTATGTAGCTATATGGCTATCCGGCTGTCTATATAAGTATCCGGCTAATAATCCATTTGCCTGTTCATCTATCCGAATATCTGTTTGTCTGAATATCCATCTGTTTGTCTATACATCTTTATATATGTATAAGCGGATAAGCAGCCTTATGAATGCTTGTCTGAAAACATACTTAATCAAATGGCTGTTTAGATAGAAAACTGCCCGGATAGCTATTCGGATAACCGTCTTTTTATCTATCTGAATAAATAGCTGAATAACTATCCGGCAGCAAATAAACCTCAAAAAGAGCATCCGTGAAGTATCCACTGTCTCAAAGTCATTTATTGGCGGCTGTTGGCGGGAACCGCCATAATGCACGGACAGAAAAAACTATCTACCTTTGTCGCCGGGAGAGCGCAGCCCGTTCTCGAAAGAGAACGTCAGACAAATCCTTCAGACCTATAATCCGGCCCAGCCGGATTTTAATATGCGTCAGCATATAGCGAGGTGTACTTTCAGCGGTTGAAAATATTTCCAACCGCTGAAAGTCTCGCCCGAAAGGTGTTTCGGGGGCAAAGGTTCTCCCAAGTCGAACCTTTTAAAATTTTCATGTTATGAAAGATGAAACAAGAATCCGTAACGCCACAGGGCGCAAGGTGCTGGCAGACCCACGCACGCACCGCTATTACCTCTGTCTCAATGACAGGGAAAACGAGAAGTTTATCTCCATGTTCGAGCAGTCGGGCATGAAGAACAAGGCCGAATTTATCTTCGCCCGTATCTTCGGTTGAGAGTTCAAGGTGGTGAAGATTGATAAGGAAGCGCAGGAATATTACGCCCAGCTGACCGCTTTCTATCAGCAGTTCCGACGCATCGGGAACAACTACAACCAATGTGTAAAGACCATCCATACCATTTACGGGGAAAAGAAATCGCTTGCGTTTCTCTACAAACTTGCCGAAGAAACCCGTAAACTGGAAGAAATATGCAGGCAGGTTATCGAACTTACGAAGCGGTACGAAAAGGAATATCTTACTAAAAAGGAATAATGTCATGGTACCGAATATAACATCGGGCAGTTCATTCTACGGGGTAATTGCCTATAATAAGATAAAGGTGGATGATGGTACAGCAAAGGTATTGTGACACCCGAAGATAGCGGCGGACACATCAGGAAATGTTCCGATAGAAAACTGCGTACAGGCTTTCGAGCCTTATATCGCACTCAACTCGCACGTCAGGAAACCGGTTATCCATATCTCCTTGAACCCTTCCCCGAAAGATATTCTCTCGGAGGAGCAGATGACCGTATTGGCGCAGGAGTTCATGGAAAAGTTCGGATACGGGAACCAGCCCTATGTCGTATGGCTGCACGAAGACATAGACCGCAGACACATGCACATCGTTTCGGTACGCATCAACGAGAAGGGAGAAAAGATAGACCACAACCGGGAGGCTATCCGGGCACAGAATATCTGTCGGGATATGGAAGTGAAGTACGGCCTTCATCCCACACTCGGAGAACACAGTGAAAGGGAATTACTATCCTTGCAAAAAGTGGATTATCCGAAAGGTGACGTGAAAGCGCAGGTGAAGCATACTGCCCGTACTTTACTGGAATGTTACAATTGCCATTCGCTTGCCGAATACAACACCCTTCTGAATCTGTATAATGTCACTGTTTACGAAGTCAGGGGAAGCGTGGACGAAAAGGAATACCACGGCATCATGTACGGAGCTTTGGACGATGACGGGCAGCAGGCGGGAACGCCTTTCAAGTCCAGCAAGTTCGGAAAGGCATTCGGTTATGAAGCACTGCAAAAGAAGTTTGCCGCCTCTACTGAAAAGGTAAAGAAGGACAAACTTGCAGAACGGACAAGGCTGGAAGTCATCAAAGTCATGCAGGACATCGGCACGAAAGATGATTTCGCCCGGAGGTTGAAAGAGGCGGATATAGAGGTGGTTTACCGTATCAATCCCGAAGGACGTCTGTACGGCATCACCTCCATAGACCATACCAGCCGAACAGTGCTTAACGGCTCGCGTCTGGGCAAGGCCTTTTCAGCCAATGTATTCAACGAACTGTTCAATAATCCGGATGCGGACCGTACAAAGCTGATACCGCCACCGGAGCAAGATACGCCCCGGCAGGCACGGGAAACG
>OHMV01000142.1_pt1 | contig 19857 bp, 8 predicted proteins | sample 1569451 | NCBI WGS metagenome assembly OHMV01 (sample SAMEA3879595, study PRJEB24766) | human gut metagenome | biome: human-associated habitat; feature: feces | place: USA | collected 1985/1987 | reverse complement strand
CTTTTGACTCAAAAGCCTGACGTTCCTCCATCGTATCATTCTTGATCAATTCAATACGAAGTTTCTGGTCCTCACCACGTGCCCATACGGAAAAGCGATACTCAGCCCCTTCCTTGACACCTATGCCGAAGAAACCTTCGTTTTCAATTCCTGTGTGCTTTTCCCTGTGTCCGGAATTACCCAGACGGACGTAATGCGGATTTCGCTCGAACGGCCCATCGTCCATCAAGGTCACATTGCCGAAAATATTCCAACCCATAAAACGTTGCGGGAATTCAAATGAACGGTTCTTTATCAGTTCGGCATACAAGCCTCCGTCCGCCCCATAATTAATGTCCTCAAAGAACAAACCATACATGGTTGGTTGTATTTCCGCACCTAATTTATTAGTCTGCACGACCATGTTGTGCACATTCTGTGCATGTAGCGCTACTCCGGCAGCAAATACCCATGCTGTGAATAGAGTTCTGTGTAATTTCATGATAGTAATATTATTGATTTTTATTAGTCAATTCTCTTTCCCCACACAGAATGCCCTTGAGCATCCAGGCCGGTAAAAAGAATGGTTTCTGTTTCATTTTCCCAATCGTGTCCGGCAAAGATAATCAAATTGTTAATATCTTCTGTGGCTGTTTTTATATTAAGAAGTTGTTTTTTAACATTAAAATCCCAAGTTGCATCTCCAACACTGCCATCTGCTTCCAAAACAACACGGGCAGATAACGCCTGCTCCCCATTTCGCAAGTCCCCTTCATCCCACAATATTTGTCCAGCTTCCAAACTACGTTCCAAAGGCGGTTCCTGAATACGGATAATTTCCCACTCACCTACCAAATCTTCTTTAGTGAAAGAACGTGGAGCAGTACCTGCATAGCGTTCGGGAGAAACCACAGGCCATCCATTCACCGTAAAGAACACTTCGCGCACATGCAAATCCATCAACTGGTTCTGGGGGGAAAGCCGTCCCTGATGGGCCATAAAATAACGGCCGTCACCGGCATCAATAAGACCGCAATGAGCCGTTCCCGCCCATCCCGGATGATTTTCGAAGCGGTAAGGAGCTGTCAATATAGGAACATTATTCGTTGTATCTTTTATATCCTCTCCGTAGAAATCCACAAAAGGTCCTTCGGGAGAACCGGAATAAGCGACACGTACATTATAGGTAGTCATCAGCGGATCGTAGGATGTAAACAGATAATATTTGCCAAGTTCCGGCTGATACATGATTTCCGGCGCTTCCAGATTGTCTTTCCGGTAATTGGCCCGGCGTGCTATCAAGTGCCCATGATCCTCCGGCTGCATAGTCATTCCTGTTTCGGGATTCAGTTCCACACAGTACAGACCACCGAAATAAGAGCCATAGTGCATCCACCACTTTCCGGTTTCCGGATCCTCAACCACAGAAGGGTCTATGGCATTCATCGCATCCCCTTCTCCTGTCTTAACCACACACCCTTTCTGTATCCAGGGACCTTCGGGAGAATCCGACTCGGCCATACCGATATAGGATGTATTCCTGCCGAATGCCGAAACACAATAATACAAACGATAAATACCCTGATAAGGCATCAGATAAGGAGCCCAGATATTAGTCGCCCCTTTTCCCTCCGCCTGACTATGAACCCATTCTATAGCCGGAGCAGGAATCTCGGGAAAAGCCCAGCCCACAAAATCCCAATGTACCAAGTCTTTTGATTTGCGTACCTGGACAAAACCCAGAGGCACATTCTTCTCTTTCGCCTCTTTCCGGTTCTCAGCAAAAATAGCATCGGTAGAATACAGATAATAAGTATCTCCTATTTTTTTACAAGCCGGGTCGTGTACATTATATGTTCCCCACTGCTTGTAATTCTCCATAGATGAAAGAGCGGTATAATCATCAGCCCAAGGATTGGGAGAAGGGACAGGCACGAAAGCCGTAGGTGCACTGCATGATGCCAATACCCCTACGGCCAACAGGCCTAAACCGACCAACCTATTTATTATTAACCTTTTCATGTCCATGAATAATCTTTGAGGGAAAAATTGCTGTTTCATAGTATTTTTTTATTATGTGACCATTTGCTAATGTACTAATTTGCCAATGACATGCGGCATATAACGCAGCCAACTGTCACATTGACTAACTATTATTAATGCAAATATAACTGCAATCAAAAGCTCGCCAGGTGGACAATATCGCTTAAAGGGTGGACATTTGTGCAGCAGAGGGATAAAAATGATTTATTTGTTTTTGAGGAAAAACGAAAAGGTATATCTTTGTATAAGTAACGGTATATTCTTACGTCATTAATGAACAACACACTATGAAAAAACATTGTTTTCTATTCGCTCTGTTCATCTTTTTATCTAGTCTGTATATGCAAGCTGAAGGAACAGCCGGAAAATGGTCCGAACGTTATAATTTCACTGCCATTACGATGGATGAAGGACTGCCTCACAACTTTGTGGATGATATATTGAAAGACAGTCAGGGCTTTTTATGGATCGCTACCCGCGGGGAAGGAATCGCCCGTTATGACGGTTATGAATTCACCGCCTTCCATATGGGAAACACCCGTATCAAGCTACGAAGTAACTTTATAAACAAACTGTGTGAGGATAACTTCAAGCGTATTTGGGCTGTCAGTGAAATGGGTATTGACATACTGGATATACAAACCATGCAGACAGTACAAGTCACTGATATGAAAGACAAACTTATTTCACTGTGTAACCGCCCCTCTCATCTTATTCTCCATAGCAAAGCGGGAAATATTTGGGTTTGTTCGGAAAACAATTTATTCAAAATTACCTTTGACAAACAAGGAGATATAAAACAAATTATTAAAACATGCGAAGTACCGGCAGGAGAATCCATCCGGACTATTTGTGAAGTAGAAGACTATCTCTGGATAAACTACAAAGACGGTATCTACCGCATCAAAGAATCGGCTATGGAAGTACAGGAACCCACATTCATTTCATCTGCCCTTCAATTACCCGGTGTGTCCATACAAGTAATCTGCCGGAAAGAAAATGAAATTTGGATTGGCAGCGCACAAGGCCTTTTCCGATACAATATGGATACGGAACTGATGAAGCATTATATGTATGATCCGAATGACAATAGTTCGCTTTCCCAAAACTTTATCACAGACATAGCAGAAACAGGAGAACATACCATGCTGGTTGCCACCCTAAAAGGTATAAACCTTTATAATGCGTTGACAGACAATTTTGAGCGGATAAATAAAGATACCGGAGAAGGAGAAATCGTACAAAACACATTAAACTGTGACTTCGTAAACTGTCTGCTGACCGATGGTGATATTATCTGGGTAGGCACCGAAGTGGGAGGTCTGAACAAGATGAGCCGCCGGATGCTGTTCGTACAAAACTATTATCATACTCCCGCCATTCCCGGAAGTCTTTCCCAAAATCCCGTCAATGCCATTTATGAAGACCCGTCGGGTGTTTTATGGGTAGGAACCGTAGAAGGAGGTTTAAACCGGCGGGCTCCCGGCAGCAACACTTTTGAACACTATACCACTGATGCACCCGCCCACCTAAGCCATAATACCGTCAGTTGCTTTACCAGCGATAACGATGGAAGACTTTGGATGGGAACTTGGGGAGGAGGCATAGGATGGATAGATATGAAAAATCCGCAGAACAAACAATTTCACCACATAGAAATACCCGAATGCGGAGACTTCTCATGGGGATGGGCCGGAAGTATCTGCTATGACCACTTGAATAATGCCATCTGGGTAGGAACCAGTATCAATATCTATGTTTACGATTTGAAAACACAAACGCTCACCGAACCATTCAAGGGCATGAACCTAGGTGGAATTGAAGGTTGTACAGGATACTACATAGATAAGGATAACCACCTGTGGCTGGGACTTACAGAAGGACTTTGCCGAATAGATCTAAGCAGTTTGAAAGCCCCCAGACTGATTTATCAACTCTGGAGGATCAAGCTAGACGAACCGGAGTCAAAGTTAAAGGAAAGGGTAACCTACATCACCCAGTCTAAAGACGGAACCCTTTGGATAGGCAGCAACGGATATGGTTTCTACAAATCCTCACCAACAGAAAACGGAGAATATACCTTCCGCTCCTTCACCACCGAAGACGGACTGATAAACAACAGTGTCCGCTGCATATCGGAAGATAAAGAAGGGTATCTTTGGATTACCACCACCAACGGACTCTCCCGCTTCAATCCTAACAACAACAGCTTCTTTAACTATACCCGGAAAGACGGGCTATTATCCAACCAGTTCTATTGGAACGCAATATGCCGTGCCGCCAATGGAGATTTATATATAGGAAGTACCAAAGGACTGTCTGTGGTCAAGCCGGTCATAGATATAAACCCGAAGGAAGCTGTTCCCTTGGCGTTTACCCATGTCCGTGTGGCAAATAAAGAGCGATTGTACACAAACGGTACCTTACAGTTACACGAACGCGACAAATCTCTCTATATTGAATTTGCCGCACTGGATTATGATGCATCGACATTCGCCAATTATTATTACCGCTTGAAAGGATTTGACGACAAATGGATAAAAGTACCGGCCAACAGACGACAAGCCGCCTATACCAATCTGCGTCCCGGCAACTATACTTTCGAACTGCGTTATGCACCCGACGGCAAACAATGGCTGGAAGAAATGGCAGAACTCCACATTGCCGTATCACCTTATTTCTATAAAACCATCTGGTTCATTCTGTCCATATTGGTTCTTCTATCTTTCCTTATATATAAGGTATTATCATGGAGGCTTCGTTCGTTAAAAGAACAACAAGAAATACTCCACATCAAAGTAGAGGAACGTACCCGTGAACTGGAAGAACAGAAAAAACTGCTTTCCACTCAGGCAAGCGAGCTCTATCGTCAAAACCAACTATTAAAACAGCAAAACGAAAAAATAACCAAACAAAAAGGGCAACTGATCCAAATGTCAAAAAAGGTGCAGGAATTGACGGTTGACAAACTCGCCTTCTTCACCAATATCACCCATGAATTCCGTACTCCGTTGACATTAATCGTAGGACCTATAGAAAGAGCATTGAAACTAAGCTACAATCCTCAAGTCATTGAACAATTACATTTTGTGGAGCGCAACTCAAAATACTTGCTCTCACTGGTCAACCAATTAATGGACTTCCGCAAAGTAGAATCAGGGAAAATGGAAATTGTCCGCAACCCGGGCAATTTTGCCAAATTACTCAATGAACTACTAGTACCCTTCGACGCATATGCTTCCGAAAGAGGAATAACCATCGAACGTCGCTTCCGCCTTCCTTCATGTGAAATAATGTACGATGAGGATGCCATGCATAAAGTGATTGTCAATTTAATAGGAAATGCTTTGAAATTTACCCCCAAAGGAGGACAAATTACCATCTATGCCACCCCCTTCCGCCAGGAAGAGCAGGAAAAGTTGTTCATCTGTATCCGGGATACGGGGCCAGGACTGCCCGAAGAAGAGATAGACAAAGTATTCAACCGCTTCTACCAATCACAAAACAAGACGCATTCCTCTATCAACGGACAAAGCGGGACCGGAATCGGCCTCTATCTATGCAAACGAATTGTCCAGTTGCATGGAGGTTCAATTTGTGCCAAGAATAATCAGAGCAAAGGATGTTCTTTCCGTATTTTACTTCCTTTGCAATATGCCGATGCGGACAGTCTGCCCACACCAACAGAGCAAGTTAAAGAACCGGTCGACTCTCCGATGACATTGCAACCTGCCACCAATGGAAAACTGACGATTCTGGTAGTAGAAGACAACAAAGATATGCGCGACTATATCCGTTCCATCCTGACCGAGTATTATAACGTACTTGAAGCATCCCAAGGTGAAGAAGCATTGACTGTGCTCCAATCCCAGAACGTGGATTTCATAGTCAGTGACTTGATGATGCCTGTCATGGATGGTATGGAACTGTCCCGCCGGGTAAAATCCAATTTTGCCATCTCGCATATCCCCTTCCTGATGCTTACGGCCAAAACATCCAACGAATCGCGCATTGAAAGTTTCCGTATAGGTGTAGACGAGTACCTTTTAAAACCATTTGATGACACTTTGCTGCTGGCCCGGATATCCAATATACTGGAAAACCGCAAACGTTTCCAACAAAAGTTCTCATACAGTATGGACGTGGATGCACTGAATATCGAAAAAGAATCCAGTGACAAGAAGTTCCTGGACAAAGCAATGCAGATTGTGAAAGAAAACTATAAGAACTCTTATTACGAAATAAGCGATTTCATCGAAGCAATGGGGGTAAGCAAAAGTTTGATGAACAAAAAAATGCAAAATCTGACGGGACAGTCTGCCGGACAATTCATGCGTAACTACCGGCTGAATCTTGCGCGGGAACTTATTATCCGTAACCGGCTGACGCACAATATGAATATATCTGAGATAGCATACGAAGTAGGATTCAATGATCCCAAATACTTCACACGCTGCTTTACAAAACATTTCGGAACAACACCCAGTTCGATGATGGAGAATGGAACCGACTGACTTATTCCAGAGCGTAAAATGAACGGATTGTATACCATAAATGCTCCGTTTTTCTACGCTCTCGTCTCGCTAAATAAATTATCTTTGCTCTACATTATAATAGCATATTTAATACCCATGAAAAAACAATTTATGACTTGGCTGCTTGCCATCACTACAATGTCAGCTTTTGCCCAACAAGCTACAGTTACAGGACCCGATTCCTTTTTGAAAGTAAATGTATCCGTAAAACAGGGTATCCCCGTTTATTCCGTTACCTATAAGGACAAGACCATCCTGGAAGATTCACCTTTAGGTTTCATTGCCAATGTGGGGGACTTCAGCCGGGATATGACTTTCACCGGACAAAAAGAGAATAAAATAGATAAGACCTATACACAAGACCGTATCAAACAATCACAAATTCATTATCAAGCCAATGAACTTACATGCACCTTTACCAATAAAGAAAAGAAAAATATAAATATAATATTCCGCGTAAGCAACAACGATATTGCTTTCCGCTACGAAATGCCCAAATATGGCGATACAGGAAGCATAGTGATAGAAAAAGAAACGACAGGTTTTGACTTCCCATCCTTCACCACTACTTTCCTGTGCCCGCAAAGTGACGCCATGATAGGTTGGAAACGTACCAAACCCAGCTATGAGGAAGAATATAAGGCTGACGCTCCTATGAATGTACGTTCACAATATGGGCACGGTTACACATTTCCTTGTCTGTTCCATGTAGGAGAAAATGGCTGGGCACTTATCAGTGAAACCGGAGTAGACAGCAAATACTGTGGCTCACACTTAAGCGATGCTACTGCCGACGGACTTTATACCATCGCTTTCCCCATGCCCGAAGAAAACAACGGTAACGGCACGGCATCTCCCGGCCTTGCATTGCCCGGTTCCACTCCCTGGCGTACTATTACTGTAGGCGAAAACCTAAAGCCGATTGTAGAGACAACGATTCCATGGGATGTCGTGGAACCTCTTTACCCAACGGAGCATACATACAAAATGGGACGCGGAACCTGGAGCTGGATACTTTGGCAAGATGGCAGCATCAATTTCGACGATCAGAAAAAATATGTAGATCTTGCTGCCGCCATGGGATATGAATATGTATTGATAGACAACTGGTGGGATACCAACATCGGCCGTGAACGTATGAAAGACTTCATAGACTATGCACACAGCAAGAAGGTTGATGTATTTTTATGGTATAGTTCCAGCGGCTACTGGAATGATATAGTGCAAGGTCCTACCAATTATATGGACAATCCCATTATCCGTAAAAAGGAAATGAAATGGCTGCATAATATAGGAGTAAAAGGAATCAAAGTAGACTTCTTCGGAGGTGACAAGCAGGAAACCATGCGTCTGTACGAAGCCATCCTGAGCGATGCGGATGATCATGGACTGATGGTCATTTTCCACGGCTGTACCCTTCCTCGCGGATGGGAACGTATGTATCCTAATTATGTAGGAAGTGAAGCCGTGCTCGCATCGGAAAACCTGATTTTCCAACAACATTTTTGCGATGAAGAAGCATTTAATGCCTGTCTACATCCATTTATCCGCAACACCATCGGTTGCATGGAGTTTGGTGGCACATTCCTCAACAAACGCCTCAACCGCAACAATGACGGCGGAAGCATACGCAAGACCACTGATGTATTCCAACTGGCAACAGCCGTTTTATTCCAAAATCCTATTCAGAATTTTGCGTTGGCGCCTAATAACCTGACCGATGCCCCTCAAGTTTGTTTGGATTTCATGAAGCAAGTTCCCACCACATGGGACGAAACAAGATTCATTGACGGCTATCCGGGCAAATACGTAGTACTGGCACGCCGGCATGCCGATCAATGGTATATAGCCGGAATCAATGCACAAAAAGAACCGCTGAAATTAAAGTTGAACCTTCCCATGTGTACTAAAGGAGATAAAGTGATGCTTTATCAGGACGATAAAAAACTAAATCCTCACGCTGAAGAGATAACATTAAAAAAGAATGATGAAGTCAGCATTACGATGCAGGCGGAAGGAGGATTTTTACTTGTGAAATAATTCCTTTCAGAGAATTGTATTTTATCCCTCATGTAGCCGGACAGTCCTTCATCAGGTTGTCCGGCTACATGATTTTTTATAAAAAAGCCTTCTCCTGAGCCTATCTCACCGCCTCCAAAAGACATAAACTATAAGCGAAATAAATACATTTTTTCCCATTATTCATTCGTCCACCCTATAAAACCGTTTGTCCACCCCTGTTTACGGCATAAATTTTACTTTTGTCATGCAATCGGTACTCAACTTTCGGAAGAGACCCCTGCTTTTAAAATTTAATCCTAATCTTAAATATTATGAAGAATAGCTCCAGCATATTTATAAACTCTGTGGTTTGTCTACCTAGAGTATTCAACATTGGATTGTACAATAATCCAACATCTCAATTCAATATATCAGCAACAATTTAATCTACTAATTTAATACTAAAAAAAATGAGGAAACATTTATTATTTTCCGTAATGCTTAGTCTGTGTGCTATGGGTGGCATGATGGTGTATCCCACACCTGCTATAGCTACCGTGGCACAATCTCCGGCTATCAAGGTTCGCGGTCAAGTTATCGATGAACAAGGTGAACCCCTCACAGGAGCTACCGTCAGAATCAAAGACGGACAAGGCGGAACCATTACCGATGTGGACGGAAACTTCCAATTGGAGGTTGCCGGTAACGCTATCCTTTCGATAAGCTATGTAGGCTACAAGGATCGTGAAGTAGCTGTTCGCAACCGCGCCATCATTGAATCCATCCAATTGCAACCCGACAATCAGATGCTTGAGCAAGTAGTTGTCATCGGTTATGGTACACAGAAGAAATCCGACTTGACTGGTTCCGTAGCCGTAGTAGATGCGGAAGCCCTGAAACAGACATCCCATTCCAATATCTCCACCATGCTAGAAGGTAAAGTATCAGGCGTACAAGTCACCTCCGACGGACAGCCCGGTGCAGACCCTACCGTCCGCATCCGTGGTGTCGGATCTTTCGGTGACACTTCTCCTCTTTATGTTATCGATGGTGTTCCTATGGGTACCTCCATCCGCGATTTTTCTTCAAACGATATTGAAACCATCCAGATCCTAAAGGACGCATCAGCCGCTGCCATCTACGGTTCGCGCGCCGCCAACGGTGTGGTCATCATCACTACCAAACGCGGTCAGAAAGACCAACCGCTGAAAGTAGACTACAATGGCTACGTGGGTATGGACTATATCCCCAGTAATGTCTATGATGTAATGGATGCCGACCAATACAGCCAATACATCGGTCAGGCATGTACCAACTCCAACACTCCGCTGCCCGGCGGTTACAAGCTGGACAGTACCACCGGAAAATATCATTTCCAGGACAACACCAATACCAACTGGTTTAAAGAAGTATTCAAAACAGGTATCCGTCAGAATCACAATGTGAATCTCTCCGGTGGCGGCGCCCACAACACCTATAATGTTTCATTAGACTACTACAACCAGAAAGGAACACTGGAAGGCGCCGGTCCTAATTACGAACGTTACACGGCACGTGTCAACAACACGATGGACACCAAATTCATCAAGTTCCATACCAGCCTTGTCTACTCTCACTCCGATCAAGACAACATGGGGTTGTCAAACGCTTCCGAATACGTTCAAGGTCTGTATGGCGACGTAACCAATGTGCTGCGTGGTACTTTGCTGATGCAGCCCACCATCAAAGCCTATGACAACTCTACTTGGGTACTTGACAATCTGGTAGGTATCGCCAATAACTTCAACTATGACTCTTACGGCTATGGTGTTTACTACGATACTGTACATGGTGACATTTCGGCTTCCAACCCCTTGCTAGTCAACAATCTGCTGAAGCGCAACACCCGCGTGGACCGCTTCGTAGGAACAGCTTCCGCCGATGTGGATCTCCTGAAGATGATTGGCGTTGACAGCAAGAATCACAAGCTCAACTATAAAGTCAATCTCTCTTACAGCAAAACCCATTGCAAGGACTTCACCTGGATTCCCGCATGGGTACAGAGCAATCGTGTCTATCTGGCCAAGAGCAACGAACGCCTCACCAAGGCTAGCCGTTCTTATGCCGATGCTTTGATTGAAAACGTGCTGACTTATGATGCTACCGTCGGCAAACACCATTTTAACCTGGTAGCCGGCCAGACTTACGAAGAAGAAAACACCGACCTGTTGACAGGCTGGGGCGTCAACTTCACCGAGCCTTACTTCCTGCAACTTCAGAATGCCGCCAACACTTATGCCGAAAGCTTCGAATACAAACACACCATCCTCTCTTACATCGGGCGTATCAACTACAACTACGATGACCGTTACCTGTTCTCGGCAACCGTGCGCCGCGACGGCAGTTCCCGCTTGTCCAAGAATATCCGTTGGGGTACTTTCCCCTCCGTATCTTTAGGATGGCGTTTTGACAAGGAAACTTTCTTCCCCTTCAACAGAAACATTGTCAACATGTTCAAGGTACGCGCCAGCTATGGTGAACTCGGTAACGAAAACATCGGTGAATACATGTATCAGGCTGTAATGGCACGTAACAACATGACTTATAGCTTTGGTAACACACCCATCACCGGTTCTGCCATTTCTACTTTCGTAGACAATAACCTTTCTTGGGAAAAGAAGAAAAGCTACAACGTAGGTATCGACCTCGCCTTCTTCAACAACCGTTTGGAATTCACCGCTGAATGGTACAAGAATACCAGTGAAGACCTGCTGTATGCCGTTCCAGTTCCTGAGCAAGCCGGTGTATCCAACACCACTGTAACGATGAACGCCGCCTCGATGAATAACTCAGGTTTTGAATTTACGACTACCTACCGCAACCGCGACCACGACTTCAAATATGAAGTGTCAGCCAACTTGAGCACCATCCGTAACCGCGTAACCTCATTGGGCTTCGGTACCGATTCATATATATCCGGTGCCTACATCACCAACGTAGGTGAAGAAATCGGTAAGTTCTACGGATGGGTTTATGACGGCATCGCCCGCACACAAGCCGACCTGGACAACCATGCCACACAAGAAGGTGCCCAGATTGGTGACTGCCTCTATAAGGACGTAAGCGGTCCCGACGGAAAGCCCGATGGAAAGGTGGATGCCTATGACCAAGTAGTACTGGGCAGCGGTATGCCTAAGATCAACTTCGGTTTGAACGCCCGCTTTGAATACAAACGTTTCGATCTGAGCATCGCTACGTTCGGTGCACTCAACTATCACGTAAGCGATGATATCCACAACTCTCTGAACTCCTGCTACGGCTGGGGCAACAAAGATGTAGCCATGCTTGACGCGAACCGTTTCAGTGAAGACGGCAGTACCTATCTTTCCAACGTGCCACGTACCTATGTTACCAACAGTGCCAGCTTGGCCTGGAATGATCTCTTCAGCGACCGCAAAATTCAGAACGCAGCTTATTGGAAAATTGCCAATATAGAATTGGGCTACAACTTCCCCAACGAATGGTTTGGCAAATACATATCCGACGTACGTCTCTATGTGTCAGCACAGAATTTACACACATTCACCGGGTACAAAGGTTATAATGTAGACTATGCAGGAGGTACCTTCACACCGGGATATAACTTCTGTTCTTATCCTACCGCACGTACCTTCATGTGTGGTGTTCATTTCACTTTCTAATCACTAAAAACATAACAATATGAAACTCAATAAATATGCATTGGCTCTCATTTTGGGATTAGGCACATTGGCTTCTTGCAATGATAATTTGGAGCTGTTGAATCCCAACCAGCAAACCTCAAACACATTCGGCTTCAATGCCGATGATTTGGAAGAGAGCGTTATTGCCGCCTATAACCATATCCGTATGGAAGGTTCTTACGCCCGTGTAGGCTACACCATCGACGTGTGTCGTGGTGATGAAGCATGGAACTCATCACAAGTATGGTATCTGCCTTTCGATGACCTGAATGCGGAAGTAACCTCGGACATCACGTGGTGGCCCTGGCGCGAATGGTACTATACCATTAATGTATGTAATTTTGCCATTTCCCGTTGCGATGAAGACAACAGCCAGCTTTCCGAGAAAATGAAACGCATCAAAGGACAAGTACTCTTCCTGCGTGGCCTGTCATACTACAATCTGGTTGGTTATTACCAGAACCCACCCCTCATCACAGATTATGCTACCTATTCTTCATTGGATGGACTTTATACCGGCAACAGCACATACGATGCCGTACTCGACCAAGTGGAAAGTGATTTCAAAGAAGCCATGGAATTGTTACCCTCACGAGATCAAGGTGGTGAATGGGAAAAAGGACGTGCCACCTGCGGTGCTGCAGCCGGCTACTATGCCCGTGCGCTCATGACACGCCATAAATTCAAAGATGCCCTTACTGTGCTGAAAGACATTATCGGCAAGAAATATGGTACTTATGAACTGATGGATAACTATGGCGACAACTTTCGTGAAGGTCCTGCCTATGAGAACAACAAAGAAAGCCTTTTCGAAGTGCAATTCCTCGACTTGGAATCACAAGGAACCGATGACGAGTGGACTCCGGTGAACACCAGTCCGAATGCCACCCAAGGTTCGGCCATCGAGAGTAACTTCGCTCCCGGCAATTATGGTGGTTGGGCAGACATCTCGGCTTCCCCGTGGCTCTACCATCTCTTCAAAGCTGAACGTACAACTGACGGGAAACTCGACCCACGTCTGTACTGGACCATCGGTACTTATGAATCCGACTGGGAAGATTTCGAGTTCGGTAATGTAGCTTATACGAACAAGCTTACAGCCACTGACAACATCGTAACCAACAACACATACGGTGGTCTGCCCATCGCCAAGTTCACAAACCTTCGTACCGGTCTCTATAGCACGGTTATTACAGGTTTGCACGATGGAATCAACTTGCGTCTGATGCGTTACTCCGATGTGCTGCTCCGCGCCGCCGAATGTGAAAACGAAGTCAACGGCCCCACACAACAGGCCATCGACTGGATTAACGAAGTGCGCAACCGTGCTGACTTGCCCGACCTTGAACTGGCTGACTTCCCTACAGCCGACAAACTCTTCGAGCAGATTGCCAATGTGGAGCGTCCGAAGGAATTCGGGTGCGAGTTCGGACGCGGATTCGACCTTATCCGCTGGGGATTCTTCTATAAAAATGACCGTTTGCAACAACTCAAGGAACACAGCGTCGTACGCCGTTCTTTAATCGGAACCAAGGACCCTGTAAACTACAACGATATCGCAACCGATCCCGAACTGAAAAGTTCTTTCGACACTTACTTACCCGGACACGAATTCCTGCCCATCGTACAGCAGTTGTTGAACAAGAACCCCAATTTGAGTGGTAACTCCGCGAACTTCAGCACAGACAACTCTACTTATTTCAGTGAAAATGGATGGACAGTTCGTCCGGTTGTTGACTTAAGCAAATAAACAAACCTATTAAAATTTAAGACAATGAGAATACTCAGAAAATTAGTATACGTTTGCTGTTCCATCACCTTGGGGTTGATGGCATTGTCAAGCTGCGAGGGTGGCGAGTTATATGATGTAAACGCCCCTGACTGGATCTCCGAGAAAGTGGACTCTATAGCAGATTCAAAGAAAGAGCCGGAAGAAGAAGTACTGGAAGGTATGCAGGAAGATGTCTACTCCTTCGGTAACACAGACTACACCTCCGGTTTCTGGACAGCTTTCTCCAAGTATTACGTCGTGCCCGATGGTCAGAAGTGGCATGGAGTGTTCAACCTCAACATCAACCCTGCCGACAATACCTATTATAAAAACTTCGCCCTCGTCATTACCAACGATACAGACCGTGGAGGAGAAGGATATACGGAATATGGTGCTTATCGTTTTGACACTACAAACGATACTTTGACCTATAACTCCCAATGGGGTTCCCATCTTTTTTTCAAATACACATCCAGCACGCTGATGCTGTCACCCGTTGATAATCTGGACGAAACTGTACAGAAATTGGGCGGCAAAGTGACACTCACCGTAGACCGAACCAGTGAAAATGCCTTCTCTATCAAAATCCAGAACGCCTCGGCAACCAAAACCTACAAACAGCCGTACAAGTTACCCAATCTGAATATAGACAAGAGCAATACCAACATCCGCTGTTTCCTAGTACCTGAAGGCTCTTATATCAACTTCTTACAATCAAACATCATTCCTATCGGTGGCCTTACTTCTGCCGAGGACAAGAATCCGCTCTCGATGGTACTGCAAAATGTACCCGATCAGGTCAATGCCGGCACTTCACTCGAAGAAGCCGTGGTCGGTATTACTGCCGTCGTCAGCTTCGAAGAAGGGGTGACTAAGACCGTAACCGCCGAAGAACTCCAGTTCACCGCCATCCCCAATATGGAAGAACTGGGTACGAAGACACTAGTAGCCATCTATAACAAGACCTTCAAGGGTGAGAATTGCAACTTGCCGGTGGTAGCCAATGCTACGTTTGAAGTAGTGGAAAAGATTGTATCCATCCAAGTGACGGCTCAACCTACACATACACAATATTACTATTATACTTCGGCTGCAACCGAAGCGATGACGGATCGTACGCTGGCATTCCTTCCGGAAGGATTGAAAGTAACGGCTACTTATGCCGACGGAAGCACCCAAATTATTGACAACACAAAACTCAGTTTCTCTGCCATTGTCGCCAAAGCCGGTACACAGACCGTAACCATTACTGCCGATGAAGCTACCGCTACCGTAGCAGTTAAAGTGGCCGAATCAACAGTTTCCACTGTCAGCAACTCTGCAGACATTCTGGGAACCGAAGACAATACAACGGAGTGGTGGACTGTCTTTTCTGACAATTTCAACGTGCCGACCGGTGAAACTAAGTCCATCAGCTTCACCAATTACACCAGCCTGGCTAATAACTGGAGCAACTTCGCTGTCGTTCTCCGCAAAGCCGATCTTGCCGAATATGCAGTGGTACGCGCCGACAACTATGGATGGGGTGCAGGATACGATGGAAATGCCAGCCTCGTTCACAACGGTACACAAGGCGACTGGGCTACTTGGCTTGCCGATATGAACGGAGCCAAAGTCACCGTCTACGTGACCAATTGCGGCAATGGTACAACCGACATTCAGGCGGTAATGGAAGGCACTTCAGGTACCTCCTATGCCCAATACTATTTAGGGATCAACAAAGTAGATATGAACGACTTGAACTTCGCTTTAACGATTGAAGGCGGACATCTCGTCTTCTAAGCCGAATCAGTAATCACACAAACCATGCCGTTTTCCTCAGGAACCAGAAGAAGCGGCATGGCCTTTAAACTATCAACAGATGAAAAAACTATTATCCCTGTGGATGTTCTTACCAATATTCCTTGTTTTAGCCGCTTGTTCTGACAACAGCGAAGATATAGACCGCTATTATGCAACTGTAAGTACTCCGAAAGTAACTACAACCACACCCACCTCATTGACCGTCACCGCGTCGGTTACGGGTGATCTGAACCAAATAGTCAAGAAAGGCTTCTGTTACAGTACAGCAACTTCCACACCGACTATCAAAGACCACGTGGTGAATGCCGATGAGAATTTCAGCGCCACCCTCTCAACCTTGACCACCGGTACCTCTTACTATATCCGTGCATACGTCTACTGTGACAGCCGCTATGTCTATTCTGAGGTGATCACGGCCACCACAGAAAGCTTAAGCTTAGACGATGAACTCAAGAATTATGTGGCCCCCACCTACGCCGATGACTATACCTCGATAAGTGACTGGAGCAAACGCTCTCAATGGAATCTTGCCAACGTACACGACCCCTCGGTGGTATTGGCCGAAGATGGTTATTATTACATGTATCAGACAGATGCTTCCTATGGAAACGCCCACACGGCAGGCGGGCACTTCCACAGTCGTCGTTCCAAAGACCTTGTCAACTGGGAATACCTCGGCGGTACAATGAAGAACCTGCCCGAATGGGTAGTACCTAAGCTCAATGAAATACGCAAAGAAATGGGACTTGCCGAAGTTAACCCTAATATTAATGACTTCGGCTATTGGGCTCCCGTAGTACGCAAGGTAAAGAACGGCCTCTATCGCATGTACTATTCCATCGTCTGCCCTGGCACACTCAACGGTGCCAACACCTGGTCGGAGCGCGCCTTCATCGGCCTGATGGAAAACAACGACCCCGCCAACAACAACGGCTGGGTGGACAAAGGCTACGTCATCACCAATGCTTCTGACAAAGGACTTAACTTCAACATAAAGCCAAATGACTGGGCCAATTGCTACTACAAATGGAATGCCATCGACCCCTCTTACATCATCACGCCCGAAGGCGAACACTGGTTGGTCTACGGTTCATGGCATAGCGGCATAGCTGCTCTCAAACTCAATGGCGAGACAGGCAAGCCTGCCGAAACTTTGGGCCAGCCTTGGGCTACAGGCCAAGCACCTGCTGAGTATGGTCAGTTAATCGCCACCCGCCAGACAGGTAACCGCTGGCAAGCCAGTGAAGGTCCCGAAGTCATTTACCGCGATGGCTACTACTACCTCTTCCTGGCCTACGACGCCCTTGACGTGCCCTACAACACCCGTGTAGTCCGTTCGAAGAGCATCACTGGTCCCTACGTAGGCATTGACGGCAAAGATGTGACCGCCGGTGCCGATGCACTGCCCATAGTGACCCATCCCTATAAATTCAGCAAAGGCTACGGCTGGGTAGGCATCGCCCACTGTGCTATCTTCGATGATGGCAAAGACAACTGGTTCTACGTCTCACAAGGTCGCATGCCTAAGGATGTTCCGGGCATCAACGCCAGTAACGCCATCATGATGGGACATCTACACAGCATCCGCTGGACGAAAAACGGTTGGCCTCTCGTAATGCCCGAACGTTACGGAGCCGTTCCCAAAGTAGCCATCACCGAAGAAGAATTGCCCGGCAATTGGGAACACATCGACCTTACATACAAATATGGAGAGCAGAGAACTTCAGCAACAATGACCCTCGCCGCCGACCACACTATCACCGAAGGTACCTGGAAAGGCAGTATGTGGAGCTATGACGCCGGCCAACAGATTCTGACTGTTAACGGAGTGGAACTTTATCTGCAACGTGAAACCGATTGGGAAGCCAATCCACGTACCCATACCATCGTCTATGCCGGCTATGCCAACAACAAGACGTATTGGGGAAAGAAATCCAAATAACATTCCCGCTCCCGCACGCAAACTTCATATAGAAACAGGACCACTGCCCCTCAAAACAACACCAATGTTTATGGGGCAGTGGTCCTGTTTTACAAGTCAATAGCAGAAATTAAAGATCATTAAACAGATACAAGAGAAACCTATTTCATGAAAAGGAAAAAGAGTTAGGTTCCCTAATCTCCATACAAAAAATCATTATTTTGTTCTTTTACGTTCAAAGACAACCTTTTATCCTAATTCTTACTTTTATTTATCACCATAAATCTCTATTCCTTAAACCAACAAACATCATTTGTAGACAAGCAGAGGACACCAGCATCAGATTTTTTGTTAATTATTAGCCAAATACACACTTTAATTTATAACTTTGCAATTCTAATAGAATGAATTATGGAAAATAAACTAACCATTTACAATACATTAAGCCGTCAAAAGGAACTTTTCGTTCCCTTGCATGCCCCTCATGTAGGTATGTATGTATGCGGTCCTACCGTATATGGCGACGCCCATTTAGGACACGCACGTCCCGCCATCACGTTCGATATCCTGTTCCGTTATCTTACCCATCTGGGATACAAGGTACGTTATGTCCGTAACATTACCGATGTCGGTCATCTGGAACACGATGCAGACGAAGGTGAAGATAAAATCGCCAAAAAGGCCCGTTTGGAACAATTGGAACCCATGGAAGTAGTACAATATTACCTCAATCGCTACCACAAGGCAATGGAAGCCTTGAATGTACTTCCACCCAGTATCGAGCCACATGCATCAGGTCATATCATTGAACAGATAGAGCTGGTAGAAGAAATTCTGAAAAACGGCTATGCTTATGAAAGTGAAGGTTCCGTTTATTTCGATGTAGCAAAATACAACAAAGACCATCATTACGGCAAACTGTCCGGCCGTAACCTGGACGATGTGCTGAACACCACCCGCGAACTGGACGGTCAAAGCGAGAAGCGTAATCCTGCCGATTTCGCTCTGTGGAAATGTGCACAACCCGAACATATCATGCGCTGGCCAAGCCCGTGGAGTAACGGTTTTCCCGGTTGGCATTGTGAATGTACCGCAATGGGCAAAAAATATTTGGGCGAGCATTTCGATATTCATGGAGGGGGAATGGACTTAATTTTCCCACACCACGAATGTGAGATCGCACAAAGCGTGGCTTCACAAGGAGATGACATGGTTCACTATTGGATGCACAACAACATGATTACCATTAATGGGCAGAAGATGGGAAAATCATACGGCAACTTTATTAACTTGGATGAGTTCTTTCACGGTACTCACAAGTTACTGACACAAGCCTACAGCCCCATGACCATCCGTTTCTTCATCCTTCAGGCACATTACCGCAGTACAGTGGACTTCAGTAACGAAGCATTACAAGCAGCCGAAAAAGGATTGGAACGGCTGACAGAAGCTGTGAAAGGTCTTGAACGCATCACTCCGGCAACACAAACCACCGGCATAGAGGGGGTAAAAGACTTGCGTGAAAAGTGTTATACAGCCATGAATGATGACTTGAACTCACCGATTGTCATCGCCCACCTCTTCGACGGCGCCAAGATGGTAAACAATATCCTAGCTGGAAACGATTCCATCACAGCCGAAGACCTGAAAGAATTGAAGGAAACCTTCCACCTCTTCTGCTTCGACATCTTAGGATTACAAGAAGACAACGCCTCCAACGAAGAGCGTGAAGCTGCCTTCGGCAAGGTAGTGGACATGCTATTGGAAGAGCGTTCAAAGGCAAAAGCCAACAAAGATTGGGCTACATCCGACAAAATCCGCAATGAACTCACCGCGCTCGGTTTCGAGATTAAGGACGGTAAGGACGGAAGCGAATGGAAGCTGAATAAATAACGAAGGTATCATAACTCACCACAGAATCATACAGATTGGGGTAAGTTTTAGACAGAAGAACAAAAGAACATATTTCTCTCTCTTGTTCTTCTGTTCTTTTAACTGAAAAATAAAATCTGTATAATCCTATGGTGATTGTGTATTTTGATACATCCCTGTTAGAATACGAATCCGAACCCGGCATACCACCCTACTTTCTTCGTCTGGTTG
>OHMV01000124.1_pt1 | contig 21394 bp, 17 predicted proteins | sample 1569451 | NCBI WGS metagenome assembly OHMV01 (sample SAMEA3879595, study PRJEB24766) | human gut metagenome | biome: human-associated habitat; feature: feces | place: USA | collected 1985/1987 | reverse complement strand
GAGGGCGTGATTATCCAGATCTATAAGCAGATGAATCAGGTAAAAGTGGAAGGTGCACAAATCCATGCACAGGCTGGTGCGCTGCTTTCGATGATCGCAAAGAGAGCGTTGGATGCAGAACTTACCGGATTTGAATTCGCGGCAGGAATTCCAGGAACGCTCGGCGGAGCCTGTGTAATGAATGCAGGAGCGTACGGTGGAGAGATGAAAGACGTCCTTAAGTCTGTAACAGTACTGACAGATAAAGGAGAAGTGAAGACGCTTGCCAAAGAAGAACTGGAACTGGGATACCGTACCAGTGTGATCGCGAAAAAAGGATATATCGTATTAGAGGCAGTGCTCGAACTTCAAAAAGGCGAGAAAGAAAAGATCCAGGCAGTGATGGATGATCTGAAGGAAAGACGTGTGACAAAGCAGCCACTGGAGTATCCAAGTGCAGGAAGTACCTTTAAGAGACCGGAAGGATATTTTGCAGGCAAGCTGATCATGGACAGCGGCCTTGCGGGATATCAGGTAGGTGGTGCCCAGGTTTCCGAAAAACACTGCGGATTTGTGATAAACAGAGGAAATGCCACCGCAGCAGAGATTTTGCAGCTGATGAAAGATGTACAGGAACGTGTGAAAAAACAGTCTGGTGTGACACTTGAACCGGAAGTGAAAATGATAGGAGAGTTCTAGATGAGATTTGTAATTGTGACGGGCATGTCAGGAGCCGGAAAAAGTACAGCAATGAAAATGATGGAAGATATGGGATTCTTTTGTATCGATAATCTTCCGATTCCGCTTCTGGATAAACTTGTGGATTTTGCAACAAATTTTGATACGCAGATGAAAAATGTGGCGATCGGAATTGATGCGCGGAGCGGTGAAAATCTGGATAAAGTGCAGGATATGCTGGAAATTTTAAAAAGTAAGGATGTCCAGTATGAAGTGCTGTTTCTGGATGCAGAGGATACGGTTCTTGTAAAACGCTATAAAGAGACCCGAAGAAGCCATCCGCTGGCACAGGGAGAGCGTGTGGATAAGGGAATCATGCGGGAACGTCAGAAAATGGAATTTCTGAAAAAAGAAGCGGATTATATTATCGACACCAGCCGTCTGCTTACGAGAGAATTAAAAACAGAACTGGAAAAGATCTTTGTGCAGGATGAAGAATTTAACAGCATGTATGTTACGATCCTTTCTTTTGGATTCAAGTATGGAATTCCGGCAGATGCAGATCTGGTGTTTGATGTACGTTTTCTGCCAAATCCGTATTATGTGGAAGGCTTACGCCAAAAGAATGGCAATGATAAAGAAATTCAGGATTTTGTGATGCAATATAAGGAAGCCCACGTATTTCTGGATAAATTAGAAGATATGATAAAATTTCTGATACCGAATTACATAACAGAGGGGAAGAGCCAGCTGGTAATTGCCATTGGCTGTACCGGAGGCAAGCATCGTTCCGTAACCCTTGCCAATGAATTGTTTAAACGGTTGGAGAAACAGAAACAGTTTGGAATTAAGATAGAGCATCGTGACATTGAAAAGGATACGATGCGGCACTAGATGGAGATATGAGATGTCTTTTTCGGGAGAAGTAAAGGCGGAACTGGAGAAGCATATAAGTAAAAGCAGACACTGCCAGTTAGCAGAACTTGCAGCAATTATAAGTTTTTCCGGAAGAATGATATTGACGGGAGCAGATCCCAGATTGGAAATTGCAACAGAACATGCCGGATTGGCAAAAAAGTGCTATACGCTTTTGAAGCGGGCATTTGACATCAGTGCAGAGTTATCTGAACAGAATCCGGGTGTGTTATATATAGAAGAACAGGATGCCATGCGCAGGGTATTAATGGCACTTAAATTTTTGGAAGAGGACGGTTCACTGCATCCGTTCCGACAGGCAGTAAATGGAATGTTGCTGCAGAAGTCCTGCTGTAGAAGGACGTTTGTAAGAGGAGCATTTCTGGCTTCGGGTTCCATGAGTGACCCGCATAAATCCTATCATTTTGAAATTGTATGTGCAACGCCACAACAGGCAGAACAGCTCAGGACGGTAATCAGTGACTTTGGCATGGATGCGAAAGTGGTGGAACGCAAGAAGCACCATGTGGTATACTTAAAAGAAGGTGCACAGATTGTGGATATGTTAAATATCATGGAAGCACATGTGGCACTGATGAACCTTGAAAATGTACGCATTTTAAAGGAGATGCGTAACAGTGTAAACCGGCAGGTAAATTGTGAAACTGCCAATATTAATAAGACAGTGAATGCTGCAGTAAAGCAGATTGAAGATATTAAGTTTATCCAGGAAAAGGGACGACTGCAGGAATTGCCGGATAATCTTTACGAGATGGCACAGGTACGTTTGGAGCACCCGGAAGCGCCTCTTAAGGAACTGGGGGCATACTTAAATCCGCCGGTGGGAAAATCCGGTGTGAATCACAGGTTAAGAAAGATAAGTGAAATTGCTGAAAACATGAGAGTATGAAAAGGATGAGGAGGAATACATATGATGAAGAAAGAGGTGACCATTAAATTTGTTAATGGTGTCGAAGCAAGTCCCATTGCATTGCTTGTTCAGACTGCAAATCGTTTTTCCAGCAGTATTTATATTGAATCCGGAGATAAAAAAGTAAATGTGAAGAGCATTATGGGTATGATGTCACTGGCAATGAATTATGAGGATATGGTAACAGTTGTTACTGAGGGTGAGGACGAGAAGGAAGCCTTGGATACATTGGAACAGTTCCTGTCTGAGGGCTAGAAGGAAAAGAGAGGTTATGTAAAAAAATGAAAAAGAAATTACTTTTTATATTTAATCCACATTCCGGCAAGGGACTGATTAAGAATAAACTGTTAGAAATTGTAGATATTATGGTAAAGGCAGATTATGAAGTAACCATATATCCGACACAGAGCAAAGGGGATGCGCAGAACCATGTCAGAGAAGAAGCGAAGAATTATGATCTGATTGTCTGTAGTGGTGGAGACGGTACTTTGGATGAAGCAGTCAGCGGAATGATGGAAAGTGAAGCAAAGACACTGCTTGGTTATATTCCGGCAGGAAGTACCAACGACTTTGCCAATTCTTTAAGAATACCTAAAAGCATGCTAAAGGCAGCAAATGTAGCGGTAAAGGGAAGAAGGTTTCCGGTAGATATAGGATATTTTAATGGAGATTCATTCGTATATGTGGCAGCATTTGGACTGTTTACTGCAGTATCTTATCAGACCAGCCAGCAGTTAAAGAATGTATTAGGACACGCAGCTTATATTTTAGAAGGAATGAAACAGCTTTTAGACATTCCGGTCTATAAGATGCGGGTAGAATATGATGATGAGGTATTAGAGGACGAATTTATCTATGGTATGATTACCAATTCTACTTCTGTGGGGGGATTTAAGAACCTGACAGGTAAAAATGTACTCCTGGATGATGGTGTTTTTGAGGTGACACTGATTAAAGCACCGAAGAATCCACTGGAGTTAAATGAGATTATTGCAGCATTAACCAGCCGCAAGGATGATACCGACCTGGTATACTCATTTAAGAGCAGCAATATTAAGTTTTATCCGGAAGAAATTATTCCATGGACTTTAGATGGTGAGTTTGGGGGAGACCATAAGGAAGTGGAAATAAGAAATATGCACCAGGCTTTGGAGATTATGGTCAAGAATAAAGAAACATCTGTAAAATGATTGTTATATTTTTAACTTTATTTTTGGGAAAAGCCATGGTACAATGAAAAAAAACAATGGAGGAATCAAAATGTTAGTATCAGCAACAGAAATGTTAAAAAAAGCAAAAGCTGGTCATTATGCAGTAGGCCAGTTCAATATCAACAACCTTGAGTGGACAAAATCAATACTGTTAACTGCAGAAGAATTAAAATCCCCTGTAATTCTTGGTGTATCTGAAGGTGCAGGAAAATATATGACAGGTTTTAAGACCGTTGCAGCTATGGTAAAAGCTATGGATGAAGAACTTGGAATCACAGTTCCTGTAGCACTTCACTTAGATCATGGAACATACGAAGGATGTTATAAATGTATCAAAGCTGGATTTACATCTATCATGTTTGATGGTTCTCATTATCCATTTGAAGAGAACCTTGCTAAGTCTACAGAGCTTGTAAATGTAGCTCATCAGCTTGGACTTTCTATCGAGTGTGAGGTTGGTTCCATCGGTGGAGAAGAAGACGGAGTAGTTGGAATGGGCGAGTGCGCAGATCCTAACGAGTGTAAGACAATCGCTGATCTTGGTGTAGATATGCTTGCAGCAGGTATCGGTAATATCCACGGAAAATATCCGGCAAACTGGAAAGGACTTTCCTTCGAGACTCTGGACGCTATCCAGCAGAAGACAGGAACTATGCCATTAGTACTTCACGGTGGTACTGGAATTCCTGCAGATATGATTAAGAAAGCTATCTCTCTTGGCGTATCTAAGATTAATGTAAATACAGAGTGCCAGTTATCTTTCGCAGATGCTACACGTAAATATATCGAAGCTGGTAAGGACTTAGAGGGCAAAGGATTTGACCCACGTAAATTATTAGCTCCAGGTGCAGAAGCAATCAAAGCTACTGTAAAAGAAAAAATGGAATTATTTGGTTCTGTTGGAAAAGCAGAATAAGAATGATTTTTATCTATCCCAAGGCAAAGAATTTTAACCGAAGGAATGAATAAAATAACGAGAAACAAAGACCTTGTAGAGCGGGAAAACGTTCTATGAGGTCTTTTTTTGAAAATAGAAAATTTTTAAATCCGTTTATTTATCAGTATGATATAGCAGAGTTCTATTCAATTAAGGTTCGATGAAGAAAACTTTTGTCATCTACTGGGAATTGAATCCATTGTGAAGTATTCAGTTTCAAAAAAACTTTTGATAGGTTTTATAGTATAGGTTAAAAATATAAGAGATGCTAAGTAAAATAGTATCGACAAAATATAGTGGGCGCGCTATAATATTTTTATAAGATCAGATTTTCTGCATTTCAAGGCAGAGTATTTTATTTCTAAAGAGTAAAATTTACTAGCCTATGGAGTGACAAAATTAAGCGAAAACAAAGACCTTGTAGGGCGGCAAGAACTGCTCTATGAGGTCTTTTTCTTTTACGCGAGTAGCGAGAAAAATCGCATGCTTGCATGCAGATTTGACGAGCACCGCGATAACTCGAGAAACTCGCAAAGCGTGTTTCTCGTAGTTTGCAGGCAAAACAGGGAGGAAGCAAATAGATGAGATATCTGGTTGGAACAGATAATAATACTTGGAGACTGCCGGATGCAATTCAGGCAGCGGCTGCGGGGGATACCATTGAGTTTCAGGCAGGCTATTCGCCGGTGGTGGATGGCATTGCCATAAGCAAAGACCTTCATTTTGAAGGAAAAGTTACATTGGCAGAGGGTGGAAATCAGAACTTTACCAATGTAATTACAGGAAAATTTAATATCAATCAACAGGCAAATATAACATTTGAAAATATCTGGATTTGTTATGGAGTGGAAAGAACCAATATCATTAACTGCAAAGAGCAGGCAGAAGTCAGCCTGATAAACTGCGTGCTGGAAAATTCACAGACGGATGGTGAGGTATATCCGCTGATTTATGCAGAGAATGAATCAAAGGTGGTTTTGAAAAACACTACCATCATGGAAAATCCGAAATTGTATATAAAAAGCTATATCGAAAACAGTGAGCTGGAACTGGATAACTGCGTTTTCCAGGACTGTAAGCTGATTATAGACAATGTAGATTTTAAAGTGAATAACAGTACCCTTCAGACAGGGGATGGAAATGCCATAAATGCAGCAGGCTGTAATGTAGAAATTGTAAACAGTACCATTAAGGGCTGTGACAAGGACAAAGAATATCCGGCAGTATGGCTGGATAAAAGTACAGCAAGCATTGTATCATCCCGTATCCTGCAACCGGGATTTAGTGCAGCCATATGTGTGAAGAGTGGTTCCGGCTTACATTCTGAGGGAAATGAATTTACTTCTATAAAAGTGGAGGATGCAAAAGCTACCTTTAAGAATACGGTGATTTGTGAAGGAGCTATGATACAGGATGAATCAGCAGCATGTATTCTTGGAGAATGGAATATTTTAGGTGAGAGTGAAGACAAGATTGACCTTGGCATCATGAATCGTTCCGTAGTATATGGAGACACTCTTACCTTAAATCATGTGAATTCACCGAATATCAGAATGACAGAGGATTCTATTTTTAGTGTGAAGGAACTGAAACATAATGGTGGAGAAGTAAGTGAACTGAATATTGAGGCAGAAGAGGGCTGCAAGACTTATTATCCAAAGAATGGCAGAGCATCCGGAAATGCCGGCAATGGCAGTGAAGATTCTGATAAGCCACAGGTAAGTGCAAGAGAGCAGTTGAATCAGTTAATCGGACTTGGCAGCGTCAAGAAAGAGATTGATAAAATGCTTCGTATGGTGGAATTCAACCAGCAGCGCATTGCAAAAGGATTAGAGCCGCAGGAGCAGTCTTATCATTCCGTATTCCTTGGAAATCCGGGAACCGGAAAGACAACCGTAGCCCGGTTAATCGGAGAAGTTTTATTTGAATCCGGAGCATTTAAGAGTGATGAATTTAAATTGATAGAAGCATCCGAGCCGGACTTTATTTCCCAGAATGTAGGTGGAACGGCGCAGCAGACACTGGCATTATTGGAAAAAGCCAAAGGCGGTGTGTTATTTATTGATGAGGCATATGCCCTGAATAAAAAGGATGCCAATGTAGACTTTGGTATTGAAGCAATTAATACCATCTTAAAGTATATGGAAGACCACCGTGGAGAAATCATGATTATCTTCGCCGGATATACCAAAGAGATGGAAGAGTTTTTAAAGACCAATCCGGGACTTACTTCCCGTGTGCCAAACAAATTTGTCTTTGAGGATTATACACCGGATGAAATCGTTGAGATTGGCGAAAAGGATCTGGTAAAGAAACAGTATCAGTTTGAAGATGAAGAATACTATGCACAGCAGGTAAAACGTGCATATCGTAATTCCTTAGACCATAGCAATGCCCGTTGGATTCGAAACTTTAATGAGAAATTGCTGAAAGCCTTTGCCAACCGTGTTATGAATACGGGAACAGAGGATTTGGAAACTATCACCAGAGCAGATATTGATGAAGTCTTAGCACAGGGCAGATATCAGGCATCCGGTAAGAAGGATGAGGATGCATTGGAACGTCTGCAGAAGCTGATTGGAATCAATGGTGTAAAGGAACAGGTAAACCGCTTTATTTCATTGGTAGAATTAAATCACCGGAGAGAAGAACAGGGCATGGAAAACAGTGACTTCACACTGCATTCCTTATTCCTTGGTAATCCGGGAACCGGAAAGACAACGGTAGCCCGTATTGTAGGTGAGGTTCTTTATCAGAAGGGAATTATCAGCCAGAAGAAATTTATTGAGGTATCAAGAAGCGATCTGGTGGCAGGCTATATCGGTCAGACAGCCAAGAAGACAAGAGAAGTTTTAGAGTCAGCATTGGGTGGCGTCCTTTTCATTGACGAGGCATATTCCCTGAGTCAGGGCAGCGAAAATGATTTTGGTAAGGAAGCCATCGATGAGATTTTAAAATTTATGGAAGACCACAGAAAAGATATGGTTATTATCTTTGCCGGATATACGAAGGAAATGTCTGAGTTCTTACAGATGAACTCCGGTCTTGCCAGCCGTATTCCGCATACCTTTGATTTTGAGGATTATACACCGGATGAAATTGTGAAGATTGGACTTCTTGGTTTACATAACGCAGCATATGAAGTGGATGAAGCAGCTTATGCAGATTTGGTAAAGAATAACTACAGTCTGACTTCAGATCACAGCAACGGACGCTGGGTAAGAAACTTAAATGAAGAGCTTATCATGGTGATGTCAGAACGGGTTGCCCATGCAGAGGACGCAGATATTAACCAGATTCTGCAGGAGGATCTGGATGCAGTCCGCGCTGGAAACCACGGAATGCGTACATTAAAAAGCACAGAAGAGGGTACGGAAAAAGTAGTTGCAGATGAGAATGGGTATGCAGTACCACCTGGTAGCAACTGATTCCGAAACCGGCGATTGATAAAATCGACAAAAAATGTATATTATTTTGCACAAATTTGTAGAATGTATCAAAAATAAAAAAAATATAAACTTTGACTTGATTTTTTAGAAAGTTTCATGTATTTTAGATATAGCAGATGAAATGTGCGTGACGAACAAGGGTGTTCCAAAGGAATTGGAATGCCCTTTTTTCTATATCTGGGGAATTACCGGAGGAGAGAAGTCATACATTGATTGCAGAAAATAAAAATCATATTTCTCAGGGGATTTATGGTGAGAGGCAGAAAGGATGTATAGTATGAGTGAGACAGAATATTTCAATGTAGCAGATATTTTCGGCGAGAACGTATTCAATGATGCAGTAATGCAGGAACGTCTTCCGAAAAAGACCTACAAAAAGTTAAGAGAAGTAATCGAAGAGGGAAAAGAATTAGATCCCGAGACAGCAGACGTAGTGGCACATGAGATGAAAGAGTGGGCAATCGAAAAAGGAGCTACCCATTATACACACTGGTTCCAGCCATTAACAGGAGTAACCGCTGAGAAACATGATTCCTTTATTACAGCACCAATGCCAAACGGTAAAGTTTTAATGAGCTTTTCCGGTAAGGAATTAATCAAAGGTGAGCCAGACGCATCTTCTTTCCCATCCGGTGGATTAAGAGCAACCTTTGAGGCAAGAGGATATACAGCATGGGATTGTACTTCACCGGCATTCGTAAGACAGGATGCAGCAGGAGCAACTCTTTGCATTCCTACCGCTTTCTGCTCTTACACAGGAGAAGCATTAGACCAGAAGACACCGTTACTTCGTTCTATGGAAGCGATTAATACCCAGTCTCTTCGTCTTTTAAAATTATTTGGAAATACAACATCTAAGAAAGTAACTCCTTCCGTTGGACCGGAGCAGGAATATTTCATCGTAGACAGAGAAAAATATTTAAAGAGAAAAGATTTAATCTTTACCGGACGTACCTTATTTGGAGCAATGCCTCCAAAAGGACAGGAAATGGATGACCATTACTTCGGAATCATCCGTGAGAGAATTGCAGCATACATGAGAGATGTAAATAAAGAATTATGGAAACTTGGTGTATCTGCAAAGACACAGCATAACGAAGTTGCTCCTGCACAGCATGAGTTAGCTCCAATCTACTCCGAAGCAAACGTAGCAGTAGACCACAACCAGTTAGTAATGGAAACCTTAAAGAAGGTTGCCGGTCGTCATGGCTTGCAGTGTCTGCTTCATGAGAAGCCATTTGCAGGTGTCAATGGTTCTGGAAAACATAACAACTGGTCTATCACAACAGATGATGGAATTAACTTATTAGAGCCGGGCAAAACACCTCATGAGAACGTACAGTTCTTATTAGTGCTTACCTGTATCTTAAAAGCAGTAGATAAACATGCAGATCTGCTTCGTGAATCTGCAGCAGACGTTGGAAACGACCACAGATTAGGCGCAAACGAGGCACCGCCAGCAATCGTTTCTATCTATCTTGGAGAACAGTTACAGGATGTATTATCACAGCTTATCTGTACCGGAGAAGCTACACACAGTTTAGCTGGTTCTAAATTAGAGACTGGTGTTAAGACATTGCCTGACTTCATGAAAGATGCAACAGACCGTAACAGAACTTCACCATTTGCATTTACCGGAAATAAATTCGAGTTCCGTATGGTTGGTTCTCAGGATTCCATCGCACAGCCTAACGTTGTATTGAATACAATCGTAGCAGAAGCATTTTCTGAGGCGTGTGATGAACTGGAAAAAGCAGACGATTTCGATATGGCAGTACATGATCTGATTAAGAAATATGCAACTGAGCATCAGAGAATCGTATTCAACGGAAACGGATATTCTGATGAATGGGTAGAGGAAGCAGAGCGTCGTGGACTTCCAAACATCAAGTCCATGGTAGATGCAATCCCGGCACTGAATACAGAAAAAGCAGTTTCTTTATTCGAGCGTTTTGGTGTATTTACCAAAGCGGAGCTGGATTCCCGTGTAGAAATCGAATATGAGACCTACGCAAAAGAGATTAACATCGAAGCAAAAGCTATGATTGATATTGCAGGAAAACAGATTATCCCGGCAGTTATCAAATATACAACAGAGCTTGCAACTTCTGCAGCAGCTGTAAAATCTGTATGTGATGCAGACATCAGTGTCCAGACAGAATTACTGGCAGAAGTATCTGACCTCTTATCTGAGACCAAGGTTGCTTTGGCAAAACTGGAAGAAGTAACAGAAAAAGGTGGAACAATGGAAGAGGGAAGAGATCAGGCTGTATATTACAGAGATGTTGTAAAAACAACAATGGATGCATTAAGAGCTCCGGTTGACAAGTTAGAGATGCTTGTTGACAAAGATATATGGCCAATGCCATCTTATGGAGATTTAATCTTCGAAGTATAAAAAAGAACTTTAATTGCAGGGCATTCTCCTTAGAACAGACGGAAAAAGAGGCATAAAAGGGAGGATGCCAGGCAACTTAAGTTACCTGGCAGATTATGAAAAAGAATATTTAAAGTTATGTTTTTCTTTTGCTTATGACTATACTATATCAGCCTAATTTGAAAAAAGCGTGTTGATAAAGTGAATCATCTTTGAATGCCAGGTGAATAAATTGTGAACAATAATAAGAAGGAGGACGAGATGATATGAAAAAGCTGGAAATTATTATTAAACCGGAAAAGCTTGAAGACTTGAAAGCAGTCTTAGAAAGCAGTGAAGTCAATGGTTTAAACATTGTAAATAGCATGGGATATGGTAATCAGAAGGGTATTATCAAGAATTACCGTGGAGCATCTTATAATGTAACATTACTTCCGAAAATCAAAGTAGAGACCGTTGTCTCAGATGAAGTTGCACCAGGATTAATTGATAAGGTAGTAGATGAGATTAATACCGGTAACTTTGGTGATGGTAAAATCTTTGTGTATGATGTAGAAGATGCCGTTCGTATCCGTACCGGTGAACATGGTGACAAAGCATTATAAAAGATGCAAAGAGGAGTAAGGCACAGATAGGAAACTGTCTTGTGGATATTGAAAAATGAATATTGCAAATAAATATTATCGAAGGAGATAAGCAGACAAGGAGAGAGCCTTGTTTGATATCTCTATTTTTTTTACTTTAATATTTATTTTGGTAAAGGAGGAAATGATTATGGATATGAGTGTTTGGTTCCTGATGGGAGCAGCGTTAGTATTTTTTATGCAATGTGGATTTGCAATGGTAGAGGCTGGTTTTACCAGATCAAAAAATACAGGTAATATTACAATGAAGAACCTGATGGACTTCTGTATTGGTACCGTTGCATTTTATTTATTAGGATATAATATTCTTTGTGGTGATGGAAAATTTGTGGGATGGGGTTTAAACCCATTGAAGAATTTTGGAACAACAGACTGGTCCAATTTCGTATTTAACCTGGTATTTTGTGCAACAGCTGCAACAATTGTATCTGGAGCAATGGCAGAGCGTACCAAATTCATTACATATTGTATTTACAGTTTTGTAATCAGCCTGATTGTATATCCGGTAGAAGCACACTGGGTATGGGGCGGAACTCCATGGCTTACAGACCTTGGATTTACAGATTTCGCAGGTTCTGCATGTATTCATATGGTAGGTGGAATTACCGCATTTATCGGAGCCGCTTTATTAGGACCTCGTATTGGTAAATATGACAAAGATGGTAAATCAAGACCTATTATGGGTCACAACATTTTAATTGGTGCTTTGGGAGTATTTATTCTCTGGTTTGGCTGGTATGGATTTAATGGTGCAGCAGCAACTGATACCTTACAGCTTTCACAGATTTTTGCAACAACAACCATTGCACCGGCAGCAGCAACTGTTACAGCAATGATTTATACCTGGATTAAGAATGGTAAACCGGATGTGTCCATGTCCTTAAATGGTTCCCTGGCAGGTCTGGTAGCAATTACAGCAGGATGTGCAAATGTTGATGCAGTAGGTGCATTCGTTATCGGTGGTTTAGCTGGTATCCTTTGTACCATGTCAGTATACTTTGTAGAAGACAAATTAAAAGTAGATGACCCGGTTGGCGCTGTATCCGTACACGGTGTCTGTGGTCTTTTTGGAACATTGATGGTAGGTCTCTTCGATTATACAGATGGCCTCTTCTATGGTGGCGGAGTTCATCATCTGGCTATTCAGGCACTTGGTGTCGTATGTATCGCAGGCTGGGTAATTGTAACCATGAGCATTGTATTTATCGTATTAAAGAAGACAATTGGTCTTAGAGTATCAAAAGAAGAAGAGTTAGAAGGTCTGGATTCTACTGAGCATGGCTTAGAGTCAGCTTACCCGGATTTTGTAACAAGAGAACTTCACTAATCATGTACTAATCTAATTGTGATTAGGTTAGTAATTATCTAATCCCCTTAGTAGTATATACATCAACAACGAAAGTCCTGGCGTATGTCAGGGCTTTTGTTGTTGTCTGTGCCCGGCATCAGATAGAAAAATTAGAAGCTGCCTTTGGCAGCTTCTATAGGTGTCTGATTATAGAATAATGATTTGGTTAATTCGTAGTGTTTCCATCAGAGCCGGTACCGGAACTTCCACCGCCGGTTCCTGTACCACCACCGGTTCCTGTATTGCCGCCGGTTCCTGTACCACCACCGGTTCCTGTATTGCTGCCGGTTCCTGTACCACCATTGGTTCCGGTATCACCACCGGTATTTGTACTGGTTCCGGTATTACCATGATCTGGTGTAGTATTATCCCCACCACCGGTAAGACTTCCACTGGTTGGATTAGAAGTATCTGTTGTATTAGTAGATGGTGTGGAAGGCTGTGTAACGGAACTTGAAGTGTGTACGTTACAGGTGCTGTTGGATAATTCATCTGTCATAAGATATGGAGAATCATCCGTACCTTCAGAACCGCCAACGATATAGATACCGGTCTGTTTTGTTTCTTCCGGACAATATTCATTTGCAAGCATTCCGGAGGAAGTACAGATTGTTGCACTGACATGATGGTCACATACTTCTGTTGGAACTGTGCCGGTTGCAAAATATTCTGTTTCAACCATGCTGCCACGCGGATCACAGTCACATAAACCTTCTACGGCAAGTTTTCCGGATTTCTTACATACGACAGCAGAAGTAATTCCGCTTGGCATAGTAAAGTCTTTATATTCCAGATTTTCATGAACACGGGACATAACTGCTTTCCAGATTAACTTTGGATATCTGGTGCTGGAAAGTTCGCTGTTATCATCATATCCGCCCCATACACCACAGGTATAATATGGTGTGTATCCTATGAAAAGAGCATCGCGGTCAGAGGTTGTAGTACCTGTTTTACCGGCAATCGGCATAGAACCGAAGTTAACGATTGTACCGGTACCGGAGGTCACAACATCTTCCATGGCATTGGTTAAGAGCCATGCAGTGGTGTCCTTTAATACAGTATGGGTCTGCGGAGTATTGTCAATTAAAACATTTCCGTCATGGTCTAAAATCTTGGTATAGAATCTTGGTTTGGTATAAGTACCGCCATTTGCAACGGTTGCATAGGCGGCAGTTAATTCTAAGTTGGTAACACCTTTATAGATACCTCCAAGGCAGAGAGCCTGATTATTATCATGTTCGGCATCTAAGGTGGTAAATCCAAAATTCTGTAAATAACTGTAACCTAAATCGGTACTGATATCGGTGAGGGTCTTAACTGTTACAATATTGATGGAGTGGCAGATTGCTTCTCTTAAAGTAGTAAATCCGCGATACTGGCCATCGTAGTTACGAAGAGAACGTCCATTGGTATAAGAATAAGGAGCATCATCTTCTACAGAAGCTAAGGTCATTCCGCCACTGTCAAGAGCAGGTGCATAAGCAGCTAAAATCTTGAAGGTGGAACCCGGCTGTCTGGTGGTATCAGAAGCCCGGTTTAAGGTTTTGTTTGCGGTTTTATCACCACGGCCACCAACTAATGCTTTCACTTCACCGGTAGCCTGATCCATCAGTGTAAGGGAAGCCTGTGGCTGAATCGTAAAGGTAACGGATTCGCCGCTGCCCGGGATGGTATCTCCCTCTTCCATAATATCTGCTTTATACTGGTCAATGGCAGCCTGGGCATCTTCTTTGGAACTGAAGTTGATGTTGTAGCTGTTATTACCGGTTTTTTCACGATAGTAGGTGAGCATGGTCTGTTCACTGTAATTCTGCAGTGTACCATCGGCTTTCTGGATGGAAAGACGGTAGGAGAAAGAATATTCCACCTGACCATTGTAGTTATCTAAGTTATTGACTTCATCATCACAAATCTGCTGGAGATTAGTATTCTGGGTGGAGTAAATGGTAAGACCACCACCATAGAGTGCATTGAAAGCCTGTGTCTCGGTATAACCTAATTCATTGATTAAGTCATCCATTACCTGGTCGGTAAGGGTATCCACAAAGTAGGAGTTGACATTTGCAGTAGAAGAAGTGCTGTTATCTACAATCTGAATACGGTCGTAGACATTATCTTCTAATGCTTCGTCGTGTTCTTCCTGCGAAATATAACCCTGGTCTAACATATTGTCTAAGACCTCTTTACGGCGGGATGCGTTGTTGTCTGGGTTAGTAATCGGATTATACTTTGTCGGACTCTTGGTAATCGCTGCAATTACTGCACACTCAGAAAGTGTTAAGTCAGATACATCTTTGTTAAAATATCGTTTGGATGCAGCCTGGACACCAAGGGTATTCTGACCAAGGTTAATGGTGTTTAAGTAATTTTCCAGAATCCAGTCCTTGGATTCTCTTTTTTCAAGCTGTATAGCCAGATACTGTTCCTGTATTTTACGCTCAAACTTATCAGCCATACTGTCTTCGCTTGTCCAGTCGGTGAAGACGTTGTTTTTCAGAAGCTGCTGTGTAATTGTGCTGGCTCCCTGATGAAAATGAAAACCGGATGCAATGCCTTTGAAGCCGGCACGGATGATTCCTTTGATATCAATTCCGTTGTGCTCGTAAAAACGTTCATCTTCGATGGCTACGAATGCATGCTGAAGATTAATCGGCATCTTGTCAATGGTTACCGGGTCACGATTTGTACCGGAAGTAACCAGAGTGGCAATTTCATTACCCTCATCGTCAAGAACGGTAGAGAGCTGTCCGGTAGGACTTGCATCAATATCATCTATATCTGGTGCAGAATCAATGATTCCTTTGAAGATTCCGATTCCTGCACAAATACCGACGACAGCTGCTAAGAAAAAGCAGATCAGTAGAGTCTTGCAGAAAATTACGGAAAACTTCTTACGGACCATAGTACCTTTGGAAGTGAGCTCTTTTTCCTTCCTGGCGGTACTCTTCTTTCCATAATTCATAATGTGCCTCCTTTGGATTAATAACATTATTTTCTTATTATAGCAAAAAGATACCATATAATAAAGAAAAAAGTAAAAACGCAAGGTTTTGATAAGAAATTCTTAAGGTTTCCTTGCAGGAAAAATGGAAATCATGCTACAATAAGGAAACGAAAAAAGAGGCAGGAGCAATGCAATATGTCAGAAGTTTCAAACGGAAAAGTAATATATGAAGGCGGCAGTGGTGAGATTGAAGAGAAAAAATCGCGGTTTATTGCAAATATTGCACCAGTTACCACAGAAGAGGAAGCGGTAGCATATATCAATGCTATGAAGAAAAAATACTGGGATGCAAGACATAACTGCTCCGCATTTATAATAGGAAGAAATCAGGAGCTGACCCGCTGCTCGGATGACGGAGAACCTTCCGGCACAGCAGGCCGTCCGATGTTAGACGTACTTTTACGGGAGGGCATCCGGGATGTAGTGGTAGTAGTAACCCGGTATTTTGGTGGAACACTTCTGGGAACCGGTGGACTGGTGCGTGCTTATCAGGGTGCTGTACAGGAGGGCTTAAAGAATTGTACCATCATTGAAAAGAGACCGGGAAAGCGTCTTAAGATAAGTACGGATTATACAGGACTTGGCAAGATACAGTATCTTCTGGCAGAACAGGGCGTTACGATTATGGATACCGAATATGCAGAAGGTGTGGAACTGGATGCAGCAGTACCGTTAGAACAGTGTCTGGAATTAGAAAAGAAACTTACGGATTCCACCAGTGGAAAGGCAAAGCTGATGTGGGAAGAGACCATTGAATTTGCAGATTTGAACGGTACAATCAAGGTTTTTTGATGACCTGTAAAAACTTTTTGCAAAAAATCGAAAAAAAATCGAAAAAGTGCTTGACGAATGGAATGTTTTCATGTAGAATACCCATTGTTGACACAACAAAGGGCTATCGCCAAACGGTAAGGCAACGGACTCTGACTCCGTCATTTCAAGGTTCGAATCCTTGTAGCCCTGCTAATGATACCTCAGCAGTGAGAACTGCTGAGGTTATTTTTTTTGCCCGGGGAGGCGCAACAGCCAGTGGTCACAGACAGAAAATTTCGAATATCCCTACCATAACTCAGAAAAATGTGGTAGCATAACAAAAGAACAAAAACAGTAAAGCAGTTATGGACGTTTCAAATACCCGGAATCGAGGCATCGTATGTATAGTTTTAGCAACCGTGTGCGTTACAGTGAAGTAAATAGTGAAAAGGAACTGACGTTACCGTCATTATTGGATTATCTGCAGGATTGTTGTACGTTTGAGTCAGAGGATTTTGGAGTAGGTGTGGATTATCTTGCAAAAGAACAGGTGGCATGGATCTTATCTTCCTGGGAAATCAAAGTTTACCGATATCCGCAGATGGGACAGCATATTAAGGTCAGTACATGGCCGTATGCATTCCGTGGATTTTATGGGTACCGGAACTTCCGCATTGAGGGAGAAGATGGAGAAATATTTGCAGAGGCAAACTCGGTGTGGGTATTTATGGACACTGAGAAAATGCGCCCGGCACGGGTATCGGAACGGATGCAAGAAGTTTATATACCGGAGATCAGGGATGAAATACCGGGAGAATGGGCAGATCGTAAGATCAGTTTACCGGATGAGGCAGTGCAAAAAAGTGTCGAAAAGGAACCGGTACGTGTTTCCCGTTTTTACATTGATACAAACCATCATATGAATAATGGAAAATACATTCTGGTGGCGGAGGAATATCTGCCGGAACAGGTTTTTGTCTGTGGACTTCGTGCGGAGTATCGTAAAGCTGCAATGTTAGGAGATATGCTGTATCCGGTTGTCACGATGGAAGAAAAACAGATTACAGTTACTTTGGCAGATGAAAAAGGGGCGTCATATGCCATCATCTGCTTTCAGATTCAGAAAAAAGAAAGGCAATCATAAAAATGCGATTAGGTGAATATCAGAAACTTGTTGTGATAAAAAAAGTAGAATTTGGCGTTTATCTCGCAGAGCGCATGGAGAATGAAACCCGCGTGTTACTGCCGGAAAAACAGGTGCCGGAAGGAACGAAGATCGGGGATGAACTCCGGGTGTTTCTCTATAAGGATTCTAAGGACCGGCTCATTGCGACGACAAACACACCGAAGCTGACATTGGGAGGTCTTGCGGTGCTGACTGTAAAAGAGGTTGGAAAGATCGGTGCATTTCTTGACTGGGGACTGGAAAAAGATCTGTTTCTTCCATATAAAGAGATGACGGTTAAGGTTCAGCCGGAGGATGAAGTCTTAGTGACATTATATATTGACAAGAGCAGACGTCTGTGTGCAAGCATGAAGCATTTGTATGATCTTCTGTCATTAGAATCACCATATCATACAGGTGATATTGTCAATGGCCGTGTCTATGAGTTCAGTGATAATTTTGGAACATTTGTAGCAGTGGACGATCAGTACTCTGCGATGCTGCCGGCTTTCGAAGATCACAGTATGCTGCGTATCGGTGATGTCATTGAGGCGACTGTGACCAATGTAAAACCGGACGGAAAGTTAGATATTACTATGCGCCAGAAAGCATATCTTCAGATGGACGCAGATGCCGAAAAGGTAATGCAGGTCATTGAGGAATTTGCGGGCGTGCTTCCGTTTACAGACAAATCTTCCCCGGAAGTCATCAAAAGGGAGACCGGACTCAGCAAAAATGCATTTAAGAGAGCGGTTGGAAGACTTTATAAAGAGCGCAGGATTGAGATCAATGAAAAATCGATCCGTAAAATTGATTAATTCAAAAGCATATGCTATGATAGGAAAAAATTGACAGAAAGAAGGAGAATCTTATGAAAAAAGTCATCAGCACAGACAAGGCTCCGGCAGCAATCGGACCTTATTCACAGGCAATCGAAGTAAACGGAATGGTTTATACATCAGGTATTATTCCGGTCGTACCGGAAACCGGTGAGATCCCGGAAGGTTCTGTGGCACAGGCAAAACAGGCACTGACTAACCTTTCAAACCTGTTAGAAGCAGCTGGAACCAGTATGGCAAACGTTGTTAAAACAACTGTATTTATCAAAGAGATGAACGACTTCGGGGCAATCAATGAAGTATATGCAACATTTTTTGACGGAGCATTTCCATCCAGAAGCTGTGTGGAAGTTGCACGCCTGCCAAAAGATGTCATGCTTGAGATCGAAGCTATCGCTGTAAAATAAAAAGCAATGGATTACACGTTGTGTAAGCAGATCTGTTACCATAGGTTAACATGAAAAATCCCGGTACAAATGGATATGTTTCCATCTGTATCGGGATTTTTCCTATTTTGCCGGCACAACATATAATCCGTGAATATATATTGTTTAAATGTAGACGTCAATATTTCCGCCAAGTCCCGGTGTTACGGAACGTTCCATCATCTGAACCATAGCGGTGCCCATCTCCTGTGTCATATCAAGCTGCTGACTTAATAATTCGGTTGAAACGGCATAGGAAAGACTGGTCTGGCTGACGGAAGAACCTGCGTCGTAGGACTGTAATGCACTAAGTGCCGGTGTCATACCTGAAATATCCATGCTGCACCTCCTGAAAACTTAATTGTGACCTTATTATGACAATAATCAACATAAAAAACAAGCTTTTTATGAGAAAAGACAATGATTTTCCGGAAAAAAACACTGTTTTTCCTGGAAATATGATGATTTTTCGCTGTTTTATTTGAAAAATTGAATAAAAAGGAATGTAATATTTTAGTAAAATTCACGATGAATACAGGTTGACATGGAAATATGCCTTTGTTATAATAATCGTGTAATAAATGTAACAAATTCGTAACAAACAATAAAAACAGTGTTAAGCTGTTTTTTATTGTGGAAAACATGAGAACTCAGTTGGAGGCTTTTCGTAAATGAAGAAGAGAATGGTAAGAATTACAGGCTGTCTTTTAGCAGGAGCGTTATCCATTGGCAGTTTTGGATTAAATACATATGCAGCTCCGGTCGCAGGCGTTTCAAGTGTGACTGCAGTTGAGATCGCAGAGGGACAGACTCCGGCAGCAGGTGTTTCACAGGCACTGGCACAGTGTCTTGCAGACAGTAATGATGCAGCAGCCCAGAAGACAGCAGAGCAGGCAGAGCAGGTCAGTGAGAATGATACACCGGTTGTTGCTTCGGAATATACAGATATTGCAATCGCGCAGGTAGATAATTATGTAAATGTTCGTTCAGAACCAAATACGGACAGCGAGGTACTTGGAAAGCTGTATAACAATTCCGCAGGAACAATCCTTGAAACAACTGACAATGGTTGGTATCGTATCAAGTCCGGTAATGTTGACGGATATGTAAAATGTGAATATGTAGTACCAAATGATGAAGAACTGGCAAAAAGAGTCAGCACAAAATATGCTAAAGTTAATACCACAACACTTCATGTAAGAACAGAGCCGTCTACAGATGCAAGCATTCTGACACAGGTACCGGTTGGTGATGATCTGGTTGTTATTGATGATGAATCTGTAGAAGACTGGGCTAAAGTAACAACAGAAGAGGGTGACGGCTGGGTACATAAAGATTATGTAGATTTCAACATTGAGTTTGTACAGGCAGAGTCGAAGGAAGAAGAAAAAGCAAGACTTGCAAAAGAAGAGGCAGAGCGTGAGGCAGCTGATGCAGCAGCAAATGCAGCAAGAAAGAAAGCTGACAGGAAGTCATCTTCTTCAAAGAGCTCCGGAAGTTCAAAGAGTTATGCGTCAGCAGGAAGCTCAAATGGACAGGCAGTTGCAAGTTATGCATCACAGTTTATCGGTAATCCTTATGTATACGGTGGAACCAGTCTGACAAACGGGGCAGACTGCTCCGGTTTCGTTATGAGTGTATATGCAGCATTTGGCGTAGGACTTCCACATTCTTCCAGCGCATTAAGAGGTGTTGGATACGAGGTAAGTCTTTCTAATGCACAGCCGGGAGATATTGTATGCTACAGTGGTCACGTTGCTATTTATGTCGGTGGCGGCACGATCGTTCATGCAAGTACACCGTCTAGCGGTATCAAGTTCTCTAATGTAAATTACAGAAGTCCGATCTGCGTAAGAAGAATTTTCTAATTCATAAATATGAAGAATAGCTATTGTCTTAGGACGATAGCTATTTTTTTTCACTCATAGCCTCAAAAGCAGTCTCTGTCCTGTGAATTAAAAAGGTTTTTTTGTTCTTTGCAGAATATACAACATGCACAAAATATCGGGGCACAAAAAAGTAATAAACAAAGAAGAAAAGTTATCCCAAAAGTTGTCCACTGCTAAAATGCACTTAAAACGTGGAAAAATAAAGTTATACACGAAGTTATCCACGTTATCCACATTTTTTATCCCCAAAAGAGTGGTTTACATAGTAAAAAAACCGAATGTTTGTTTTGTGTAGAAATCATAAAGTTTGCAATAAAATGAAAAACTGTGGAAAACATATTGACATTTCAAATATGAAAAAAGATGAAAACATTAAGGAAAATGTCTGACAATTCAGAAAAGATATCTAAAAAAAGGAAAATGTAAAAATAGAGGTTGACATTTCAAAAAAGAGTGTTAAACTATGTGGCATACAGATAAATAGAACAAATGCAGTGAACAGAATACCGTTATTGGAAGGCAATGCATCACAGAGAGTCATTGACAGGTGGAAAATGACATGCATCTTTTGATAATATCCTCTGCGAGCAGTACGCTGAAAGCCATGAGGTCAGTAAGCGGCACCGGAACTCTCCCGTTACAGAGAGACCTGTTAGGGATATTTGTACAAAGACAAGTGGACAGATATATGACGGGGCAGAGAGGTCATGGAAACATGGCAAGAAAAGTGGTATCACGGAAGTACAGGCTTTCGTCTTTTGGATGTGTGAACATCAGAAAGACGAAAGCTTTTTTTAATTCATAGGAAATTACATCCTATGAATTAAAAAGCCCTCCGGGCGGGATG
>OHMV01000111.1_pt1 | contig 23174 bp, 20 predicted proteins | sample 1569451 | NCBI WGS metagenome assembly OHMV01 (sample SAMEA3879595, study PRJEB24766) | human gut metagenome | biome: human-associated habitat; feature: feces | place: USA | collected 1985/1987 | reverse complement strand
AATCCGCAGCCAGTCTCTGCGCTGCTTCATAGGCAGACAGGTCAAGCAGCCTTGCCACAAAGTCAATCACATCTCCCTTGGCACCGCAGCCGAAGCAATAGAAGTAATCCTCGTTCAGCTTCAAGCTGGGGTGTCTGTCATCGTGGAAAGGGCAGCAAATCATCCCGGAGCGATTGATTTTCAGCCCGTAGTGTTCGGCGGCTTGCCTAACCGTGACCGCCGCCTTGACTGTTTCAAAAATGTTCATTTGCATAACCTCCTTGATTTTTCTCGATGATTTTTTCATCTGCCTGAATATACGCAGAAAAACGCTTTCAACCGAAAAATCAGGCACTTCCGCAAGCAAAGCAAAAAGCCGCCCCGAAAACTTGAAAAAATGCAAGTTTCGAGACGGCAGTGTTCACACAAAGTTGGTTGATATTGTTCCGTAAATAGAATATAATTGAAGTTAATATGAATCAGGAGGGATGATACAGAAATGAAATACCTGTCTACATTTGAAGTTGCCGAGAAATGGGGTATCTCTCCCCGAAGAGTTGGTATCCTCTGCAACAATGACCGCATACCGGGCGCACAGCGGGCAGGAAGCCGCTGGATCATCCCGGAGGACGCTGAAAAGCCGACAGATGCCCGCATTAAAAGCGGAAAATATATCAAACAGAAAACAGACAGAGGGGAGGAAGCATAATGGCTGATACTTATTTACCCGCCGATGTTCGGAAAAGAATCGTTGATGTAATGAGAGAACGCAAGATGACCCAGCGAGAACTGGCACTTCGGATTGATGTGAATGAAAGCACCATCAGCCGCTTCCTTAGCGGAAAGACCGAAAAGCTGAGCGAAGAAAGCGTTATCCGCATCGCCAGAGTGTTCAATGTGTCCACGGACTTTATCTTGGGTACGACCGTAATCCCGGATAAAAAGAACTACGATATTTCAGAACTGGGATTATCTGTTGAAGCTGCAAAGAATCTTTATACCGGAAAGGTCAACAATGATGTAGTCAACCGTCTGCTGGAAAATCCCCGCTTTGCCATGGTTACTTATATGATTGCACAGTATATGGATGATACCCTTGCAAGAGGATATGCCGCACAAAACCAGATGTTTGCTACCGTTGGCTCTCTGCTGTTGGGACAGAACCAAGCTCCCGAAGCAGTACAGGCAGCCCGAACCGCTAATGCCATGAAAATTCCCGCTTATCAGGCAGACCAGACCACGATTCAAAACACCTTTATGACGGTGGTTAAGGAAATCAAGAAAGAAGCAGGCAGCGATTTGGTCGCAGCCAAGGCAATCAGCAAGGAAGCCACCGAAAAGATGTTTGCCGAGCTGACCAAGGGGCAGGATATGCAGAATCCGACCATCACGCCGGAAGCAGTTGTTGATGCTATTACAGGCAGCATTTCCGGTGTCGATGGAGTCAATCAGGAAGCTCTGGACAACTTTAACAAAGCCTTGCTGGGGCTGATGCAGACGATGGTGCTGCCGGAAGATGATGGACAAGATAACTAACGAGCAGCTCTGTATTGCGGCGCAGAGCGGTGACAAATGGGCAGAAAACGCCCTTGTAGAGAACAATCTGCGGTTTATCCGAAAGACGGCATACGAGATATGGAGCGCACAGCGGGAGCTGAACGTTGCCCTCGGCATTGAACTGAACGATTTGGTGCAGGAGGGTTCATTGGGGCTTCTGGGCTGCATAAGCAGCTTTCAACCCGACTACGGGAACAAGTTTTTGACCTATGCTGCCCCGGCTATTCATAATGCCATGCTGGACTACATCCGCAGGCTGAATCCTACCTTTGAAGCCAAAAATCTGGACTGTATCATTCGTCTGGATGAGGTCAAAAAGGGCGAGAATAAGGGACAACATGAATTTATAGCAGATTCCAGAGTACAGAACCCAGAGCAGATTTTCATTGCAAAGGAAACCCACGAAGAAATCCATACGGCTCTGGAAATGATTGATGAGCGAGAGAAAGCCTATCTCTGGTATTGCTTTGGCTTTGAGGACGATGTCCTCCATCCTCTGAGCGAAACGGCGAAGCACTTCCATCTGTCAGAGAGCAGAGCAAAGTCCACGGAGAAATTGGCTCTGGATAACTTCTGGCTGGAACTGCCTTGGTGGTACTAAATATTCAAAGAAAGGGACATGTAATCATGGAAAAATATAAAATACTCATCATCGAAGATGACCCAATCATTCAAACTGAATTACAAGTTCTGTTAAACGGAAACGGATATGAGGCATCCGCAGTTACTGACTTTACATCAGTTATGCAAGCGGTCAAAAATACTCATCCCTATTTGATTTTGCTGGACATAAAGCTGCCACAAGAAAGCGGCTACTCAATCTGTTCTCAAATCCGCAGTTTTTCCAATGTACCGATTATCTTTGTAACAAGCTGCAATACGGACATGGATGAATTGAACAGTATTTTGCTGGGTGGAGATGCTTTTATCACCAAGCCTTATAACACAGCAATTCTGCTGGCAAAGATTTCATCCTTGATGAAACGAGCTTACCCGATAGAACAAATTGAGCGTCTGAATTGGCAAGGAGCGATTCTTCACTTAGAAAGTAGCACGATTGAATATGACGGTAACCAAGCAGAACTGACAAAGAATGAATTGAAAATATTATATTATCTTTTCAAACACGCAGGAAAGATTTGTTCCCGTAATGATATTGTAGATTATCTATGGGACAATCAGCTATATGTGGATGACAATGCTTTGAGCGTCAATATCAACCGCATCCGGGAAAAACTGGCGGGCATTGGCCTGACGGATTTTATCAAGACAAAGCACCGACAGGGGTACACGATATGAACAGCAAACGGTATTGGAAAAACAGGCTTCCATTTCTGCTGACGAACCTTGTTTGCATGGCTGCGCTCACTGTATTTTTGCTGGTGTGCGGCAATTCGGCTTCCGCAGTAGTATTGATCCTGATCGTATGGGCATTGATTTTGCTGATGGGACTTGTCCTCACTTACTGGAAACGAAAGCGGCAGATGAAAAAACTTCTGGATATGGCGAAGCAGCTCTCCGAGAGATACCTTATTTCTGAAGTGATGGAACTGCCGGAACAGGCCGAGGATCAGGTTTACTATCAGCTTTTGAAAATGGCTGGAAAATCCATGTTGGAGCAGATTGGGGAGGTCGAGCGGGAACGCCTGGAGTACAAGGAATACATTGAACAATGGATTCACGAAATCAAAACGCCCATTACTGCCATGAAACTCCTATGTGAAAACCATCGGACGAACTGGACAAAAGAACTTCTGCTGGAACTGGAAAAGACCAACCGCTTTACGGAACAGGCTCTTTATTATGCCCGCAGTGAGCATACAGAGAAAGATTATTCTGTCCGGGAAATGGCACTGTCCCAAGTGGTGCATCAGGCGATTGCAGATAACAAATATCTGCTGCTCCAAAGTGGTATGCGCCTGGAAGTGGAGGAAATGCAGGATACGGTTTATTCAGATGAAAAGTGGGTGCGTTTTATCCTAAATCAACTGATTGTCAATGCGGTCAAGTATCGTACGAAGCAGCCGGTTCTCCGCATTTCTACTCATAAACGGCAGGATCAGGTTGTCCTTGTCGTGGAGGACAATGGAATCGGGATTGCTGCGTCCGATCTGCCCCGTATCTTTGAAAAGGGATTTACCGGTCAGAATGGTCGTCTGATTCAGCAGTCCACGGGCATTGGTCTGTATCTGTGCAAACGGCTCTGTGAAAAGCTGGGCATTGGCATTACGGCGGAGTCGTCGGAACATGGCACAGCCATTTCCCTTTCTTTTCACATTAACTGTCTGATTCATGAAGTGCAGAACTGAAAAGCGTTCTGCACTTCTTACATTTTTGTTAGAACTTTGTAAGAAAACTTGATACAAACGAAGCCACTCTTATTTTACAATAGAGATCAGAGGTGATAACAATGAAAGAAATTTTGAAACTGGATCATATCCAAAAATATTACGGAAATGGCGGAAATGTTACAAAAGCAATTCAGGACATCAGCTTTTCCGTTCAAGAGGGAGAATTTGTAGGAATCATGGGAGCATCTGGCTCCGGCAAGACTACCCTGCTCAACTGTATTTCCACCATTGATACCGTCAGTGCAGGACATATCTATCTGGACGGAACCGATGTGACGGAAATCAACGAAAAACAGATTGCCCGGTTTCGTCGGGAGAATCTTGGATTTGTATTTCAGGATTTTAACCTGCTGGACACGCTGACCATTTCGGAAAACATAGCCCTGGCGCTGACCATCAACAAGGTTCCAGCAGGCGAGATTGATGGGCGGGTGCGGGAAATGGCCGGAAAGCTGAATATCACGGATATTCTGGACAAATACCCCTATCAGGTGTCCGGCGGCCAGAAGCAGCGGTGCGCCTGTGCCAGAGCCATTATCAATCAGCCTAAGCTGATTTTGGCGGATGAACCCACCGGTGCGTTAGACAGTCACTCGTCCCAGATGCTGCTCTCGACGATCCAGAGTATCAATGAAGATCTCGGAGCCACGATTCTGATGGTGACACACGATGCTTTCTCGGCAAGCTATGCCAATCGTATTCTCTTTTTAAGAGATGGTGCAATCTTCACGGAAATTCTCAAAGGCAGTGATTCTCGTAGGGTTTTCTTTGAAAAAATCTTGAATGTCCTTACCATGATGGGAGGGGGCACGAGCGATGTACGCTAAACTTATTTTCAAAAATGCAAAGCGGTCTGTGAAGGACTATTTGATTTATATTGTGACCATGACACTCTGTGTCACCCTGTTCTATGCGTTTTTGTCTATCAGCAGCACCCATTATCATCCGACCATTGGTGCGGAATATAATATTTCCCTGCTGGCTGGAGGTATGAAACTGGCAATTTGCGGGATTAGTTTGCTTTTGTTGTTTCTGATCCACTATGTCAATCGTTTCATGCTGAGAAAAAAGCAAAAGGAGTTTGCCGTTGAGGCAACCTTGGGAATGGAGCAAAAAACCATAGGCCTGCTCTTTTTTGGAGAGACTTTTTTCCTGCTCATATTCTCTGTGTCGGTGGGAATCCTTCTGGGGATGGTCGTTTCTCAGGTCATTACGGCTATGCTGCTTGCTTCTTTTGGGGAACCCTACGCTTTTTCTTGGTCGTTTTTCCCGGATACTGTGCTGTTGACCGTGGGCTTCTTTGTTGTTTGCCAGATTCTGGTTGGAGTCGGGAATGTCAGAATTCTCAACAAAAGCAGGATTATTGAGCTTATGACGGCAAACCGTCAGAATGAAAAACCGCTTCATAAAAGCAGATGGATGCCGATGATCTGTATTTTCTATGGCATTCTGCTGCTGTGGATGCTGGAGGTAGGTACTGTAAAATATCATTTTTACTTCGATTCCAGACATCCGCTTCCTGTAAAGCTCATGTATTGGGGGAATGTCCTTTTCCCTGCACTGACGCTGCTTTGGGCAATCGCAGGTGCTGTTTTACACAGAAAAATAGGGTTTTCCCGATATCTTTGCGGACTTCTGGCTGGTGCTGTATTGACCGCTATCCCGATTTTTTCCATCGCAGAACTGGAAAAAGCCTACTTCCTTGGATTTGACGCTCCAACTCTGAATCAATATTTGCTGTTTGGGGTTGCGGATATTTTGTTTATCATTTCCGCAGTCATGTATTTATCGAATGCGGCGCTCCTATACTGGAAGGAGTCTAAAGTGTCCCGCAAATATCATAATACGAGTTTATTTCTGTTTGGACAGCTTTCCTCTAAGCTGGCTACCAATACGAAAACGATGACGATCATTTGTGTGACCCTGACTTTTTCTATCTGCTTGTTTGTCATTGCGCCGGTTTTAACGGGATGGAGTCTGGGCTATTTGGACAGTCGGGCTGTCTATGATATTCAAATTTCAAGCCGCTACAACGATGTTTATGAAGTGGAAAATCTTCCGGATACAGACTATGGAGAAATTACTGCGTTCATAGAACAAAACAAAATAGCGATAAAGGACGATTTGACTTTTTCGGAATATCTTCCCAAGCAAAGCGACTTTTACCAGCGAGTAAAGTACAATTTTCCTCCCTTGGCGATCGCACTGAAGGATTATAACGCTGTTCGGAAAATGTTGGGATATGAACCTATTATCTTACAAACGGATGAATTTGCTACCCACTGGCATCGTGCAGCAGAGGACAAGGATATTGAAAACTACATTGCTGAGCATACCTTATTGGAAACTGACGCAGGCACCCTGAAACTCAGTGAGAACGCCGTGTTTCAGGAGCCTGTGGGGGAATCCATCTATAATCTTTATACAGATGTGGTGTATATCATACCTGACGAAATAGCGCAAGTCTTGCTTCCGGTACAGCGCAACCGATTTGTGATGACCCAATATCCGCTTCCCTTCAAAACGGCAGAAATGCTGGAACAGCTTCTTGGGCGTTCTTATCCAGAAGATCCTGATAAAGACAATCTGGCAGGATACAGTACAACTGTCCATACTACGGAAGTGAACCGTATAATCGCCCTTAACTTTATCCTAAAAGCGTCCTTGATCTATGGTGCAATTGTTCTGATGGTGATGTGTCTTACCGTGCTGGCTCTTCAGCAGCTCCTGGATGCAGAAAAAAACAACTACAGATTTTCGGTTCTGCGAAAAATGGGAGTGGAAGAGAAGGACCTGCATACTTTGGTTCTAAAACAGCTTGGTGTTTGGTTTGGGATGCCGATCACAGCGGCAATCGTTGTAGCAATTATTGTGATTGGCTATTTTCTTCAAAGTGTTTCTGCTGAAATCTCAGCTTATATTGGCTGCGGAGCCTTGATGGTACAAGTAGGGATTATCATTGGTATTCTTTTCTTACTGCTGATATGCTACTTCATAAGTACATGGATATTGTTTAAGCGGTCCATTTCGGAGAACTGATAAAGTCACAGTACAAAAAGGAAAAGCCGCCTGTATGAGCATTTGATATGCCCGCACAGGCGGCTTGCTTTATCTCTGGTAATCAGTCCAAAGGTTTATATTCTGTAACAGTTTTCAGGTATGTTTCCGGGTCGCCGTTGAGAACTAAATCTGCATAGGCTGCCGGATCGTTGTAAATCAGCCAGTCCAGCTCTGACCGCTGATATATATTATCGGCAACCTCATTCTCTACCGCAATCGTATCAATGGCAATCATGCTGCCATTTGCAAATTTCAGCTCCACACAGGCAGTATCCATATTGAACTCACAAGAAAGTAAACGCTTCATTTTGCCCTCCTTAGATCATGCCGAAGTGCTTGAGCGCCTCCTTGATTGCTTTTTCCTTATCGGGCGGGCATTGGGGCTGTTTTGCATCATCGGACTTCGGTTTGTTGTAATTTTCTCGCTCGATGATACCGCATTTCTGCTTCACCTGAGCGATATACAAGCTGCTGACCTTGAGTCCGGTATGCTCCAGCACATATTCCTTGATTTCCGAATAGGTGGCTTTCTTCTCTGCATCGGTGAGATCAAGTTCGTCCATGTGGATGTCTACCTCGATATGTTGCTTTGCATTAAGTTTGGACAATAAACATACCGTCTCCACATGTACCGTATGACCGAACTGGTCTACCGGCTGCACCTCCACAAGGTCATATCCATGGCTGCAAAGATATTTCAAATCCCGGGCCAGGGTTGCGGAATCACAGCTTACATAGACGATACGCTGTGGTGCCATCTCACACATCATGGCAAGGAGGGATTCCTCGCAGCCTTTGCGTGGCGGGTCCACTACGATAACTTCTGCACGGGCTTCTTCGCCATGGGCGGTACAATATGCCGGATAGACTTCCTCTGCTTTCCCAACGAAAAATTCTGCATTGGAAATGTGATTTCGAAGGGCATTCTCTTTGGCATCTGCGATTGCCTGCGGTACAATTTCCACACCGTAAACCCTCTTCGCTTTCTGTGCCAGAAATAAGGAAATGGTTCCGATACCGCAATATAAATCCCAGACCGTCTCTTCGCCGGTGAGATTGGCATATTCCAAAGCTTTGTTATAAAGCACCTCTGTCTGCGCCGGATTTACCTGATAGAAAGACTGCGGAGAAATCTGAAAAGAAATCGTTCCGATATAATCTGTAATGTAACCCTGTCCATATAGGGTATAAGTTTCTTCTCCTAAAATCACGTTGCCCCGGGATTCATTGATATTTACAGTAATACTTGTCATTCCCGGCAAATCTTTTAATACTTCAATAAAACTTTCTGCATGCGGCAGCTTCTTTCCGTTGATGACAAAGCAGACCATCCACTCTCCGGTTTTCTCGCCGTAACGGATTAAGATGTGGCGGACGCAGCCTTTTCCGGTTTTCTCATCATAGGCACTGACGCCATAGGATTTCATGGTGTCTAAAATAAGGGACAGGATTCTTCCGTTGCCTTCCTTTCCCAAAAGGCAGTCCTGCACCGGAATAATGTTGTGGGTTCTGGACGCAAAAAAGCCTGCCACCAGGTTGCCTTCTTTATCATAACCCACCGGAAACTGTGCTTTGTTCCGGTAGCGGTAAGGCTCCTGCATGCCAAGTGTTGGTAAGACCTTTGGATTTTCAAATCCGCCGATATGCTTTAAGTTGTTGCGTACTTTATTTTCCTTAAACTTAAGCTGGCTCCCATAAGAAAGTGCCTGGATCTGGCAGCCACCACACCGCTTATGCTCCGGGCATGGCGGGATTGTCCGCATGGTGGATTCCTTAAGAATTTCCATCAGGCGGGCATAGCCATAAGTTTTTTTCATCTTCATGATTTTGGCACGAACCATGTCTCCCGGCAGAGCATCCTTGATAAAAAGTGTGATGCCTTCCGTTCTTCCGATACCTTCGCCGTTAGTTCCGATATCGTCAATGGTCAGTGTAACAATGTCATCTTTTTTCATATTTCTTATATACTCGATCTGCGGATGTTCGATTCAAACAGACGGTTGAATCCCTGCCACTGAGTATCTCCTTCCGGTACGTTTGCCAAAAGCTCACGCATGGTCTCCATTTTTGCATCAATATTATCTGCATAGCTTAATGCTACAGCTTCCGGTAATGCCGGCTTCTTCGGAGAACCATACTCTAACTCTCCATGATGTGCCAGAATACAGTGTTCCATCTCATGTGCCAGTTTCACCGGGAAACCATCGATGGTCTTGATGCGCTCTGCAATTTCCATGGCTCCAATCATGATATGTCCTAAAAGCTGTCCCTCGTCGGTGTAATCATTTTCCGGGAAAGTAGAAAGCTCTTCTAACTTTCCGATATCGTGAAACATGGCGGCACAAACCAGTAAATCTTTATTGAGAATCTTATAGTTGTCAGCAAAATAAGCAGAAAGCTTCGTTACGCTTAAAGTATGCTCTAAAAGTCCGCCCACAAAACCGTGATGTACGCTTTTTGCTGCAGAATGGAATTTAAAACGTTTTGCAAAATCTGCATCCTCGATAAAGAAACTGCCTGCCAGTTTCTTAAGATATGGATTCTCCATCTGCTTAATATATCCAAGTAACTGCTCATACATTTCATCTACATTATATTCGCTGACCGGAAGATATTCCTTTGGTTCATACTCTCCCTCGGTTGCTTTCCGGACCCTCTTTACATTTAACTGTAATGCGCCCTGAAAACTTGTGATATCTCCCACTACATTGATGTAATCAAAGCGGTCAAAATCATCAATTCCCACAGAGCCCGGCTCCCAGATTTTTGCATCCAGTGTGCCTGTTTTATCCTGTAAAATCAATGCTTCATAAGGCTTACCTGCCTTCGTCAGCGCTGACTGCTTATTTTTACAAAGATAGATTTCATTTACTCTTTCGCCTTCGCGTAATGTTTCAATATAATGCATAATTTTCCTCTTTCTATTTTAGTACACCAACGGTTGCAGAACATTCGATTTCTACATAGCCTGCTGCCCCCTGGCGTTTTATGGTAATCCTTACAACATCTCCCGGAGTCTGCCCGGATAACACATTCTTATATGCCTGCGCTGTCTCTACATTTTCTCCGGCAATCTTTACGATGACGTCACCGCTTTGCAAGCCTGCCGCCATCGCCGGGGAATCAATTCCCACTGATTTAATATATACGCCCTTTGGTATGTCATATTCCTTTTCAATGTCAGATGTTACAGAAGTCAGTTTCAGTCCAAGATACGGAATATCCTGTCCATTGGAAAGCTTCTCGATAATGTCTTTCAACTGGGAAACGGAAATTGCGGTCAGCGTATTCTCATCGCCGCTGCTGTAATCCTGCATAACAATTCCAACCACTTCACCAGAGAGATTGACCAGTACACCACTTCCCTGACTACTGCCCACAATATCTGTTGTCAGTACATTGTAGTTTGCATCAAAGGTTGAAATGCTGTTAGAAGTCGATGTAATATTTCCTGTCAATATGGAGAAATTCGTTCCCAGCGGACTGCCCAGTGCCAGCACAACGCTGCCCTGTGTGGTCTGAAGTGAATTTCCAAGCACTGCCACTTTAATTCTACCCAGAGTGCTTTCTTCGATGTCGGAACGTTTTATATTTAAAATCGCAATTCCGGTATTTCCGTCATAGTTTTTAAGCTCCGCTTCTACGGTGCTGTTATCAAGGAAGGTCACATGAATGGATTTTGCTCCGCTTATGACCTTGCGCTCTGTCATAATCAGAAGCTCCTGACCGGTATCCGCAATAATGACTCCACTTGCCTGTCCCTGTCTCTCATAAGGCGTGTTAAACCAGTCCACATCACTGGTCACACCTGTCACCGTAACAATGGACTTATTTGCTTCGCTTCCAATCGCATAAAGCTTACTCTGTAATTTCTGATATTCCTCCGGTGTAAGCTCTTTTAAGCCTTCTTCTGCATCCGGCTCGTCTACACCTGTCTCCGTGGAATTTGTCTCTTCTTCCGTATCCGGCTGTACCTCTTCATCTTTCGGGATGCTCACCCTGGTATCCTCCGGCTTATTCAGCCACTCTTCCATCACCGGGCGCATCCATGTAAATACAAAACAGGATACAAGTCCAAAGACAACCGCAAGCACAACCGTAAATGCCGTTTTTAAAATAATACGTCTCTTATTTAACGGCTTGTTCTTGATTTTCTCTTTGATAAATGCAAATTCCTCTTTTTCATTTTCTGACATAGGGAATCCTCTTTTCTACTGTAAATACAACCATTTTTAATTATACTTTCTATCTGCCTATGTTGCAACATTTTTTAAAAAAGATGCCGGAATGTAAAAAACGTGCCAATTTCGTCATTTATCCGGAAACTTATTTTCAACCGCCCTTTTCACCACAATCGGTTTGGGGTATAATAGAAGCAGTGATTTTTAGTACATTTTATGGAGAATATTTATGAATCAAAAGGTTTTAAGAACATTAGAATATAATAAAATTGTAGAGCGGCTCGCGGAGTATGCTTTCGGTGCGGATACCAAGGAACGCTGTCTTTCCCTGCTTCCTTCCACCAGCCTCTCAGAGATTACCAATGCACAGCAGCAGACTAAGGATGCCATGAACCGCAGCCTGAAAAAGGGACGGCTTGACTGCTCCGGTATCAAACCGCTTTCTTCCGCCATCCGGCGTGTGGAAATCGGCGGAACCATGAATATCGAAGAGCTTCTCGGCCTCTGTAAATTATTAGAGACTGCCCGCCGGGTCAAAGCCTATGGCAGAAAGGAACGGGAAGATATTCCATCTGATTCCCTGAGCGAACTTTTTGATGGTTTAGAACCTCTTAGTCCTCTTTGTGATGAGATCCGCCGCTGCATCATTTCTGTGGATGAAATCAGTGATGATGCCAGCAGTAATTTAAAATCCATCCGCCGTTCTATCCGCTCAACCGGCGACCGCATCCATGCGCAGTTAAACCAGATGTTAAATAACCAGAATGTCAGAAACTGCCTGCAGGATTTTGTCATTACCATGCGTAACGGCCGCTACTGTCTTCCGGTAAAAGCCGAAGCCAAATCCCAGATTACCGGTATGGTGCATGACCAGTCCTCCAGCGGTTCTACTCTTTTCATTGAGCCAATGGCTGTGGTAAATCTGAACAACGAATTAAAAGAATTATCCATCAAAGAGCAGGACGAAATTGCCGTTATTCTTGCCACTTTATCGGCAAAAGCAGGGGAATATATTCCTGCCATTGAAACCGATTATCAGATTTTAACAGAGCTTGATTTTATATTTGCAAAAGCAGCTTATGCCTTGGAATACAATGGAATTACACCGCATTTTAATACGGAACGGAAAATTCGTATTTTAAAGGGCAGACACCCTCTGCTGGACGCAAAAAAAGTAGTTCCTATCGACATTTCCTTAGGCAGCGATTTTGACCAGCTTGTCATTACCGGACCAAATACCGGTGGTAAAACCGTTTCCTTAAAAACTGTGGGACTTCTCACTCTGATGGGACAGGCGGGACTTCCGATTCCTTCCGGAGACCGCAGTGAGCTTGCTGTTTTTGACGATATTTTTGCAGATATTGGAGATGAACAGAGCATTGAGCAGAACTTAAGCACATTTTCTTCCCATATGACCAACATTATCCACATTTTAAAAGAAGCCAATGAACATTCCCTGGTTCTCTTTGATGAGTTATGTGCCGGAACTGACCCTACGGAGGGCGCTGCCCTGGCGGTTTCTATCTTATCTTATTTTCACAGTCGAGGCATCCGCACCATGGCGACCACCCACTACAGTGAGATTAAGATTTATGCCTTAACTACCAGTGGAATTGAAAATGCCTGCTGCGAATTTGATGTAGAAACCTTAAGTCCGACTTACCGTCTTCTCATCGGTATTCCGGGAAAAAGTAATGCCTTTGCAATTTCCAAAAAACTCGGTCTTTCCGATACTTTAATTGAGGATGCCAGAACCCGTATCAGCAGTAATGAACAGAATTTTGAAGATTTACTTTCTGACCTGGAAGCAAGCCGCATCACCATAGAGAAAGAACAGGCCGAAATCAACCGTTACAAATCAGAAATTGCTGCATTAAAACAGCAGTTAAAGAACAAGCAGGAAAAATTAGATGAAAGCCGGGATGCCATTCTTCGTAAAGCAAAAGAAGAAGCAAACCAGATTCTGCAGGAAGCCAAAGATACTGCAGATGAGGCAATCCGTAATTTCAATAAATATGGCACTACCAGACCTTCCATTCAGGAAATGGAAAAACAGCGTACCAATATCCGGGAGAAAATGGCTGCCAATGAGAAAAAGAGCTCAAAGGAAAAAGATACTGCCATCTACAATCCAAAGGTTCCAAAGAAGCTTCGTATCGGTGACAGCGTAAAAGTATTAAGTATGAATTTAACCGGAACGGTACACTCCCTGCCGAATGCAAAGGGTGACCTCTTTGTGCAGATGGGAATTCTCCGCTCCCAGGTAAACATCAAGGATTTAGTACTAATTGAAGATGCTGCTCCGGGCAGCAAGAAATATGCCAAGACCGGTGCCGGAAAGCTTAAGATGAGTAAATCCGCTTCTGTTTCCACAGAAATCAATCTGATTGGAAAAACAGTGGATGAAGCTATTGCTCTTTTGGATAAATACTTGGATGATGCTTATCTTGCACATCTTCCTTCCGTGCGCATCGTACACGGAAAAGGAACCGGTGCCCTGCGCAGTGCCGTACAGAGTCATTTGAAACGACAGTCTTATATCAAGTCCTTCCACTTAGGAGAATTTGGTGAAGGAGATGCCGGTGTTACCATTGCAGAATTTAAATAAATCAAGTATATGAACTACGTAAAACAGAAAGGAAGTTTCCTATGGCTGCAAAACAGAAAATTTTAATTGTAGATGATGATGTTAATATCGCAGAACTGATTTCCCTGTATCTCACGAAGGAATGCTTTGATACAAAGATGGTTCATGATGGGGAATCTGCTTTGAAAGAATTTGAAACCTATGCACCAAATCTGATTCTTCTTGATTTAATGCTTCCGGGCATTGATGGTTATCAGGTATGCCGTGAAATCCGGGCAAAAGCAAATGTTCCGATTATCATGTTATCTGCCAAAGGTGAAATCTTTGACAAGGTTCTCGGACTGGAGCTGGGGGCAGATGACTATATCATGAAGCCTTTTGATTCCAAAGAACTGGTTGCCAGAGTCAAGGCGGTGCTCCGCCGCTACCAGCCGGTGAAGCAGGAGCCTGTACAGCCGGATTTAAAATGTGTTACTTATCCGGATCTGGTGGTCAATCTTTCCAACTATTCCGTAGAATATTACGGCAAAACAATTGATATGCCGCCAAAGGAGTTAGAGCTTCTTTATTTTCTTGCATCCTCACCGAATCAGGTATTTACCAGAGAACAGCTTTTAGACCATATCTGGGGCTATGAATACGCAGGCGATACCAGAACCGTTGACGTTCATGTAAAAAGACTTCGTGAGAAAATTAACGATCATACCGCCTGGAGCATTTCTACGGTCTGGGGCATCGGATACAAATTCGAGGTTAAAGAATGAAGAAACGACTTTATCTGAAGCTGCTGATTGGATATGTGATTTTTGGCATTCTCGGCTTTATTCTCGTATCCACCTTCAGCTCCCACTATACTTATGAATATATTGAAGATACCGAAGTTGACCGGCTTTACAAGGAAGCCAATATGATTGCATCTACCTATGCTTCAAACTATTTCAATGAAGATATTACGGTAGATGACTTGCATGACAGTCTTGCCACCCTTAGCACTTATCTTTCTTCAGAAATATGGGTCATGAATACAGATGGTGATATTCTGATTAACTCCAATGCATCTGTGGACATGGACCACCTGACACACATTGACGGATTTAATGTGGCAGATTTTGGCAGCAAATATTACACCACCGGTTCTTTTTATAATTATTATGACGATACGCATCTTACGGTATTTTCGCCGATTACGATTAATTACAAGGTGCGTGGATATGTGCTGATTCACCAGCCGCTTTCCGTAATCACGCACCATCATGCACATTTACTGAATATTATGTACCTGACTCTGCTTCTGATTTTTATCTGTGCAACCCTGTTACTGATTATCATTGGCTTCGAGGTCTACATCCCAATCCGCAAAATGATTAAGGGTGCTGATGCTTTTGCCGAGGGCAATTTCAGTTATAAAATTCCGGTACATAAAAATGATGAAATCGGCTATCTTGCCGCTTCTCTAAATTATATGGCAAATGAGCTGAATACCCTGGAGGATGACCAGCGTAAATTTATTTCCAATGTCTCCCATGATTTTCGTTCTCCGCTTACTTCCATCAAAGGTTATGTGGAAGCCATGTTAGACGGAACGATTCCACCTGAGATGCAGGAAAAATATTTAAATATCATTGTTTTCGAGACAGACCGTTTGTCCAAGCTCACCCAGAGCCTCTTAGAGTTAAATAAATACGGCAGCCACGGCACAATGTTAGACGTCAGCGAATTTGACATTAACCAGTTAATTAAAATGACCTGTCTTACCTTTGAGGGAACCTGCAAAGCCAAACGGATTTCCTTCCACCTGATTCTTGCCGGTAAAACACTTTATGTAAAAGCGGATATGAGCAAGATTCAGCAGGTGGTTTATAATCTGATTGACAATGCCATCAAGTTCAGCCACCATGATTCTGAAATCACCATTGAGACCACCAAGAAAAGCGAAAAAGTATTTGTTTCTGTCAAGGATACCGGCATCGGAATTCCAAAAGACAGCCAGAACAAAATTTTTGAGCGTTTCTACAAAACCGACCTGTCCCGTGGAAAGGACAAGAAAGGTTCCGGTCTTGGACTCTCTATCGTAAAAGAAATTATTCAGGCACATGATGAAAATATCAACGTCATCAGTACCGAAGGAGTCGGCACAGAATTTATCTTCACCCTGCCGGCAGCCCAGCGGGAAGAGTTGTAACGCCAGTTTATAACCTACAGAACCCGCCACCGGCAGCTTCTTACAAATAATAATCGCTTGGCAACTACGAGAAACACCCTTTATGAGTTTCCCGCTACTCAAGTAAATTGAAAACAGCAGCTTATGAACTTTATTCTGTTCATTGGCTGCTGTTTTTCTCTGCATACTTCTATGATTTACTTTCCAGTTGGTGCTTCATTTTTCCCTCTGAGATTTATTTTCCGCTCGGAAGATATGGGCGCAGACATCCTGCCATCTGTGAGATTGGCATGGACTGTAAGAATACACGACCCGGTCCGGTTACTACGGTATTGAATACTCCCTCTCCACCAAACATGATATTCTTAAGGCCAGGTACGGTCTGTATGTCGATAGAACAGGAAGAATCCATTGCTGCAAGATATCCTGTGTCTACGATAATTGACTGGCCAGGCTGAAGCATATACTCTTTGATATAGCCGTCAAATTCAACAAATGCCATTCCCTGTCCAGAAAGTCTCTGCATAATAAATCCTTCTCCGCCAAAGAAACCGGCTCCTACTCTCTTCTGGAAAAATACGGACAATTCTACTCCTGAAGTAGATGCTAAAAATGCTGACTTCTGACATACAATATCTGACCCTGGCTGAATCTCAAATGCCCGGATACATCCCGGAAAACTGGATGCAAATGCAATGGTTCCCTGACCATTCATTGCAGTGTATGTATTTACAAACATACTCTCTCCACTAACCATTCTTCCAAATATTTTTCCAATTCCGCCGCCAACCGTATTCATCTGCATATTCGGAGACATCCAGGACATTGCTCCCTTTTCGGTAATCATCATTTCGCCTGACTCTAATTCACAGACTACAACCGGCATTGGTTCGCCTTCAATATTAAATCTCATTTCTAAACCCTCCTGCTGATTTGCATAACATTTTCATGAACCTTTTTCATTATAACAATATAGGAGTGGTCTGCCAATATATTCTTTCAATCTTTTATCCGTTTTCTGCATCCAAAATAAATAGCCCCTATGCCACTGCACAGTGCCAGCAAAAACCAGATGCCAACCGGAGTCATGTCTCCTGTTTTCACGGTTGCGGTCTGTGATGTGTTTCCTGCGGTGGTATTTCCTGTTGTATTACTTCCTGCAGTACCGCTTCCTGCTGTGCCGTTGCCATTTCCTGTTGTTCCGCTTCCCGGCGTTGTTGTACCTGATGAAGTTCCGGCTTCAAATACCAGTGCATATGCCGAAAATTTATCAGTTGCAAAGGTTATGGTTCTACTTGCTGCATCATACGTTGCAGGAAGTTTTTCATAGCCACCATCATGCTCTCGAATCACATAATAAGTTCCCTGCTGGTTCTTCATCTCATCTTTTACCTGAAGGGTTACATTCAATTTCGCATTTAAATCGGTCAACTGGGTTTCCCATGCATCGTTGGAATTTCCTTTGTTTACGACCTGGAATAAATCCATGGAAAGATAGCTTTGAATCTCTCCATTTCCTGCCTGTGCCTGCATGCCACCCTGTATCTGATTCAGTTCTGTTCCACTGATATCTGCAATATTTAACTGAAGATTTCCGGAACCAATAATATTTTCTGCATTTCCAAGGGTTGCACCGTCTACTTTTGTACTTGCCGTATTTACTTTATCCTCTGACTTTGTAAATAATGCACTCAGATGTAAATCTGTTGCAGGCATATCCAATACAAAGGTACTTACCTGTGAATCTACTGCTGTCAGCTTTCCACCATTTAAAGATGCGCTTAATAACTGATAACCATAATCCGGTGTAAACTTAATGGTTACTTTGGTGCCTGCTTTAAATTCGGCATAGCCAAAGTCTCCATCCAGTCTTGTGGATGCATCTGCTATATTTCCACCTGCCAGTTCTGCTGCATTTACCACAGTTCCATCCTCTAACTGTGCACTGATTATTTCCACGCTTCCATGTTCAATAACACAGTCATTTCCAAATCCATGCTGTTCTGCTACTGTAAGGGATGGTGCCCATACGATATTATAATTACGGCTGCTGTTCGTAGTCAGTGCCACTTCAATCTGATAAGAATCTGCCGGAGCCACTTCAAATTCCAGATTGTCTGTCGTTCCACCTAATGGAATTGCTGTTCCATTTACCATAATGGATGCAAATGCATAACCAAAATCTGCTGCAATTGCCACTCTGTGTTGCTGCGTCTTATCTCCAGCAAAGCTACCTGATATATTCGATCCCATTCCGGAACCAATCCTCATGCCATCTATCTGTAAGTCTCCAATTGCTCCTCCCACTGCAGTTGCTGTAACTGCAATTGTTTCTCCAGATGCCGGACCCGTTGTGGAACCACTGCCTCCGGATGCTGCAGTACGAAATTCCAGAATCAGTTCCACCTGCTCTGAGGTGCTTACAGAAAATGCCTGTCCGCCCTCTGATGTAAGTATATTCTTGTCAAGGCTTGCATCCTGTGCACCATTTTTATTCACCTGACAGTGATTGATTATTGTATCCGTTCCACATACTACTTTAAAATGTACCGTATGGTCAAGACTGTCATCCGGTCTGTTTATTTCTATTGGTGTATCATTATATGCAGTCTGGTTTACTTCTGTCCATTCAGCCGCCGTATCCCATTTATAATACACGGTTCCGGTCGCTGTGCTGTCCTGTCTTGCAATTCTGACCACTGCTTTCTGTCCATCAGCTTTTACAATCATGCCGGCACTTCCCATAAATAATGAAAATACCATAAAAAAGCTTAACAACCAGGAAATTTTCTTTCGCATCTTCATATTTTTTCTCCTTTACTTTCTTCTATAAACTGCCACTTCCACCGCACACGTTGCAGGCTCCGCAGCCTCCCAGTACCACCAGCATGAGCAGACAAAGCAATCCTCTAATGGATTTTTTTCTCACGTTTTTCCTCCTTCCTTTTCTGTCCTTTTACTATATGAATATACGCTTTTCCCACCTGTTTTGATAAGTTTACATTTGTCTCATTTTAGGGATTCTCCACAATTTATGGCTGTTTCCAGCTATAATAGAACTGAAGAAGCCCAATTCTCGACTTCGTCTCTGTCTTTTCATTTAAAGATGCCATATAACGATACAATGCTGCTCTTGAAATATATAGCTGCTCTGCTATTACCTGCACACTTTCATCAGAAGAAAGCAATAACCTTAACACATCCTGCTCCCTGTTTGTAAGTGCATAATTCTTTACAAACGCCTGAAATTTATCCTCCCCAAATTTTTCACGTTCTTTTTCCAACATTTTCGCCATATTTTCTTCCTGTATATCCATACGAAACTGTACCATATACAAATATACCAGCATACTGATAACTGCAAATAAAATCAATGCTATGATGCTGATGCGCATTCCATCCCCGGTCTCTATCAGCATCAGGGAAATAGTTCCTGTAATCCCGGCACAGATATTATTTGTTGCCCTTCCAAGTCCAGCCCATAACTCCGGTACTTTCATATAATAGGAAAGGTCCATAAAACTGGTGGTAAAATATACCACAAAGAAGCCTGCGGACAAATAGAAAACAATAAGACCTGCCATAAATGATCCGCCCCAGACTATTATCACTACACACATTGTTGAAAGCAATGTCACACAGTACATCATAATCTGCATAAATCTATGCTCTTTTATATCAAAAAGCACTCCTGCCAACAGTCCGCTTACCGCAAGCAATAATCTCGGCCACTGACCAATATCTACACTTCCACCTGCATGTACTAAAGTTACTGCATTGTCCAGACTGGAAAAAATGCATGTCATCAGAACCACTATTGAAATCAAAAGCAGTGCCGCAAGCATCGGATGTCTGAGGCTTCGCCTGTTATTCTTCCGGATATCAATATCTGAATCTGTCCCTGAAGCCTCTGCTCCTACTATCCCCCGGCTACATTCCAGACTCAGTCTGCGAACCAGCAATACCATTGCTGCCAGAAAAACGGAAAGTGCAACAGACTCTACAGTGCTGTTATGTATCAGATTATTGCTGATAAACTGAAGCAATAATCCAAAGGCATATCCAAATCCAACGGTTTGTGCAAGTCCTTTTTCTGTCGAAAGGCTTACCGCAGCATAATAATGTACAGCACTTCCAATCATGCCATATAAAATATAAAGCAGGAATCCGGATAAAAGCATACTTCGATAGGACAAATGCTCCTGAATTACGAAAATGCAGATGATTCCTGCTATCGGCAATAAATATAAACCTATCTCCCGCATCTTCTGGTTAAAATAACGGTTAATGCATGGGAATAACAGGAATCCTATTACGCTGATTCCCAGCACATAGTTCTGTGCCCTTACTACTCCTGCGGAATCTGTTGCATAGCGTATCATATTGTCAAACAGATACTCCGAGCCTAAAAATATATAATTGAAAATAGCCAGCACTGCTATGATTCGAATTCTTTCTGGTTTCATAAATTGTCTCATCATCTGTTCTCTGCTCCATTCTTTTGTCTTAATTTCATTATATACAATTGTCTCTTTCCATCAAGTTGACAAATGTCTCATTTCCTGTAAACAAGCAAAAAAGAGCCAGGACACGAATGTCCTGACTCTTTTTTGATTCATATAAAACGATGTTAATTATACTAACTCGATAAGAACTTCTAAAGCTCCGTCACCTTTACGCTGACCAATCTTTACGATTCTTGTGTAACCACCGTTACGGTCTGCATACTTAGGTGCGATTTCGTCGAATAATTTTGCAACTAAATCAACTTTCTTTGTATTTTTCTTCTTTCCTGCTGCTTCTGTAGGAACTTCAGTTACAGGATAAAGAACTTTTAACATCTCTCTTCTTGCATGAAGACGGGAAGGATTATCCTTCTTGATTGTTTTTTCCACTTCGTCATATACAGTAACTTTCTTACCATCTACAACTTCTTTTACTCTCTTGCCGTCTTTGTCTTTTCTTGCAACTTTAGCTTTTACAGTAACTTCTTCGAAGTTATCTTTCTCACGAACTGCCATTGCAATAAGGCCTTCTGCAATTTTACGGATTTCTTTTGCTTTTGCTTCTGTGGTAACAATTTTACCATTGTTTAATAATGCTGTTACCTGATTTCTCAGTAATGCTTTTCTCTGGGAAGATGTTCTTCCTAATTTTCTATACTTTGCCATTTTTATTCCTCCATTTGTGGTACATCCGGCCATGCTCATCGGACTTACTTACCGAATGCTTGTTTTATGCCACTCATGAACCAACATCACCACGCTCGTCGGACTTACTGGTGCTGCTGCACTGAGTTATCTTAAACCTCGTCGCCCTGATTGAGCTGAAGGCCTAATTCTTTTAATTTTGCTAATACTTCTTCCAAAGACTTACGTCCAAGGTTACGAACTTTCATCATATCTTCCGGTGTACGGTTTGTAAGTTCTTCAACAGTATTGATACCTGCTCTCTTCAAGCAGTTGTAAGAACGTACGGATAACTCCAGTTCGTCAATGTTCATCTCAAGAACTTTTTCCTTCGCATTGTCTTCTTTCTCAATCATGACTTCTGCTGTCTTAGCATTCTCGGAAAGGTCAATGAAAAGACTTAAGTGCTCGCTTAATACCTTTGCAGCTAAGCTGACTGCTTCATCTGGAGCAAGTGTTCCATTGGTATATACGTCAAGTGTCAGTTTATCGTAATCGGTAATCTGACCCACACGGGTATTCTGAATGGATAAGTTCACACGCTCTACCGGTGTATAGATAGAATCTACTGCGATTACACCAATTGGTAAATCTGCATCTTTGTTCTTATCTGCGCTGACATAACCTCTACCTTTGGTAATGGTTAATTCCATGTATAATTTGGAATCAGCACCGCCGTTTAAGTGTGCAATTACTAAATCCGGATTCATGATCTGAATATCCTGATCTACCTGAATATCTGCTGCTGTAACAACGCCTTCACCACTGAACTCAATGTAAGCTACCTTAGGCTCATCATCAGCGCTGTTATTACGGATTGCAAGCTCTTTGATGTTCATAATGATTTCAGTAACATCTTCCTTTACGCCAGGAATAGAACTGAACTCATGAAGTACACCATCGATTTTAACCTGACTTACTGCTGCACCTGGCAGGGATGACAACATGATTCTTCTTAAAGAATTACCAAGTGTTGTACCATATCCTCTTTCCAAAGGTTCGCATACGAATCTTCCATATCTTTTGTCTTCAGAAATTTCAGCAATTTCAATTGTTGGTTTTTGAAAATCGAACACTACAAAGCCCCTCCTTCTTTCGGGTAATTTGTTTCTTCTTTCAGCCCGCTAGTTTATGATTATTTAGAATACAACTCGACGATAAGCATCTCGTCTACTGGTACATCAATCATTTCTCTGGAAGGTAACTCTTTTACGGTTCCCTGCATTTTCTCTGCATCAACATCAAGCCATTCCGGAACTAATCTGCCGCCAGCTAATTCTACGACATCTTTCATTCTCTGGGAATTTTTACGGCTCTCTTTGATTTCGATTACATCGCCAGCTTTTACCAGGTAAGAAGGAATGTTAACTAACTTTCCGTTAACTGTAACGAATTTGTGGTCAACAATCTGTCTTGCTTCTCTTCTGGTTCTTGCAAATCCAAGACGGAAGATAACATTATCAAGACGGCTCTCTAAGATAGTCATCAGGTTTGTACCTGTCATACCTTTCATCTGGTCTGCTTTATCATAATAGTTACGGAATGGTTTCTCTAATACTCCGTAAATGAATTTTGCTTTCTGTTTTTCACGAAGCTGAAGGCCATACTCAGATACCTTCTTGTTCGCTCTCTTTAATTCTCTGTTAGATTTTTTATCATATCCCAAATAACTTGGCTCTAAACCAAGAGATCTGCATCTTTTCAGAACAGGAACTTTATTTACTGCCATTTTAGATATCCCTCCTAATTATACTCTACGACGTTTTGGTGGACGACATCCATTATGAGGAACTGGAGTTACGTCACGAATAGAAAGAACTTCAAGTCCGGCTGCCTGAAGGGCACGGATTGCTGCTTCTCTTCCTGATCCTGGTCCTTTAACCATAACATCAACTGTTTTTAATCCATGTATAAGAGCTGCTTTTGTAGCAGTTTCTGCTGCCATCTGTGCAGCGTATGGAGTAGATTTCTTTGAACCTCTAAATCCAAGACCACCGGCACTTGCCCATGATAAAGCATTACCTTCAGCATCTGTGATAGTTACGATTGTATTATTAAAAGATGACTGAATATGTGCCTGTCCGCGTTCAACGTTTTTCTTTACACGCT
>OHMV01000025.1_pt1 | contig 39493 bp, 30 predicted proteins | sample 1569451 | NCBI WGS metagenome assembly OHMV01 (sample SAMEA3879595, study PRJEB24766) | human gut metagenome | biome: human-associated habitat; feature: feces | place: USA | collected 1985/1987 | reverse complement strand
TCATCAAACAGCTGACGGAGCCTAACGGCATCGGCGTACGCATTGACAGCTACGTTTACGAAGGTTACGAGATTCCCATCTATTACGACCCGATGATAGGCAAGCTGATTGTATGGGCTACGACCCGCCAATATGCCATAGAACGTATGCGCCGGGTACTTTACGAGTACAAGATTACGGGGCTGAAGACCAACCTCAGTTATCTGAAACGCATCATGCATACCCCCGACTTTGTAAAGGGTGAGTATAATACCTTGTTCATAGAGAAGAACTCGCGTATGCTGCTCCGTGGCAACGGTAATAATGAGGAGATTGAGAATATCGCCATGATCGCCTCTTATATTGACTATCTGATGAATCTGGAAGAGAACAAGAGTCCCCAGCTGTCTGATGCCCGTCCCATCAGCCGCTGGCGTGAGTTCGGCTTGCAGAAAGGAGTATTGAGAATCTGATTCTTCATTTAATTAAGCAAAAGTATGGAAATACATATTGGAGACCGCGTAGCCGATGTGACGTTGGTGAGCAAGGAAGGAAACAAGGTACAGTTTATGATTGACGGAAAACCGTATGATGTGGATATCGTTATGGCCGAGAACGGAAGCTGTTCCATCCTGCACGATGGCAATTCCTTCAATGCCGAACTGATCCGTGGGGAGGGTGGAAAGAGTTATGATGTGAATATGTTCTACCGTTCCTATCATGTGGACATAGTGGACACCCAGACCAAGTATCTGCGTATGAAAAAGGGCGGCGAGGAGAGACAGGATGACAAGATTGTAGCTCCCATGCCCGGAAAGGTTGTAAAAATTCCCGTCCGGAAAGGAGACCGTCTGTCATCCGGGGATATTGTGGTAGTGCTGGAGGCCATGAAGATGCAGAGCAACTACAAAGTGACCTCGGACTGCACGGTAAGGGATATCCTGGTCAATGAAGGGGATTCCGTCAATGCTAACCAGGTATTAATAGTATTGGATATAATAAAAGAAGATTGATCATGACAAGAGAAGAAATATACAGCCGGTTTGAAGAGCTGGACAAACGCGCGTCGCTGGGCGGCGGTGTGGACAAGATCGAGAAACAACACGCCCAAGGGAAGATGACCGCTCGCGAGCGTATCGGAATGTTGCTGGACAAAGGTACGTTCAATGAACTGGACAAGCTGGTGAACCACCGTTGTACCAACTTCGGCATGGAGAAGAAGCAGATTGCCGGAGATGGTATGGTCACCGGTTACGGAAAGATAGACGGCCGTCCGGTGTTTGTCTATGCATATGATTTTACCGCACATGGCGGCTCGCTGAGCGAGACCAATGCTGCCAAGATTGTAAAGGTTCAGCAACTGGCTTTGAAGACGGGAGCTCCCGTTATCGCTTTGAACGATTCGGGAGGCGCACGCATCCAAGAAGGGGTGAACAGCCTTGCCGGATATGCCTCTATTTTCTATCAGAACACTATCGCCTCAGGTGTTATCCCGCAGATTTCCGCCATCTTGGGTCCTTGTGCCGGAGGAGCCTGCTACTCACCAGCACTAACCGATTTTATCTTTATGGTAAAAGAGAAGAGCCACATGTTCATCACCGGCCCGGATGTGGTGAAGACTGTGACTAACGAGGAGGTGGGCAAGGAGGAACTGGGCGGTGCCTATACCCACAGCAGCAAAAGCGGTGTGACCCATTTTATGTGCGACAATGAGGAGGAAACGCTGATGAGTATCCGCGAATTGCTGAGTTTCCTGCCTTCCAACAATATGGAGGATGCGCCGTTGGTTCCCTGCAACGATGACATCCATCGTCAGGTGGAGGCGTTGCAGACTGTCATTCCCGAAGATCCGAATATGCCTTATGATATAAAGGATATCATCGAACCGGTGCTGGATAACCAGTATTTCTTCGAGGTGATGCCTCACTTTGCTAAAAATGTGGTGGTGGGGTTCGGTCGCCTGGGAGGTCGTTCCGTAGGTATTGTTGCCAATCAGCCCGCCTGGCTGGCCGGCGTCCTTGACATTGACGCCAGTGACAAGGCTGCCCGTTTTATCCGTTTCTGCGACTGCTTTAACATTCCTCTGATCACTTTCGAGGATGTTCCCGGCTTCCTGCCCGGAACAATACAGGAACACAACGGCATCATCCGCCACGGTGCGAAGATAGTTTATGCATACGCCGAAGCTACAGTGCCCAAGGTAACTTTAATTACCCGTAAAGCTTACGGAGGTGCCTACATTGTCATGTCCAGCAAACCGACGGGAGCCGATGTGAACCTGGCTTATCCACAGGCGGAAATAGCCGTTATGGGAGCTGCGGGAGCTGTAAATATCCTCTATCGGAAATCCACTCCTGAAGAAAAACAAGAAATAATCAAAGATTACGAAGATAAATTCTCTAACCCTTATTGTGCGGCAGAACGCGGCTTGATTGATGAAGTGATTATGCCCCGTGACACCCGCTATAAACTCATTCAGGCTTTGGAAATGTGTCACAACAAAAACCAAAGCAATCCGCCTAAAAAGCACGGCAATATGCCGTTGTAATTGTTCAATGTGTGTGTATCCCCGCAGAAGTGATTTTTCCGGGGATACTTTTACCAACCCACATGATGGGAAATTTTAAATATAAAATGATGACTTAGTTAAAAATAAATATATTTCTTAATACTATGGAACTTCTTAAAAACCTCTTTGAAGGATATCCCAATCTTTGGGGCGGAGGTGTAGCACACTCCGTACTCATTCTGTCACTAGTTATCGCCTTTGGAATTATGCTGGGTAAAATAAAAATATCCGGCATCTCACTTGGTGTCACATGGATTCTTTTTGTCGGTATCGTATTCGGCCATTTCAATCTGAATCTGGATGAACACCTGCTACATTTTCTAAAAGAATTCGGTCTTATTTTGTTCGTCTATTCCATTGGTTTGCAGGTGGGTCCCGGTTTCTTCTCAGCCTTTAAGAAAGGAGGATTTACGCTGAACATGTTGGCTATGGGGGCTATTTTTATCAGTGTAGTCATTACTATCATTTTACATTTTACTACCGGAACTCCCATAACCACCATGGTCGGCATTCTCTCTGGTGCTGTTACCAATACTCCCGGCCTTGGTGCCGCCCAACAGGCAAATAGTGATTTAAATGGCATAGATGCACCGGAGATTGCGATGGGATATGCTGTTGCCTATCCCTTGGGGGTGGTTGGTGCCATTCTCTCATTGCTTGCACTGAAATACATTCTTAATATCAAAACATCACAAGAAGAAGCCGATGCCGAAAAAGGATTGGGACATTTACAGGAACTGACCGTACGCCCCGTTACATTAGAGATAAAAAATGAAGCAATACATGGGAAGACCATTAAGGAAATACGTCCTTTGGTAAACCGCAACTTCGTCATTTCGCGCATACGCCATCATGACGGACAGCAGGAAGTGGAACTAGTAAATTCAGAAACGATATTACATATTGATGACAAGATTCTGGTTATCTCGAACCCTATTGACATTGAAGCGATTACAGTATTTTTTGGCAAACAGGTAGAAATGGAATGGGAACAGTCAAACAAGAAACTTATCTCACGCCGCATTTTGATAACAAAGCCTGAGTTAAATGGAAAAATGCTCTCACAACTTAAGATACGAAATAACTTCGGTGCGAGCATCACCCGTATCAACCGTTCAGGAGTAGACTTGGTAGCCTCCCCACATTTACAGTTGCAAATGGGCGACCGTGTAACTATAGTTGGTAGTGAACTTGCTGTCACTCATGCCGAAAAGGTTTTGGGAAACTCCATGAAGAGACTGAATCATCCCAATCTTATCCCCATTTTTTTCGGCATCGCATTAGGATGTATCTTGGGAAGTATTCCATTTATGTTTCCAGGTATTCCACAACCAGTAAAACTTGGTCTAGCAGGTGGACCGCTTATTGTATCCATTCTTATCAGTCGTTTCGGTCCTCAATATAAAATGATTACATACACCACGATGAGTGCTAACTTGATGATAAGAGAAATCGGGATTTCCTTATTCCTAGCTTGTGTAGGGTTAGGAGCCGGGAAAGATTTTATAGAGACAATTGTAAATGAAGGTGGATATATTTGGATTATGTATGGAGCTATTATTACGACCGTACCATTAATCATAACGGGGCTCATTGGGCATTATGCCTGTAAATTAAACTATTATACCCTTATTGGTGTATTATCAGGAGCAAATACTAATCCGCCTGCCCTCGCCTATTCCAATGATCTGACTTCATGTGACGCTCCGGCCGTGGGATATGCCACCGTATATCCGCTTGCTATGTTCCTACGCGTACTTACGGCTCAATTATTGATACTCTCATTAGGTTAAACTTTAAAATTCTTTAAATATGTACCAACAAGAAACGATTACCAAAGAACTACATTTACAGTTAAGTGATGAAGATTTGGCACAGTTCGAACTTGATGCCAAAGAAACGGAACGCCTCGGACACATCGGCACCCACATGGATTGCTATATGGAAGCTCCCCGCTATAAAGAATATGTAACAGATGCCGTCGTGGTAGATTGTCGGAACGGACTACCAGCCGACGAATACTTTAATAACTTGGACATAGAAGGTAAAGCATTGGTTTTATATACCGGCAATATGGCAACCAACGACTATGCAACCAAAGACTTCTTTATGTTTGACATGAAGCTTAATTGGGATTCTCTGGCTGCATTACTTTATAACCATCCAAAGTTTATTCTTATTGACTCACATGGGTTAGGCATGTTTTCACAACACCGGTTATTCGATATGGAATGTGAGAAAAACGGTTGTTTTCTTATTATGTGCCTGATGCTTGAAGGAGAAGAAATATTGAATATAAAAAAATTAAAGATTGAAATTGACAAGGAAATGCCTTCCACTGGAAAGCCATGTCGTGTCTATGGATTCTAAAAAAAGAAAAACATAACTTCATTTAAATGGATAAGACAGCCGAAACTTTGATAGATGTCAGTGGATTTATTTCTGAATATTCCGCTCACATGATGGGATGTGGTGTACATACTTCACGAGTGATACGCAGTGCCAATCGCATTGGGGAATCATTCGGTTATATGGTAAAAATCAGTGTCATTCAGAAAAAGAAAAAACGAGATCGAAAAGCAAGTATATCAATTGGTTACTCATAACAATAGTAGCTGTGTTGCTTGGAAGCATGGTAGTAGAACTTGTCCAAAATGTTTAATACCATCCAACTTTTATAAATCATTTCTGATTTTTAAACTAACTCAATGCTGTAATAATTCCAATTTCCATTATCTTTGTTCCCGAATCGGTTCCGAATAGATGTCCTCTATCCGGATTAAAAGGGAATCGGGTGTAAATCCCGGACAGTCCCGCTGCTGTGAAACTCCGATAAAATTTCCGATATGTACCTATTGCCACTGCCTGACTCCACATAACGAGAACGCGGGAAGGCATCGGAAATGAGGAGCCAGTCAGAAGACCTGCCATTCATCAAAGGCCGTTTCTACTCGTGGGGTTAGGGAAGCGGTACGAAAAGATACAATAATTCATACCAACAGCATCTCATGCAAATAATTAAAAGGAATGGGGCAACAGAATCCTACGACAGAGAAAAAATAGCCGTTGCCATACGGAAAAGCTTTGCCAGTACTCAAAAAGAAATAACAGATGAAGCTGTCTACACCATAGTAGATGAAGTGGAACAATTTCTGCATCAAAACGAAGCAAATCGTAGTGTAGAACGCATTCAGGACGAAGTGGAACGTAGCTTGATGGAACATGGCTTTTACGCAGAAGCCAAAAACTATATACTTTACCGTTGGCAGCGCACAGAAAGAAGAAAAGTCCTCAGTCAAATCATTACCGGAACCGGTGATGATACTATAGCAAATATACTGAAAGAGATACAAAAAGACTTCTCCGGGAAGGAATATAGTCTAACCCTTCTCGCAGAGAAATTCACAAGTTTCTGTAAACCGGATATGACACCCGGGGAACGGTTGGCGGCACTTGTCAAAGCGGCTGTAGAACTGACGACACAAGAAACTCCCGATTGGGAATTCATTGCGGCGCGTCTGCTGAATTTCCGATTAACAAAAAAACTGGCCGAGCAGGCGGAAGCTGCCGGCATCTTTTCATTTTATGATAAATTACGTTACCTCACCGATGAGGGTTTGTATGGTAATTATATCTTAGCCTCCTATACTCCACAAGAGATAGAAACGGCAGCTGGCTTCATGTGTCCTGAACGTGACAAGCTTTTCAATTATTCAGGACTGGATCTGCTTGCCAAACGTTATCTGATCCGTACCCGTTCACACGAACCTATAGAGTCTGTGCAGGAAATGTATTTAGGGATTGCCCTTCATCTCGCTATGCCCGAAAAACAGGACAGACTGCAATGGGTAAAAAAGTTCTATGATATATTAAGTCGTTTGGAAGTCACAATGGCCACCCCTACCCTGGCAAATGCCCGAAAACCTTATCACCAGTTATCCAGTTGCTTCATTGATACAGTGCCCGATAGTCTGGAAGGCATTTACCGCAGCTTAGACAATTTTGCGATGGTAAGCAAATTTGGAGGAGGAATGGGAATGTATTTTGGCAAAGTTCGTGCCGCAGGTGGAAACATACGCGGATTCAAAGGTGTGGCCGGAGGTGTAATCCGATGGATGAAACTGGTGAATGACACTGCTGTAGCCGTTGACCAGTTAGGTATGCGTCAGGGAGCCGTAGCCGTCTATCTGGATGTATGGCACAAAGACTTGCCTGAGTTTCTGCAACTCCGGACCAATAATGGAGATGACCGGATGAAAGCGCACGACATCTTCCCTGCCGTATGCTATCCGGACTTATTCTGGCGTATGGCGAAACAGGATTTAAACCAGCAATGGTATTTATTCTGTCCCAATGAAATAATGACCGTCAAAGGATACTGTCTGGAAGACTACTACGGAAAGGAATGGGAACAGAAATACATGGATTGCGTAAATGACTCCCGACTCTCCAAGCGCTGTATGAGCATCAAAGATATCGTCAGACTGGTACTACGTTCGGCTGTAGAAACAGGTACTCCCTTTACATTCAATCGTGACACCGTGAACCGTGCCAATCCCAATGCACACCGGGGGATCATTTATTGCTCCAATCTTTGCACGGAAATAGCACAAAACATGTCCTCCATTGAAACAGTCTCTACAGAGATATGTACGGAAGATGGTGATACAGTGGTAGTCAAAACTATCCGGCCCGGAGACTTTGTGGTATGTAATCTTGCCAGCCTTTCATTAGGACATTTGCCCTTGGAAGATGAAAAACAAATGAAAGAAAAGGTGGCAACTGTAGTACGGGCATTGGATAATGTGATTGAACTGAACTTTTATCCGATTCCTTTCGCTCAGATTACCAATCATCGCTACCGCAGTATCGGCTTGGGAGTCAGCGGTTATCATCATGCTCTTGCTGTTCGCGGTATTCGTTGGGAAAGCGAGGAACATCTCAATTTTATGGATAAAGTTTTCGAACGTATCAACTATGCTGCTATAGCAGCAAGTAGCGAACTGGCAAAAGAAAAAGGATCCTATCATTATTTTGAAGGTAGCGACTGGCAGACCGGAGCTTATTTTATAAAACGGGGTTACAATTCGCCAGAATGGAAAGCATTGGCTGTAAAGGTTTCCACACAAGGAATGAGAAATGCCTATCTTCTTGCCATTGCCCCCACCAGCAGCACCAGTATCATTGCCGGAACCACTGCCGGAACAGATCCGGTAATGAAACGTTTCTTCTTGGAAGAAAAGAAAGGAGCCATGCTGCCACGTGTTGCACCGGCATTGTCCGATAAGACCTATTGGATATATAAAAGTGCTTATCTGATAGATCAGACATGGAGTATCCGTGCCGCAGGGATCCGGCAGTTACATATAGACCAGGCGCAAAGTCTGAATCTATACATTACCAATGAATTTACCCTGAGACAAGTATTAAACCTGTATTTGCTGGCATGGGAATGTGGCGTAAAAACAATATATTATGTCCGTAGCAAATCGTTGGAAGTAGAAGAATGTGAAAGCTGTGCCTCCTGATCTTTTCGTAAACACTCCAGTACTGAATTGTCATGCTAAAACATTTCTTGTAGGGGCACCATGCTTGCGCCCCTACAAGAAATGAATAACAAATTTATTTTTAATATACAGCCTTGAGTTAGCAGTAAAACAAGAAGACAGAATATAAAACAACAATAAATCATGAATACAATAAAATTAAAAAAGAATGCCCTTTTCAATCCTGAGGGAGATACCGACCTCCGGCACAGAAGAATGATTGGAGGAAACACCACCAATTTGAATGATTTCAATAATATGCGCTATAAATGGGTTAGTGACTGGTATCGTCAGGCTATGAATAATTTTTGGATTCCCGAAGAAATCAATCTCACCCAAGATACCAAGGATTATCCTCACCTGGACCAGGCAGAACGCACCGCCTATGATAAAATCCTGAGTTTTTTAGTGTTCCTTGATTCTTTACAAAGCAATAATCTGCCCACCATCAGCGAATACATCACAGCCAATGAAGTTAATCTATGCCTCCATATCCAAGCCTTTCAGGAATGTGTACACAGCCAAAGCTACAGTTACATGCTGGATTCTATCTGTAGCCCCGAAAAGCGTAACGAGATCCTTTACCAATGGAAGACAGACGAACACCTGCTGAAAAGAAATACTTTTATAGGCAATTGCTATAACGAATTCCAGGAAAGTCAGGATGGATTCACATTGATGAAAACCCTTATCGCCAATTATATATTGGAAGGAATCTATTTCTATAGCGGATTCATGTTTTTCTATAACTTGAGCCGTAATGGAAAAATGTCAGGTTCCGCACAAGAAATCCGATATATCAATCGAGATGAAAACACGCATCTGTGGTTATTCCGCAACATTATTCTGGAATTAAAGAAAGAAGAACCGGATTTATTCACTCCCGATAAAGTAAAAATATATGAATACATGATGCGTGAGGGGGTCAAGCAGGAAATAGAATGGGGACAATATGTGATAGGAGACAATATACAGGGACTCAACCGGAAAATGATAGAAGATTATATTCAATATTTAGGCAATCTCCGTTGGAGTAGTTTAGGTTTTGGCCCTCTGTACGAAGAAAACCATAAAGAGCCGGAAAGCATGCACTGGGTATCTCAATATTCTAATGCCAATATGGTAAAGACTGATTTTTTTGAAGCAAAGAGTACGGCTTATGCCAAAAGTACAGCTTTGGAAGATGACTTATAACCCATTTACAAAATATATTTTGCTCCGCATCTTAAACCCATTAAGATACGGAGCAATAAATGGCCTGACAGAAACATTTCCATTAAAGACTATCAATAAACAGCTGCCGCCACCTCTTTCACATTCTCCACCGCACCCACTGTATAAAAATGTATTCCCGGAACTCCATATGCTATCAGTTCCCGGCATTGATTGACACACCACTCTATGCCTAATGCACGCGCTTCTTTATCATCCTTGCATTTTATTGCTTCCACGACCAGTTCCTGTGGTAAATCCACATTGAACGTTTTGGGAATAACGCTAAGCTGTGATAGTTTGGAAAAAGGTTTGATACCCGGTACGATAGGAACATTAATCCCCTCTTTTCTTGCACGCTCCACGAAGGCAACGTATTTTTGGTTATCATAAAACATTTGTGTCACTACATAATCGGCTCCGGCTTCCACTTTCTTTTTTAACCAATATAAATCTTGTTCTATATTAGGAGATTCCTCATGCTTCTCCGGATAACCTGCCACACCATAACGAAAAGGAGTTAAAGGAGCCTGAATAGGTGTTCCATCAATAAATTTTCCTTCATTAAAAGCATTAATCTGCTCTTCCAACTCCAAAGCATGGGCATAACCGTTTTTCTCGGGAACAAAAGAAGATTCATCTTTTGCCTTGTCTCCCCGGAGTACCAACAGATTAGTAATACCTAAAAATTGCAAATCAAGCAATATATATTCCGTGTCTTCACGTGAAAACCCACTGCACAAAATATGCGGCACAACAGTGATATCATATTTATTATGTATAGCCGCAGCCACCGCCACCGTACCCGGACGCCGCCGATAACGATTACGTTCATATAAACCACCCCCCAACTCGCGATACACATATTCGCTGCGATGAGTGGTAATGTTGACATAAAGAGGATCAAATTCCCGTAATGTATCTATTGTAGCATATAGTTTTTCAATTCCAGTACCTTTCAACGGTGGAAGAACCTCGAAAGAAAATGCTGTTTTCTTTTCCTTATTTATCAACTCAGCAATACCCATCTTTTTTGACCTTTTTACTTATTAATTCCGATAAATCCATATAGCGGATAGTTATATAGGAGATTTATCTTTATATTAATCACATTTCAGATTTATTTCTCCACAAAGATAGGAATAGCAGATTTTACATCCAATAAAGCATTCCAATTTAGATAATTATTCTAAATAAAGTGTATCAAAAGAATTTTTATCTAAAATAACCTGTTCGAAAGCCCTATAATAGGTTATTTATTCTATGACGCAAATTGCCGGGAGAGGAGCGCTATCCGTCCTCTCCCGGCAATGATATATACAAATTAAAAACTCAATTTCACTCCGGCAAAGTAAGAACGTGGCATACCCGGCCCATAAATATAACCGGAATCACGTTTTGCCCCCCGGTCAAAATCACTTTGATACGCATTAAAAATATTATGTACTCCGGCATTTACTTGCATGGTTATGCCTTTATACAAATTGAAGTCATAACCGGCTTTCAGATTCAATTCAAAGAAATCAGGTGTATTCACTGCAATGTCCTTATCAATAAAACCAGCTTTATGCTCTACCATCATACTACCGGTATAAGTACCGGACAATGCAATAGTCATCGGTACGAAAGGATTGTATGACAAAGTGAAATATCCATAAGTATCCGGAGTACGGAACATTTTTTTCTCCATCGGCACCGTTTCATCATCACTCCATGCACGTGCCTGCTTGTATTCAGCCTTCTGCATGGTAACGCCGGCCTGCAATTGAAGTAAGGAACGATAAGCAATCTTTCCTTCCAAAGTCAAACCATACACTTTGGCTCCCTTCTCGTTATACCGTTCATTGATAATAATACCGTCACGCTCTCCTTTCTGACGTAAGGCAAATACGTCTGAAAGCGAAGTATAAAAACCTTCTATAAGCAAGTTTCCTTGGAAATCTCCCCAACGATGATACAAATCTCCCGATATGCTCAGACTTTGTGATTTTTCTTCTGTCAAGTCTTTTGCCAGTTCAATCATAGACACTGTCCCACCTACATTTTCTATATGTAAATCTTCATCAAAAGCCTGAGGCGCACGGAATCCGAAAGAATAACTGGCACGCAGATTCATATTCTCAGTCGGATTGTAACGAAGATTAGCACGCGGACTAAAGATCACATGATCCACCATATTATGTTTGTCCAAACGTCCTCCAAGTAAAAAACTCCATTGCTTATTCTTCCATTCATTTTGGAAAAATGCACTGGCTATACGGACTTCTTGTTTAGTATAACGGTTATATCCCCACATATCATCCGTCAAGTTATCCTGGTTATATTCCAAACCTCCGGTAAAATCGGCAGGCATAAAAAAGCATTTATCAAAACTATAGATATACTGCGATCCTGTGACCCAGGTAAAATCCGTAGTCGCGCCATACGCATTCACATCTTGTCCTCCACCATAATAACTGTCGCGTCCTGTATGCTGTGCAGAGGCATATACACTCAGCCGCTGTTTCTCATCAGGAGAGAAATAATCAAATTTCGCTCCCCCGCTATTGATAGTATGCTGCAATTGTTCGGCTATATCCGCTTCATGGGGAGGTCGGTTCAGTTTATTCCCGCCACGACGGAACTCACTGAGATGATGATATTCAAAAGTCAGTTTTGAATACGTGCTTGTTTTAATAAAAGAACGAAAACCTACTGTCTGATTTTTCAGTTTTGGCAATTCGGTATATCCATCTCCGTCACTGTCATAACCGCTTCTTTCTCTGTTCTGTCCAAAAATATACAATCCTGCCTTATGATTATCAGTCACTAATGAAGCGTTCAGTGTCGTATTATTGTCCCAAGAAGAAGTACCTCCTATACCTGTCAGGGTATGTGTCAATTGTCCTGAATTCCGTACAGGCTCCTTAGTGATAATATTAATGGTTCCCGCAATGGCTGAAGAGCCGAACAATGCCGAACCTCCTCCGCGCATCACTTCTACACGCTCAATCATATTGGCAGGTATCTGTTCCAATCCATATACACCGGCCAAGGCACTGAATATAGGACGCGAGTCGATCAATATCTGCGTATAAGGGCCATCCAACCCATTGATACGTACTTGTTGGAAACCACAGTTCTGACAATTATTTTCCACACGCACTCCGGGTTGGAAATTCAGCCCTTGCGACAATGTAGAGGAATTTGTATTTTCAAACACTTTCACATCCATTACGTTTACCAAAGTAGGTGCCATACGGCGGGTGGTCTCACTACGATTGGCAGACACCACTACTCCATCCAACGCTATCAGATCCTCTTCTATCTCGAAGTTCTCCTCCAAAGTTTTCCCTTTTCTTAAAGTTACTTTCCGGCTGACCGTCTTGTAACCGACAGCACTTACCTCCATGGTAAATTCTCCTTCAGGCAGATTTTTAAGAAAATAGTGTCCACTGGCGTCAGTCATAGTCCCTATGGTAGTTCCTTTCAGCGATACACTGATAAAAGAGAGGTGTTCTTTCGTACTCTTATCTAATACATGTCCTATAATATTTGCATCAGACTTATTCAATTCATTGGCGTGCACAGCCAGTGACGAGAGTAAAAAGCATACTACTCCCATCAAGAAAAAAATGTATTTCTTCATGTGTTCTTGTTCTGTTTATTTATGAATAAAAGGATAGCGGTCAGAAGAACGAATCCGTATGCACATAATGGCAACGGAAAACATTCTACTAACGTGAAAATTCTTTATTTAATAAACAACAGGAGGCGCACGCAAATAAATGCCGCAACAAGCTTTTGCCGGTTTAATGTGTTCTACAATCGGAGTAGCCAGCAAGCATAGCAATACTAATAAGATTGATGCGGAAAATGGTGTGAGCAAACTATCGGAAGCAGCGAAAGAAGAGAGGAAGAAAATTGTTTCCAATTCCACCTCCGTATGTTGATGCTCCCCTTTAAACGGATGCGAATGTACGATGATTACCCCATTTACCACATGCGAGTGAGTAAAAAGGGTGATCCCTCCCAAATAGGCAATAAATATCAGCGGAAGGAAGAGCTTTAGAATATGAATCAAATATTTCTTCATCGTAACGGGGACAAAGATAGAACTATTTCCAATAGCAGTCAATACCTATTAATAGTAGTTATGGATTTAAAACCGGAAACAAGCCTCTCATCCTGCCAAAGAAAATGCCCATTCGTCCTTAGTTGTCCCTTCCTTATATATTAAGAAGCCTATAAATCAGTATCAAACATCACAAAAATGTTTCTTTTATTTTCAGAATCCCAAAAGATTTTAAAATAAAACCCTACCTTTGCATCAGATTTGGTGATGTAAGTACTTTCCGTATTTGCATAAAAGGGAATTCGGTTATAGAATCCGAAGCAGTGCCCGCTACTGTGAAGCCCGTCAATGAAAAGCAACTCTCGCCATGCCACTGTTTCCTTTGTAAGAAATGGGAAGGCGCTTTTCAGGGTGAAGCCAGGAAACCTGCCAGGTCTGAACATAGATAATTCACGCTTTCCCGGGGCCAGGAAAGCTAATTATTAATTCTTAAATTATTTCGATGAAAAAGAAATGTTTACTGACAGCCTTATTCGGCAGCATGGTGGTGTGTGCATCCGCCCAGATATCGTTAAGTGGAAAAGTAGTGGATGCCCGTACAGGAAAGCCGGTGGAAGGCGCTAACGTACGTTTGGAACAAACTACAATAGGATGTGCTACCAATCCTAAAGGAGAATTTTTGTTGAAAGACATCAAAGAGGGGACGTATACCCTGCGTACCAGTTGCCTGAATTATGCTCCTGTTACTCAGAAAGTCAGTCAAAGTCAAAAAGAAATGGTGATAAGGCTGAAAGGTACCACTTTCAACATGGATCAGGTAGTGGTAACCGGAACCGGAACTCACCACAAGCTGAAAGACAGCCCTGTACCCGTAGAGGTCATTTCCCAACGTGACCTGCAAAATGCCAATCCATCCAGTTTCCAGGATGCTTTGGTGAAACTAGTTCCCTCTATCTCGGTGCAAACCACCGCTATGGGAACAACCCTATACGTAAACGGACTGCCTGATAAATACCTCCTCGTATTAATTAACGGTAAAAAAGTAGCCGGAGATATTTCGGGGTCTATAGATTACGACCGGATCAATATGGATGCCGTAAAACGTATTGAAGTATTAAAAGGAGCATCTTCCGCCCTTTATGGCAGTGACGCCATCGCAGGAGTAATCAATATCATTACCGATGATCCTAAATCTGCATTGAATGTATCTTCCAATACCCGTGTAAGTTCTCACGGACGAATTTCAGAATCAGTCAACGCAGACGCCAATGATGGAAAATTATCCGCACACTTGAACTATAATTACCGCACTTCGGATGGATGGCAACTGAATCCGTATGAGGAAAGCAAGGGAGAACTGGTGGAAACCACAAAGAAACCGGTCTATAAAAATCATTCGCATAATGTGAGCCAAACCTTGAGCTACGCAGCCACAGAGCGTTTAAGTCTTCATTTAAACGGTAATCTTTTTATCAGCGAAAACGACCGTACCGGAGCTTACGATTACAACAACCGGCATCAGTCCTATACAGTGGGTGGAACAGCCAAATATCTGTTGGCTAAGCGGGCTTCATATATAGAAGGGAATATAAGCACCACCAATTTCCGTTCTTTTTATGACTATATAAATGATGCAAAAACGCATAAAACCGGTGATGAAGTCCTCAGTAAAGACCAGACTTACACCAATGCCAATCTAAAAGGTGTATTCAAGACTCACGAGAACAATACACTTTTTACCGGACTGGACTATGTATTCGAAGGCTTGGAGCCGACTGAAACCAGCAAGATGCTGAATAATGAATACCAAAGTGTTTATACACTGGCAGCATACGTACAGGACGAAGTAAAACTACTGGATGCAATCAGCGTAGTAGCAGGTATACGGTATGCCTATAATGAAAAGTTTAAAAGCCAGTTCACGCCCAAACTATCCTTGATGTATCAATATTCAGGACTGAATGTACGTGCATCTTACGCTGCCGGATTCCGTTCACCTACCTTGCAACAAATGTATGCCGTTTCTGAAAGCCGTGGACAAATCACTGTCGGAGACCCTGGCCTGGACCCGGAAAAGAGCAATTTCTATAATTTGAATATAGAATACAATCATCGTTTGTTCTCCATTGCCGCGTCCATTTATCAGAATGACCTGAAAGACAAGATCGAAGCGGAAGATATAGGAACAACACCCGAAGATATTGAAAACGGTATCACTCGCAGACGCCAGTACCGCAATATAGAAAAGGCACGTGTGAAAGGCTTTGACATAGGTTTTTCAGTCCGTCCCTTCACAGGCTTCATGTTCGGAGCAAACTATATTTACACGGACGGGCGCAACCGTACAGAAGACATCCGTTTGGAAAGAACAGTACGTCACTCGGGTAATTTCAATGCCAGTTGGCGAAAAACATGGAATGATTATACATTCAATATTGCAATCAACGGACGCTATCAAGGTACACGCTGGTCTAAAACTTACGGTGACGCCCCCGCCCACCAGCTTTGGGATATCAACACACGCCATTCATTCAATTTAAAATCTGTTGCTCTGGAACCCGCCGTCGGAGTTGAAAACATTTTCAATTACACAGATGACCGTCCTTATAACAGTAATTATGCAACTCTGACACCGGGACGCTCTTTCTATGTCAGTCTGCTGGTTCGTTTCAAGCAATAAAACTATTTTTAGCATGGCTTCTAAAACCAGACTTGTCTATCTGCTCATAACAACTTTCTGCCTGGCAGGTTGCGGCTATAAAAGCCGCAACCCAGTGAGTGAAAACGGGCTATCTTCCGCAGATACCATACAAACAGCCTTGGCCCCCCGTTATGCCAAAGGCTTCAAAATAACTGTTCGTCCGGATGGAGTAAAGCTTCTGTCCATCTCGGAGCCGAACAATAACCATGCAATACCCGAACTTTTCGCCTTAGTTCCTAAAGGAACAAAAGCCGAGATACCCGATGGCTATACCGTTATTCCGACTCCGACAGACAGAGTAATCTGCATGACCACGCCGCAACTGGCAGGTTTTACCGGTCTGAATGCTTATGACAAAGTGGTAGCGACAAGTACCACCCGCCGGATGCAGAATAAGGAATGGCTTGCCCGATTAAAAGACGGACGGGTGAAAAAGATAGGAATGGAAGGAAACTTTGATACGGAAATTATCATTGCATCCCAACCCGATATCATTTTCGTATCTCCCAACCGCCGGGGAGGGTATGAAGTGATGAAAGAGCTGAACATCCCTCTGGTCCCCTATTGGGCATTCAAGGAAACATCACCATTGGGGCTGTCCGAATGGATCAAGATAGCAGGTATGTTTATCGGTAAAGAGGAAGAGGCATGCCAATTATTTGCACAAATGGAACAACGCTATAACCTATTGAAAGCCAAAGTTTCCAATGTAAAACAGCGTCCCAGTGTATTCAGCGGAGAAATGAGAAGAGGTACCTGGTATGTACCCGGAGGACAAAGTTTCTATGCCCGCTTGTTCGCCGACGCAGGGGCCGATTACTTTATGAAGGATAATCCTGAAACAGGAGGTGTACTCATGGATTTTGAAACCGTATACGCCAAAGGATATAATGCCGGCTACTGGAGAGTGATGAATGGTTATAAAGGAGAGTTCTCTTATGAAGCATTAAAAGCTTCCAATCCACAATATGCTGATTTCCGGGCTTTTAAAGAAAAGAAGGTTATTTATTGCAATCTGGAATGGATACCTTTGTATGAGAATCTTCCCCTCTCACCCGATGTTCTTCTGAGTGACATGATAAAAGCTTTTCACCCGGAACTACTTCCCGATTATCATCCTGTGTTTTATTCGCTTCTGGAAAAAGAATAAGTATTCCAGTTCTCATACTTATGGTAACAAACAGTTTTAATCCGGCTTATCTATTTCACTATTACAAAAATGGCTGAAGTCTTGGACTTCAGCCATTCCGTAAAACGGTTATCCTAATATACCGGCAATATCCTCCGCCATCTGCTTGTCAGTCAACCTGTTGGCTTTCATCAGCTCATCCAGATTATAGCGGTCTGCAAATTCTTTACGAAGTCCGTAATTCAGCACCCGCATTTCAGAATTACCATAATAACGCGCTATCTTCTCGCCGAATCCTCCATCCAGCACCCCGTCTTCCAACGTTACGACAATACGATGCCCCACTTTCAACTCTTCCAGCATCGGTTCGTCAAGCCCTGTTATGTAACGGGGATTAATCAAAGTAGCCTCAACACCCGACTCTTCCCGAAGCTTATTCTTCAAAGCCTGTCCCAAATCATAGAAAGCACCCAATGCAAGAATAGCGACAGTTTCTCCCCTGGCTGTCATTTTGTAGCGGTTTAACTCGCTATAATCCGTGTCAAACTCTTCCTTACGATGCACCACTGCCGCTCCCGGCACACGGATAGCAACGGGATATTCCGTCTGGCGGACAGCCCATTCCAACATAGCAAAATACTCTTCGGAACACGTAGGAGCCAGATAAACCATATTCGGGATGTTGCTGATAAGCGGAATATCGAAGAAACCCAGATGAGTCACATCGTTCATTCCAGCTACTGTCCCCATAAACACAGTGATCACCGCCGGATTTCCATTGATACACAAATCCTGAGACAACTGGTCATAGCAACGCTGGACAAAAGTACTGTAAACCCCGTACACCGGACGTCCGCCACCGGCAGCGATACCCGATGCCAATGCCACGGCATGTTCCTCGGCAATACCTACATCCACAAACTGACGCCCTGCCTGTTTCCGGCGTTCAGGAGTAAAACCTATCACAGTAGGAGTACCCGAACTGATGGCAACAACCGTGTGGTCCTCCTTCATCTTCTCCAACAAAAACTTCCCGGTCAGGCTATGGTAATCCTCCATACCGCTGCAATCCACCTTCGGCTTACCCGTTTCCAGATCGAAAGGCATCTCCCAATGAAATTCCTCCCGGTCGGCTTCTGCCGGAGCGTATCCCTTTCCTTTCTGTGTGTGAATATGAACCACTGTGGGACGTGATGTATCTTTCACCTTGGCAAAAGCCGCAATCAAAGACGGAATATCATTCCCCTCTCCCACATAAAGATAATCCAACCCCAGAGAACGGAAGAAATTACAGGACGACCGTCCCTCCGTATCGCGCAGTTCCTTCAGGTTCTGATAGAGCCCACCGTGGTTTTCGGCAATGGACATTTCATTATCATTAACCACTATAATAAGGTTGGTTCCCATTTCTCCCGCATTGCTCAGACCTTCATAAGCTTCTCCGCCGCTGAGCGATCCATCCCCTATCACGGCAATGATATTCTCGTGTCCGCCTTTCAGATCTCTGGCTTTGGCAAGACCGCAAGCCAGACTGACAGAGGTGGAAGTATGGCCGATAGTGAAAAAATCGTGCCCGCTTTCCCGGGGATTGGTGTATCCGGACACCACATCATAATCCTCCGGATTCAGGAAAGCATCCTTACGCCCGGTCAGCATCTTATGTGTATAACTTTGATGGGATACATCATATACCATCTTATCCGTCGGTGAATTGAATACATAGTGCAATGCTATTGTAGCCTCCACCATTCCCAGATTAGGTCCCACATGCCCTCCGTGAGCACTTAACTTGGTCAATAATGCATTGCGGACTTCACCGGCCAACTGTCTTAACTGTTCCGCAGAAAACCGTTTTATGTCTTGCGGAGAATTTACTTGTTCAATATACATCGTTCTACCTGTTTAAATGATTTCATCTGTTGTCTTGCTTCATTCCGATGCGGACAAAGCCGCTTTCATTTCACAATGCAAAGATAAGCCAGGCCCCATTCATTCTTTGTAGATAAATTACAGATAGAATTACCATTTTTACAGAAAGGAACTGTATCACAAGAACATGGTATTGCAACCCGGTTATCAATTCTGTGAGAGCCGGTAATCACTGGGGGCGACACCTGTTATTTTCTTGAAAAGCACACTGAAGCACTGCACATTAGGATAGCCTAACTTCCGTGCCACAGCAGCAGGCGTATGACCGTCCTGCAACAACATGTGCCTGGCTATATCCAGCCGCTTCAGTTGAAAATATTCCTCCAAAGTCTTGCCGGTTTCAAATCTCAGCAAATCATTGAAGTAAGCGACAGACAAATCAAGCTCTCCCGCCATATAGCCGGATGTGGGCAACTTGCCGCCTTGCAATCTTCCGGATGCGATATATTCCACAAACAAACGTTCCATGTTTTCCAAAAGAGCCTTGTTCTTATTCTCACGGGTAATAAACTGACGTTCATAATACCGGGTGCAATAATCCAACAGAAGTTCTATATGCCGGGAAAGAATAATACTGCTATGAGTATCAATGGGATGATGCAACTCATCCTCTATATTCGAGAGGCAACACGTCACTTTCTCTGTCTCACGCCGTGAAAGATGCAGCGCTTCTTCCTTGCGATAATGGAAAAAGGTATAATTTTTAATATGATTCTTCAGTGAGGTGCGGAACAACAGGTCAGGATGAAATGCCAAAAGATATCCTTTATCCGGCAACGTATTCTCCTTACTCATACGAAAGATCTCGCCGGGAGTGAGAAACACCATGGTAGCATTGGAGTAATCATAATATTTCCGTCCGCAGCAGCAACAACCGCTCGGACAATCCTCAATCAGCAAGACAGCATAGAATTCAAATTTCACCGCATCCTCTTCCAATGAAGGATTCTCCAGATTGATGATGCTCACCTGCGGATGCAATGTCTTGCAACCCAGACAGCGATTACATTCATATACAGTCCTCAAGTCCAACATAGTCTCTTTCATTGCTTGTTAAAACAGGATACTATAAAGGAAGGTTTTGTGTACGATATTCATTCGGTGTACAGCCCACACGCTTCTTGAACAACCGGCAGAAATGCTGCGGATATTGAAATCCCAGTGAATAAGCTACCCTGCTGACGGTTTCTCTCCTGTCGGACATCCGTTCTTTCGCCAGTTCTATCACTTTTTCCTGAATATATTCCTGTGGAGTCTTGCCGGTTTCCTTCTTGAACATATCCCCGAAGTAGTTGGATGAAAGGCACAGTTTGTCAGCAAAGTATTTCACGGTAGGCAATCCGTCACGCTCGGCAAGTTCGCCCTCAAAATAATCGTCAAGCAACCCTTCAAAGCGTGTCAACACATCACGGTTCGAATGACTGCGGGTGGCGAACTGACGTTCATAAAAACGCATACAGTAATTAAGAAGCAGTTCTATATAGTTTACCAGCAAGGTCTTACTATGCTTGTCCACCCCCCGTTCCAGTTCCATACGGATAATCTTCAGGCAATCTGTCATAATATTGCGCTCATCTTCCGAAAGGTGCAGCGCCTCGCTCACTTCATACGAAAAGAAGGTATATTTCTTTATTGTTTTTCCAAGCGTGGTCCCCCGTAACAAATCCGGATGAAAAAGAATGCCAAGCACATTCAACTGCACACGGTCGGTGGTCAATGTGGTTTCCGTTGTTTGTCCCGGAGCAAAACATACCACGGTTCCCTCCTGATAGTCATAACTCCGACGCCCGTATTTGATATCACAAGCTTTCTCCAATTTCAGATAAAGTGCATAAACACCATAGTTCCAGTGCACATAGTCCATCTGCCGGGTAGCCTTGTTCAAATCAATGACACTGACCAACGGATTCAGTGTTTCAAGTCCGTATAGACTGTTATATTGGTCCACACTGTCTAAATTTAATATTTTATCCATCATTCTAACTTGTTTAATGCCTGCTAAAATATAGCTTTTTCAGTTATTTGAATAATACGGTTACAAAAATAGGAGGTTATCCGGACAAGGTTATAACCCCAATTACGGATTATTTTACCTTAGTTACTGAATCTTATCCCATCCGGGAATAAAAAGAAGAGCCGGAATGTTCCTGCCGGACTACCCCTCCATATTATATAGCAGAATCTGTAATTAAGGTTAGGATACCCGTAATTTATCTACAAAGAACCCAAGCAAATATACCTAAATTTGCAACATCATAAAATATTAAAACGTATATTTGAACCAAATAACATCAATCGTATGAAAAGACTCGGATTATTTATGACGGTAATCATGATACTGTGTATTACCGTAAACGCACAGAAACAGAGCAACAGAACATTAGTAGCTTACTTCTCGGCAACAGGTACAACAGAGAAAGCCGCCAAACAGGTAGCGGAGGTGACAGGCGGAGCCCTCTACGAAATACAACCTGCAAAGAAATATACCTCCGCCGACCTGGACTGGCACGACAAATCCTCGCGCAGCAGTGTGGAAATGGCAGACGCCCTGTCACGTCCCGCATTGCGTTCCCAGCCCAAAAACTTGGCAGCCTATGATACCATCTATATCGGTTTCCCCATTTGGTGGAACCTGGCTCCAAGAATCATCAACAGTTTTATAGAAAAAGGTGATTTCACAGGCAAGATCCTCATTCCATTCGCTACCTCGGGTGGAAGCCGCATTTCTAACGCCGAACAAGAATTAAAGAAAGCCTATCCCAACCTGAACTGGCAGAAAGGCAGGCTGATGAACGGTGCTACCAAAGAAGAGATTAAACAATGGACTAAAAAATAAATAGTATGAGAAAGAATTTAGGAGCAAAACCTTTTACCTATCCGCAACCGGTATTTATCATCGCCGCATACGATGAAAACGGTATTCCCAATGCCATGAATGCGGCTTGGGGCGGTATCAGTGAAATGAATGAAATCAGTATTTGTATCAGTGAAGGTCACAAGACAACGGCCAACATTCTGAAACGCAAAGCATTCACAGTGAGCATGGCAGAAGCCGGGCAAATCATCGCTTGCGATTATGTAGGCATTGTTTCGGGCAACAAGGTTCCGGACAAATTCGCCCGTGCGGGATTCCATGCCACCCGGTCGGAGTTTGTGGATGCCCCGCTGATTGATGAATTATCCGTAGCTGTGGAATGCAAGCTGAAGGATTACAATCCCGAAACCTGTATCCTGCGCGGCGAAATAGTCAATGTAAGTGTAGATGAACGTGCACTGGATAAGAATGGAAAAGTGGATGCCTCCAAAGTTATTCCCGTCATCTTCGACCCGTTCAATAATGATTATCTGAAAGTAGGAGAAAAAGTGGGTAATGCTTTCTCGGATGGCAAGGCCTTAAAATAACGGAATCCGATATGATACAAACAGCGGAGGCAGTTTTTTCCATACAGGACAAACTCCGGCAAACCGATTCCTAAGCTCTCACATCTTTGTGACTAAGCCTTTTTGAACGTATGATTTCTATCTCCCAAGCTTGCGGAGTTAAATCCATAGCCTTTGGAGTTATCTCCATAAGCTTTGGAGTTAACTCCAAAGGCTATGGAGATAGAAATCATAGGTTTAAAAAGGCTTAAGTGCAGGAATAAAAAGGCTTAACCATCCCCATAGTGCCCCCCAATGATTCCGCCAACATTTCTTCTTCAAACTTATCTATCAGCAAATCTCTATTATTTTTAGTTCCTGTTTAAATTTTCATCGGCAATATCCTCTGCTTTGCCGGCTTCCCGATTACGGCACATTCTGAATGATGCCTTATTCATTATTAAGCCTGATAAAAAAAGATTTCTATAATTATAGCAAGAAAAGACTTGTTTCTCCCGTTCAAATAAGTAACTTTGTACGGTTAAGTTTGGCTCCTCATGCCAGCTATCACTTTCAGTCCGTCTATGTAAAGCCTGAAAGCAAGATGAAGGAACTACTGTCAGGACAGCGTATTGTCATTCAGAGGATTATATTGACTGAAAGCACTGAAGGAAACTTTTAAATTAGATTTCCGGAGAGGAATAATTATATAATAAAAAATGAAAAAGGCCCAATTAATCGTAGCCGGCATTGGTCCCGGCTCACCTGAAGATATGACTCCCGCTGTAATACAAGCAGTAAAAAACAGCGATGTAGTAATCGGCTATAAATACTATTTCCAGTTTATCAAGCCCTACCTGGAACCGGGCACCGAATGTATAGACACCGGAATGAAACGTGAAAAAGCACGTGCCGAACAGGCTTTCGAGCTGGCGGAACAAGGAAAGACTGTATGCGTTATCAGCTCGGGAGATGCCGGAATTTATGGCATGGCTCCGCTGGTTTACGAAATGAAACGCGAGCGTGGCAGCCGGGTAGAAATAGAAGTATTGCCGGGTATCAGTGCTTTTCAGAAAGCGGCTTCCCTGTTAGGAGCACCCATCGGTCACGATTTCTGTGTGATTTCTCTCTCCGACCTCATGACGCCATGGGACCGGATTGAAAAACGCATCCATGCAGCCGCAACGGCAGATTTCGTAACGGCAGTCTATAATCCCAAAAGCGAAGGGCGGTATTGGCAACTCTACAGATTAAAAGAAATTTTTCTGAAAGAGCGTGAAGCCGAAACCCCGGTAGGCTTTGTGCGTCAGGCCGGACGTAAGGAAGAAACTGTGACAATCACCACTTTGCAAGAATTCGATCCCGAACAGGTGGATATGTTTACAGTGGTATTGATTGGCAACTCCCAGTCTTATTATCGGGAAGGGAAATTAATCACTCCGCGTGGTTATTACCGGGAAAAGACCACCGATGCGACAGGAATCGGTCAGGAAATTATGATAAACAGTTTCCGTACTATTGAGAAAGAATTGAAAAATAAAAATATTCCTTCGGATCACAAATGGGCATTACTGCATGCCATCCATACCACAGCCGATTTCGAGATGGAAAACATATTGCATATAGATCCTCTTGCCGTAGAATGTCTGTATAAAATATTGAATGAAGGAAAAGTACGTACAATTATTACGGATGTGACGATGGCTGCCGCGGGCATCCGTAAAGGTGCTTTGGAACGGATGGGCATCGGGGTGAAATGCTATCTGGGTGACGAACGCGCGGCAGCATTGGCAAAAGAAAAAGGAATCACCCGTACACAGGCCGGTATACGTATGGCAGCAGAGGAACATCCGGAAGCTTTATATGTATTCGGTAATGCCCCTACAGCATTGATGGAACTGTGTGACCTGATACGGAAAGAAAAAGCGCATCCATGCGGTATCATCGCTGCCCCGGTGGGCTTTGTGCACGTTTGCGAAAGCAAACACATGGTGAAACCTTTCAGCCACATCCCCAAACTGATAGTAGAAGGACGCAAAGGGGGAAGCAATCTGGCAGCGACTCTGGTAAATGCCATCCTTACTTTTGATGATGCGGAACAACTGAAACCGGGAAGAGATGTATAAGTCCATGCAAACATTCTATATAATAGGTATAAGCGATAACCGGAATCAATTTCTTTCTCCTGAAATCCGGAACTTGGTTTCTCAAGGGAAAGTCTTCTCAGGAGGAAAACGTCATCATGAATTGGTACACGCTTATTTGCCGGAAGATGCCGTATGGATAGACATCACCGTCCCGCTGGATGCGGTATTCTCCCGTTACGAGGAACATCCCGAAATAATTGTTTTCGCTTCAGGCGACCCGTTGTTTTTCGGCTTCGCCAATACCGTCATGAGAAAACTCCCGTCGGCAAAGATTATCTTATTCCCCACCTTCAACTCGCTGCAAATGCTGGCACACCGTATATTGCTCCCCTATCAGGAGATGCAGACCTTGTCGCTGACCGGACGTCCTTGGGATGCATTCGACTCTGCTTTAATCAGAGGAGATAAACTGATAGGCGTGTTGACCGACCGGGAAAAGACACCTGCCACCATTGCCGCCCGGATGCTGGAGTATGGATATGACAACTACCGCATGACCGTGGGGGAAGCATTAGGCAATGGCGAGGAAGAATCTGTACGTACATTCTCTTTAGAGGAAGCCTCCCAATCTGCTTTCCGCTTTCCCAATTGCCTGATACTGCAAAGAAACAAGGTGCATCCCCGTCCGTTCGGAATTCCCGAAAGTGAATTTCATTTGTTGAACGGACGCAACAAAATGATTACCAAAATGCCTGTCCGCTTGCTTACTCTCAGTATGCTGACATTAAGGGAAAAGAAATCATTCTGGGACATCGGTTTCTGCACCGGCTCTGTTTCCATAGAAGCCAAGCTCCAATTTCCGGAGCTGAAAGTGACAGCATTCGAACAGCGTACGGAAGGTAAAGAGTTAATGGAACGCAACAGTCGTAAATTCGGCACGCCCGGCATTACAACCGTCATGGGTGATTTTCTGGAAACGGAACTCGGCGGGCTTCCCGCCCCCGATGCCGTATTTATAGGTGGTCATGGAGGAAAAATGATAGAGATTCTACAAAAAATCAAAGAAGTGCTGTTGCCTGACGGAGTCATTGTATTCAATTCGGTTTCGGAAGAGAGCAAGGCCCTGTTCACAAAAGGTATAACACAAATCAACAAGAAGGTAACACAGTGTACCCGTATTGCTGTGGATGCCTTTAATCCGATAGAGATAATGAGAGCGGAATAAATGATTTAAAACAGATAACAAATGAAAGCAATCATACTGATATCAGAAGCCAGCCTGCCGTTGGCAAAAACACTACAAAGAGAGTTGCCGGATACCCTTATTTATACCAAAAACGAATGCGAAGGCTGTATTTCCATCACATCCTGCCATCGGTTCATAGAGGAGCATTTCAATGACTTCGACAGCATCATCTTTATCGGTGCCATGGGAATCTGTGTACGCAGCATTGCAGGATGCATAAAAAACAAATATAAAGATCCGGCAGTGGTCTGTGTGGACAGTACAGGGCGCTTTGTCATTTCAGTACTTTCCGGGCATGTGGGGGGAGCCAATGAACTGACCCGCCATATTGCCGCCATTACAGGAGGAGAAGCTGTGATTACCACCCAAAGTGACAATGCCGGGTTATGGGCACTGGATACGCTAGCTGAAAAATATGACTGGAAAATAACTGTTCCTCATGCAGAAATGAACAGACTGGTCACACTTTTTGTCAACCGGGAACCAACGGTGCTGCTGCTCGATATAAAGGATAAAGGTACGGAGTATCTGGAACGCACACTTCCCGCACACGTAAAAGTGTTCTATCATTTCGAAGACATACCCCAATCGGAATTCAAGTTGATTATTGCTGTTACACCTTATATATATAGTGCGGAGATTCCCATGCTCTGCTTCCATCCCGCTGTCCTCCACTTGGGAATAGGTTGCCGGAAACAATGCGATCCTTCGGGCATTGCGGAATACATAGAAGCCGTGATGCACAGACAAGGTTTGTGTCCGTTCTCTCTCGCCTCCCTCAATACCATCGAACTGAAAAAAGACGAGCCTCTGCTGGAAATCCTCCACCGGCGATGGGCCGATACGGAAACCCATATTTATCCTGCGGAAGAACTGAAAGATATCACAGTTCCCCATCCGTCTGAAAAGGCATTCGAAGTGACAGGCGTCTATGGAGTGGCCGAAAGCACAGCCTTGAAAAGCAGCGGTGAAGGAACACTTGTATTGGAAAAACAAAAGGGCATGCTGACAGAAGGAAATCACTTCACTTTTGCCATAGCCGTCAGTGCGACAGCCATGCGTGGCGGACATATAGAGATCGTGGGTGCAGGTCCCGGTGATCCCGAACTGATTTCGGTACGCGGAAAACGAATGTTGGAGAAAGCGGACCTTGTTCTGTATGCCGGAAGTCTTGTTCCCCGCGAATTGACCTTTTATGCTAAAGAAGGAGCGACTGTACGCAGTTCCGCCGGTATGGATTTGGAGGAACAGTTCGCCTTGATGAAAGAGTTTTATGATAAAGGATTGTTTATTGTACGCTTGCACACGGGAGACCCTTGCATTTATGGAGCCATCCAGGAACAAATGGCTTTCTTCGACCGCTACAAGATGAGTTATCATATCACTCCGGGGATCTCCTCGTTCCAAGCGGCTGCGGCAGCATTGAGGTCACAGTTTACCATCCCCGAAAAAGTACAAAGCATAATCCTCACCCGTGGGGAAGGCCGTACTCCGATGCCCGAAAAAGAACAATTACATAAATTGGCGCAATCGCAAAGTACAATGTGCATTTATTTAAGTGCGGGCATTGTGGAACAGGTACAGGAAGAGCTGATGCAGGCATACCCTCCCGAAACTCCGGTTGCCGCCTGTTATAAGCTGACTTGGAAAGAAGAAAAGATTTATCGCGGAGAGTTGAAGGATTTGGCTAAGATAGTACGTGACAATAACCTGACGCTGACTACCTTATTGGTAGTAGGCGAAGCGATAGACAACCGGAAAGGTCTGTCCCGGCTCTATGCGCACGAGTTCAAACACTTGTTCAGAAAGTAAAAAAAGAATCATTCACATCCAGCCTATGATACTGATTTTAGGAGGAACCACCGAAGGACGCACCGCCGTGAAAGTTGCCGATGAAGCCGGAAAGCCCTACTTCTACTCTACCAAAGGAGAATGGCAGGAGATACAATGCAAGCACGGCATCCGTATCACCGGAGGAATGAACACGGAGAAAATGGAAAGTTTCTGCCGCCAAAATGACATCCGTTTATTGGTGGATGCTGCCCACCCGTTTGCCTCCCAACTCCACCGGACTGTGGATGAAACAAGCCGGACACTACATCTTCCTGTCATACGTTTTGAAAGGAAGTATCCTCCACGCACCGAAAACATCATCTGGTGTGAAGACTATACAGATGCCATTTACCGGTTAGAGAAAGCAGGAACCGATCATCTGCTGGCACTGACCGGAGTACAGACCATCGGGAAGTTACGCCCTTATTGGGAGAAACATACCTGTTGGTTCCGCGTACTGGAACGGGAAACTTCCATCACATTAGCCCAAGAACAAGGCTTCCCGAAAGGAAATCTGGTATTCTATCATGCCGGAGAATCCGAAACTCTTTTATTAGAGACACTACATCCACAGGCCATTCTGACCAAGGAAAGCGGAGAATCCGGAGGATTTTCGGAGAAAGTGAAAGCGGCACAGGCTGCAAAAATCCCGGTCTTTGCTATAAAACGCCCTTCCCTTCCCCGGCATTTCATGATCGTTACCGGTGAATATGGATTGAGAAAACAGATAGAAAAGAACATCCCTGCTTTTTACCCGTTGAGAAGCGGCTATACCACAGGGGCCTGCGCTACTGCAGCTGCAAAAGCAGCATTGACGGCTCTGATTTTAGGGGAAGAACAGAAAATGATATCCTTCCGCCTTCCCGATGACGAGGAAATGACCTTACCGGTATCCCATACAGAAATAGAAAAGAACAGTGCCACCTGCACCGTTGTTAAAGATGCGGGAGATGATCCGGATGTCACTCACGGCGCATCCATTGTGGTAACGGTAAGTTTTAGCAATCACCCGGACATCCGTTTCCTGCAAGGTGAAGGAGTGGGACGAGTCACCCTTCCGGGGCTGGGATTGGAAATCGGGGAACCCGCCATCAATCGCATCCCCCGACAAATGATAATGAAAGAATTATCGGCGCTTTATGATAAAGGGCTGGATATTACCATTTCCGTTCCCGGAGGAAAAGAGTTGGCACAACGTACTTTCAATCCTAAACTAGGAATTGTGGACGGCATTTCCATCATTGGAACTTCGGGCATAGTCCGTCCTTTTTCTTCAGAAGCTTTTGTCGAGGCTATCCGCAGGGAAGTGGAGGTTTGTGTGGCTGTGGGCTCATCCAGACTCATCATTAATTCGGGAGCAAAAAGCGAACGTTTTGTGAAGAAGGAGTATCCGGGGTTACCTGCTCAGGCTTTTGTACATTATGGAAATTTTATCGGGGAGACACTCAAGATAGCTGCCAAGCTTAAGGTTCCATTGGTTACTTTAGGCATTATGATAGGCAAGGCGGTGAAACTGGCCGAAGGAAATCTGGACACACACAGTAAGAAAGTGGTGATGAATAAAGAATTCCTAAGGCAGGTGGCAATGGAAGCCGGATGCTCTCCGGATGTTGAAAGCATGATAGAAAGGTTGACATTAGCCCGTGAATTATGGACATTGCTGTCTGAAGAAGACTGCGGAAAGTTCTTTCCGTGTTTGTTGGAACATTGTTTTGCACATTGCGTCCCCTTGTTGCCCGAAGGAAAATTAACAATCCTCTTGATTGATGAAGAAGGGAATATTCCTTTCAGGATACAATAACTGATTATTTAAACGCTGCTAAACGGAAGCTAATATAGCAGTGACTTGTTCTAACAATTCCTCTATGGTATCTACCTTTATCGTCCTCCCGGCTACCGGGTGGATAATATATCCATTGGTAGTCATATCTCCCGTTTCAATATAAAAATCGGACTCAACACGCCGGCTTGCCAGAATACCATTCCGCTGCAAAGCTTTCCGTACCATCGCATACTTATTTCCATGTCCCACCAGACGGACTTCTTTTTCAAACTCATTGTCAATGCGGAACAGTCCGGTTTCCATATCAAAAACAATACCCTTACGAGAGAAAAAATTACTCAGGCATCCGTCTATGGAAAGATCTTCAGGAGTTCCTATAGTCACTCCATTGGCTTTATCCATCAGCCAAATCTTATCAGCAATCTGCAAAGCTAACTCTAAATCATGGGTGGAAAGAAAAATCGTCTTGTTGGTAGAACGTGACAAATGATGAAGCAATTGCATAATCTCCACTTTACTGGGGAAATCAAGAAAAGCAGTCGGCTCATCCAGAAAAATCACCGGGGTTTCCTGTGCCAACGCCTTTGCGATCATTACTTTCTGACGCTCACCGTCACTCAAAGTATGTACCATCCGGTATTTCAAATCCTCAATCCTTACCAACGCAATGGCATCGTTTACTGTTTTCTTGTCCTCCTTGCTTAAATTTCCCCAGAAACCGGTATAAGGACTGCGCCCCATACCCACCAGTTCTTCTACGGTCATGTTCCGCAGGCTGCATTTTTCGGTCAATACCACTCCGATAACTGTCGCCAACTGTTTATCGGTGTAATCCGTCAGTTTCTTTCCCATTATTTCTATCTCTCCTCCTACAGCCGGCTGAAAGGCAGACAAAGTACGCAATAAAGTAGATTTCCCTACTCCATTCGCACCCAAAAGACAAGTCAGTTCCCCACTGCGGATAGTAGCATCAATGTCCTTCGCTACAATCTTGGTCCCCCCCTTACCGGGGTAACCGGTAGTCAGTTTCCGAATATGTATAGTTTCTTGATTCATCATTACTCATTCATTTCATTGCGACGTTTATTGAATAAAACCGACATCACTACCGGAGCGCCTACCAAAGCCGTCACCGAATTTACCGGCAATGCACCTTCGAAACCGGGCATACGGGCAATCAAATTACATACCAATGCCAATGACGCACCTGCCAGTAAAGAAGCAGGCATCAGAATACGATGATCGGATGTGCGGAACATTCCCCTGCAAAGATGCGGAACGGCCAGCCCCAGAAAAATAATCGGACCGCAATATGCGGTAACAATAGCTACCAATACTCCCGAACAAGTAATGACAAGCAGACGGGCACGTTTTATATTCAATCCGAGATTCCGTGCGTATGCATCTCCCAGCAGCAAAAGATTCAATGTTTTGACAAGCAGGAAGGAAAGTGGCAACAATACCACCATGATACATATAAATAAAGTCATCTGATCTCCCGATACACGGGCAAAACTTCCCAACCCCCAAATGACATATGCACGAATATCCTCCTCCACACTGAAAAATTTCAGCACACCGATCACCGCATTGGCTATATAACCAATCATCACACCGATAATCAGCAAAGTAACATTGCCCCTTACTTTTTGGGAAACGAAAACAATAAGTGCCATAATGGAAAGTGAACCTGCAATAGCTGCTATGGTAAGGGCTATTTCCCCCATAAAGCCTAGCTTGCTCAAAGCAACGCCACCCAAACTACCCGAAAGAAGCACCACAAAAGCAACTCCCATACTGGCTCCCGAACTGATGCCCAGTACCGACGGACCGGCCAAAGGATTGCGAAAAACAGTCTGCATCTGTAAACCGCTGACAGAGAGCCCCGCCCCCGCCGCCAATGCGGTAAGCGCCTGTGGTACCCGTGATTTCCAAATAATATTTTGCCATATAACAGACTCATTCCCTGTTCCCCAAAGGATATTCCACACAGCACGAAGCGGTATGGAAACAGAACCTAATACCAGATTCAGGAAGAAAAACAGAAAAATAGAAGCCATAATTAACAGCATATAAAATGCAACAGGTCGTTTCATATACTATTTTTCTATTTAAGCAATTCATAATATCCCGGTTGGTGGCCGGACAAAAGCTGCGGATGAAAGATTTGAATCAAATCTGCCAAAACAACTTCCGGTTCTGTAGGCATACTCTCATAAAAAGGTTTTTCACGCATGTTACAATAAATCACCCCTTTCTCTTTGTATGCTTTAAAATCAACATAACGGGCATCTTCTTCTTTCAACGTGTTATAAGAAAATTTTCCTTGATAGCTATTCACAATACGCCAATAATCGGCACCGGCCGCTTGGCTGTAGACTGTTTCAAAATCGAGGGTGACCCCTCCAGACCGTTCATCGTCTTTCAAAAAATAATCGGCACCGGCATCTTTAAACAATTGTGCGAGAAAACTCCTCCCTCCTACAGCATACCAATTGCCGCCCCGCAATTCCCCACTGAATACTACCGGGCGTTTTGTCACCCGGCCGGTCAGTTCCTTCAGCTCGTTATATCTTTTCTTAATAGCGGCAAACTGCTTATTAGCTTTATCTTCTCTTCCCAATAACAAGCCCACAAACTTTATCCATTCAGCCTGTCCCAAAGGAGTCATTTCCTTATATCCCAAATGTGGCATCAAAGGAATGCCTACCTCTTTCAAAGCATCGTATCCCCCTCGTTTAAAAGGAGAGATCAAAATCAAATCCGGGTTTACACTCATAATCACCTCATTATCGAAATTCCCTTCAATACCTATCTTATGAATGCTTCCTTCTTTCAAACGATCATTTATTTTCTTGTTAAACAAATGGCGTGTACTGGTGATACCCACCACTGCATCCAGCTCTTCCAACTTGATAAAATTGGAAAGTTGCAGGGAAGTCATGCAGATAACGCTTCGTATGGGAGTTTCAATAACTGTATAATCCGCAGGTATGTTTTCCGCTTCCACACCTCTTGGCACCAAAGCATAATGAAAAGACTGACTTTCTTTATTCTGAGGGTCCTGAATGTCAAGCAGACAAGCCTGATCCGTATAAGTTATTTTAAACCCTTGGGCATATTCCGGAATAATCTTCACAATAGAAGAATCTGTCAATGTCTTATGCTCCAGATTCCCGGAGCCCTGTTTGTGCTTATTTTGGCAGGCTGTAACAGTCAATAATAACAAAAGGCCCGAAGCCCATATTAGTTTTTTCATGTTCTTTTCTGTTTTTCAGCCAACAAAGGTAATCAATTCTCTTGCTTTATACAGAATTTTTCAGCACTTTTGCGTGCTTAAAAACTGTAAATACCCACAAAAGATGAGTCATCCGATCTATTTTGTTTCTTTAGGACCCGGTGATGCCGAACTGATTACATTAAAATCATTGCATGCTTTACAACAAGCAGACATAATATATTGTCCATCAACGGTTCGGGAACCAGATAAAATTTTGTCACGTGCCGCCACCCTGTTACATAAGCTAGACATCAAAGGAGATATACACCTATTCTCACTCCCGATGAGCAAAGACAGGACAAAAGCAATCAAAGTCTATCGGCAACTTTTCGAAAAAATGAGGCTGGAACAAAAAGCAGGAAAACGGTTGGCGGTAGCAGTAGAAGGCGATGCGGGAATTTACGCCTCCGTTCACTATGTACTGGATCTCCTCGAAGAAAATGGAATCCCCGTAGAGCAACTTCCCGGTATTCCTTCATTCATCGCTGCGGAAGCTGCCGCAAAACTACATCTCATCAGCCAAAAAGAAAGACTGGTCATTATTCCGGGCAATATTACTTCGGATGAACTGGACATGTATCTTAGCCATCATCATGTGCCGGTTATCATGAAATTATCTCAATGTGCGGATATAGTACAGGATTACATGGAGTCCCACCCCCAATACAGTTATCATTATTTTGAAAATATATCGACAGCCGAAGAATATCATTCTTCCCATCAGGCGGAACTGAAAAGAAGAGTATTTCCTTATTTTTCCCTAATGATCATCTTTAACGAACAGATACGGAAGGACAATAGTTCAAAATAGCGTTCAGAATACCTTCAATATTTACATCATCTTTCTTGATAACTAAAAAATTGTGGTACATTCCTTCTTTCCGGTAACGGATCACAATAATCGACTTGAGTTTACCAGACTTTGTGTACTCCTTTTCTATCTCTGTGATGTTTTGCAAAGGAAAAACATGCTGAGGCTTCATCCCTCTTATAGCTAAGGCAAAAGAATCAGGAGTAATAGTATAAACAGACAATAACCTTACCCCCATTATCAGCAGAGAAGGAGTCAAGACCAGCAAAGATGCATATCTTCCATGCGCTATAAAAAGGCATGTACACGCCACCAACATAATAGCAATAACCGTCCAAACCCATAAAGGATAGCTGGGTCTGAATTCTTGTTTCTCCATAGGCCACATCTATTTTGTATAGTTACAAAAATAGGGAGATTCAGTTTAATAACCCAAATCTCCCTCAAGGAATTTATAAACTATTTCTAACAATTAATCTGATTAGAGAATACCCTTTACTGTTTCCAGCATACCCTTTTCTTGAATAGAGTCAAGATCAGCTTTCACAGCTGCGGTCAAACCCGGAATGTTGTTCAAGTTCTCACCCCAAATAGATTCTGCAGCCAACACGCCTTCCGCCACTTTCTGAGTGCAGCCTGTAGCCCAAAGTTCTTTCAGCAGATTCATGATTTCAGGAGCATCGTTCGGAACAATCTCAGCACCGTCAGCACGAACACCACCTTTATAATAAGTGATGATAGCCGCCAGTCCCAATACCAAGCCTTTAGGCAACTCACCCTTACGTTCCAGATAAACTTTCAAACCCGGGAGGTCGCGAGTCTCATATTTAGGAAATGAATTCAGCATGATAGAAGTCACCTGGTGATCAACAAACGGATTGTTGAAACGCTCCAAAACATCTTCCGCAAACTTCTTCAATTCTTCTTTCGGCAGGTTCAGGGTTTCCATCAACTCATCGAACATAACTTTATGAATGTATTTACCTACCACTTCATGCTCGCAAGCCTCGCGCACAATGTTGATTCCAGACAGATAGGCTACCGGAGACAGCACTGTGTGAGGACCGTTCAACAAAGTAACTTTTCTTTCGTGATAAGGAGCTTCAGACGGAACAAACAATACATTCAAACCGGCCTTGTCGGCAGGGAATTCCTTGGCGATCTCCTGCGGAGCTTCAATTACCCACAAATGGAAGATTTCTGCCTGTACCACCAGATTGTCATCATACTGCAATTTTTCTTTAATAGCAGCGATATCTTTGCGGGGGAATCCCGGTACAATACGGTCTACCAAAGTAGCGTAGACACCACAAGCTTCCTCAAACCATTGCTTGAAGTCTTCACCCAGGTTCCACAATTCAATATATTGATAGATGGTTTCTTTCAGTTTATGACCGTTCAGGAAAATCAATTCGCAAGGGAAGATTATTAAACCTTTGCTCTTATCGCCATTGAACGTTTTATAACGGTGATACAACAACTGAGTCAGTTTGCCCGGATAAGATGAAGCAGGGGCATCATCCAGCTTGCAGGCAGGATCAAAAGCGATACCGGCCTCTGTCGTATTAGAGATAACAAAACGCATTTCCGGCTGTTCCGCCAATTTCATAAATTCATCATTCTGAGAATAAGGATTCAAAGCACGGCTGATCACATCAATTTTTGTCAGGCTGTTTACCACCTGTCCCTTATCCAAACCTTGCAAGTTTACATGATACAGACAATCTTGTGCGTTCAACATGTCAACCATGCCTTTTTCAATAGGTTGAACCACCACCACACTGCTGTTGAAATCAGTTTTTTCGTTCATGTTGTAGATAATCCAATCCACAAACGCACGAAGAAAGTTACCCTCACCAAATTGAATGATTCTTTCGGGACGTTGAGTCTTTGCTGCTGTCTCCTTGTTTAATGCTTTCATATTTTTAATTATATTATGTGTTTATCCATACCTGTACTTATCGAAGACGAATCAGATTTTATTGTGTACTCATAGTATTCATGCTTTCTCTTAAACGGTAATATATATTTAAGTTTTTATATATCATCATTGATCCAAGCATTTAAAATCTTTAAATCTTCGCCGCAAAGATACAAATAATTTTGTTATTCCAAATAAAATTTCTACTTTCGTGTTCGATAACGGTTAATAAATCTAAAGAGATGCTCTTTGACATCTTTTTTAGAATGAGTTTTTACTGAAAGTCAAAATAAACAACAATTATATAGATATAAAAAGACTACTTATGAAAAACTTTATGGATGAAAACTTCCTGCTTCAGACAGAAACTGCGCAGAAGTTGTATCATGAACATGCGGCTAAAATGCCTATTATCGATTACCACTGCCACCTGATTCCCCAGATGGTTGCTGACGACTATCAGTTTAAGTCACTGACAGAAATCTGGTTGGGTGGAGACCACTATAAATGGCGTGCCATGCGTACCAACGGTGTGGACGAACGTTATTGTACCGGTAAAGACACCACGGACTGGGAAAAATTTGAAAAATGGGCGGAAACAGTTCCTTATACCTTCCGCAACCCATTATACCATTGGACTCATTTGGAATTGAAAACCGCATTTGGAATCAATAAAGTATTGAATCCGAAAACAGCCCGCGAGATTTTTGATGAATGTAATGAAAAGCTTGCCAAACCGGAATACTCCGCACGAGGCATGATGCGTCGTTATCATGTGGAAACCGTTTGTACAACCGATGATCCGGTAGATTCATTGGAATATCACATCAAAACCCGTGAAAGCGGATTCGAAATTAAAATGCTTCCCACTTGGCGTCCAGACAAGGCTATGAACGTAGAGAAGCCAACTTTTGCTGCTTACATGGATCAGTTATCCAAGGTCAGCGGTGTTGAAGTAAAAGATTTCGCATCCTTAAAGGAAGCTTTAAAGAACCGTATGGATTTCTTTACTTCCATGAAGTGCTGTGTATCTGACCACGCATTAGAGTATGTTATGTACGTTCCAGCTACTGAGGATGAAGTAAACGCTATCATCGCTAAGGGCTTAAAGGGCGAAGCAATCTCCAGAGAAGAAGAATTAAAGTACAAGACCGAGTTCATGCTCTTCGTTGCAAAAGAATACACCAAGAGAAACTGGGTTATGCAGCTTCACTACGGATGCAAGCGTGACAACAACGCTTACATGTTCGACAAGTTAGGCGCAGATACCGGTTACGACTGCATCAACAACTACGCTCCAAGCGCACAGATGGCAGATTTCTTAAATGCATTAAGCGCAACCAATGATATTCCTAAGACTATCATTTACTCCTTAAATCCAAATGACCGATCAGATGGTATCCCTGGCTAACTTAGGCTGCCTGGGCAACTTCATCGGTATGCTGACCGACTCCAGAAGCTTCTTATCCTACACCAGACATGAGTACTTCCGTCGCGTTCTCTGCGCACTGGTTGGCGGCTGGGTAGAAAACGGCGAATATCCGGCAGATATGAAGTCCTTAGAGTCCATCGTTAAGGGCATCAGCTACAACAACGCTGTTCAGTACTTCGGATTTGATCTGGATGTTGTGAAATAAATAGGGACAACGAACGAATTGTCTGCGCAAGCAGACAGTAGAGTGCGTCAGCACGGGGTTCGTGAGTATAAAGAAAGGAACAGATCCAGTGAATATCAAACGAGCAAAAGAAGAAATAAAAGATACCATTGCGGCCTATCTTTTAAAAGATGAATTTGGAGAATATAAGATCCCGGCGATCCGCCAGAGACCGGTACTGCTCATCGGCCCTCCAGGAGTAGGAAAGACCCAGATCATGGAGCAGATCGCCAGGGAGTGTGAGATCGGACTGGTGGCTTATACCATTACCCATCATACACGGCAAAGTGCAGTAGGTCTTCCCTTTATCGAGCATAAAATATATGGTGGAAAAGAGTATTCTGTTACAGAATATACCATGAGCGAGATCATTGCTTCTGTGTATGACCGCATCCGGGAGACCGGCTTAAAAGAAGGAATTCTTTTTATTGATGAGATCAACTGTGTGTCGGAGACACTGGCGCCTACCATGCTCCAGTTTTTACAGTGTAAGACCTTTGGAAGCCATAAGGTTCCTGAAGGCTGGATCATTGTAGCAGCGGGAAACCCGCCGGAATACAACAAATCCGTCCGGGAATTTGATGTGGTCACATTGGACCGTATTAAAAAGATCATTATTGAGCCGGACTTAAATGTGTGGAAAGAATACGCCTATGCACAGAATATCCACCCGGCTATTATGTCCTATCTGAACATCCGTCCCCAGTATTTCTGTACTGTAGAGACTACGGTAGACGGCAAGCGTTTTGCCACTCCAAGAGGCTGGGAAGATCTATCCCAGCTGATCCAGGTATATGAGACACTGGGAAAGAAGACAGACCGGGATGTAGTAGGGCAGTATTTACAGCATCCCAAGATTGCAAAGGATTTTGCAAATTATCTGGAACTTTATTATAAATATCAGGATCAGTACCAGGTGGAAGAGATCCTTTCAGGCACTATCCGGGAAGAAGTCTGCGACAAGCTGCAGAAGGCACCTTTTGATGAACGTATGGCAGTAACAGGTCTTCTTCTTGCAAAGCTGACAGACGGCTTTAAGGAGTTAAAGCGGATGAATGAGACTATGACTCTTTTAATGGCCCAGTTAAAGCAGTTTAAGAAGGAACTGGATGGTGCTGATGTTCATGCCCTGGCGCCTGCTATGATCCTGGAAAGCATTGGCGCTGAGTTAGAAAGCATCCGCATCCACAAGAAAGAAAGTGGGCTTTCAGACCGCAGGCAGGATCACATTTACCGGAAAGTAAAAGAACTCTTAGAACAGTATGTACAGCAGATGAAGGCCCGGTCCTTACAGGAAAAGGAGGACAGCTGGAACTGGCTGCGGCAGCAGTTTATGGAGAAAAGCGATGCCTATGAGGATAAAAAGACGGTCTGCGGGGAACGGCTGGAACATGCCTTTGATTTTATGGAGGCAGCCTTTGCAAATGGCCAGGAACTGGTGATCTTTGTAACCGGTTTAAATACAGGGGAAGCCAGTGTGGAATTTTTAAAGGAATACAACTGTGAACGCTACTATCGTTACAACAAAGAACTCCTGTTTGATAACCAGGAAAATGAAATGAAAGAAGTGCTGGGAAAATGATGATGCAAAAAGAGAAAACAGTGGGGAAAGCAAAAACTGTGGGGACTCTTTTTTCCGGAAATGATCTGAAAAAGCTGATCTTTCCGTTGATCATTGAACAGATACTGGCGGTTTCCGTTGGTATGGTAGACACTATGATGGTATCCAGCGCAGGAGAAGCTGCTACCTCCGGTGTTTCTTTAGTAGACATTATCAATGTGCTTATTATCAATATTTTTGCTGCTGTGGCAACCGGCGGCGCAGTAGTTGCTTCCCAGTATCTGGGACAGAAGCGAAAAGATAGGGCCTGCCAGTCAGCAGACCAGCTGATCCTTGTAACAGGTGTGGTTGCTCTGGTGATCATGACTTTAAGCATCCTGTTTCGCTGGCAGCTTTTAAACCTTATTTATAAGGGCGTTACAGCAGAGGTAATGAAAAATGCAGTGATCTATCTGACCATCTCTGCCATTTCCTATCCCTTCCTGGCTGTGTATAACTCCTGTGCGGCGCTGTTTCGGTCTATGGGAAACTCCAAGATATCCATGCAGGCATCCATTATCATGAATGTGATCAATGTGATCGGAGATGCTCTGTTTATCTTTGGCTTTCACTGGAGCGTGGCAGGTGCGGCAGGTGCATCCCTGATCTCCCGTATGACAGCATGTTTTATCCTGATGTGGAGACTGCGGGATCCTAAGCTGGATATCCGTATTGGAACCACCAAAGGCGTGAATATGCGCATGGTAAAGCAGATCTTACATATCGGTATCCCAAATGGAATTGAAAACAGTATCTTCCAGCTGGGCCGTGTGCTTACAGTCAGCATTATCGCCATGT